>Ga0209591_10008041_pt1 | contig 11513 bp, 11 predicted proteins | sample MAT01_FD_187207 | JGI IMG/M metagenome (GOLD analysis project Ga0209591, IMG submission 187207) | Freshwater microbial communities from Lake Fryxell liftoff mats and glacier meltwater in Antarctica - MAT-01 (SPAdes) (version 2) | ecosystem: Environmental > Aquatic > Freshwater > Ice > Liftoff...
GACGTCGTCAGCGGGTCCCATCGCCGCGGACTCGGCGACCAGCGACGCCAAGGCTGCGCAAGCCTCGTCAATTGTCCGCGCGGTCTTCCAGTAGCCAAGATTCAGGTAGAGGCCGTCCTTGGTAAAGGCGCGTGTCGCCAACAGGCCATAGAGATCGCGCGCAGCCATGCGTTGGAAGGGGTTGTAGGCCCAGGCCATGAAACGGGCTGCATCCCCAAGGCGTGGCCGGGGGCGTGTTGTGCCAAGGTCAGAATCGCGCATGGGAGCCGCCTATGTGTGGCATTCACAAGTTGGGCTGTCCGCACCCGATGGTAAGCGGTTGCCTGCTTGGCGAGGGTAGGGTCGATGAGATAAGGCGCCCTGAGGGATCGGCGCCGCTTTACGAGGGTGGTTGCGGTGGTTGGTGAGGACAAAGCCGCCAACGCCGGCCGCTTGCTCAACAGCTCGGCGCGTCTGCGAAGTTTGTGGGGTGCCTGGGTCGTCAACGCGATCCGCGGCTGACAGCGCTTCTGGACCGGCCGATCCAACCGTTCCTGAACCCGGAGTACGAGCTTGACGGGGATTATGAGCGCGGGCGTATTTGGCCAGAGAAGAAGCTGAACCGCCGGGCCAAAGGGCCCGGCGGAAAGAGGCCTCAGGCCGTCGGCATCAGCACCGCGTCGATGACATGGATCACGCCATTGGTGCAGTCGATGTCCGCGGTAACCACAGTCGCGCCATTGACGGTCACGCCATGCGTGCCATCAACATGCAGCGCCTCGCCGTTCACCGAAGCGGGCGACAGCTTCTGGCCCGTCACGTCGGCCGCCATGACCTTGCCCGACATCACGTGCAACGTGAGAATCGCGGTCAGCTTGGCCTTGTTCTCGGGCAGCACAAGGCTCTCGACCGTGCCGGCGGGCAGCTTGGCGAAGGCGTCGTCGCTGGGGGCGAAGACGGTGAATGGGCCGGCGCCCTTCAGCGTCTCGACCAGGCCGGCGGCGGTGACCGCGGCAACGAGCGTCTTGAACGAACCGGCGGCAACGGCGGTGTCAACAATATCATGGGCCATGGGGGTATCCTCTCTAGAAATACGACGCCTTATCACGCGGACCAGACGAACAACGGCTGATCATCGCAACAAAAACGCCATGAATGTGCAAGACACGCGCGCACGCCAGGGTGTGGACGCTGCGGCTCTTCTCACGCCCGATGACCTGAGGCGCATGGCAAGTCTTGCAAGGTCTGACGCAAATTTGTCCCGCAGTTTAGCCGAAGAACGTGGCGATGCCGGCGGGGAGAGCCGGCCCCGATGGCCAGGATCTCGCGTCCACGATTTCCGACGCCAGCAACGGCAGGCGCAGCAGGCACGAGGCGTAAGATCAGTCGCCTGTCGGAGTGGCGTCGCCGGGCGATGGATTTGGCGGTGCTGATGCAGCGGGTATCTGGCGCGGGTCGGGCGGTCGATTGGGTAGCTTGATCCGATCCTGCCGCCGCTGCCTCGAAATCGGCCGGGACTTCCGCTTGCGGGGCTCGGCTTCGGCTTGTCGTTGCTGGCTGCGGCGCTCTCGCCGCTGGCGCGGCTGCGGAGCCTGCCGGAAGCCCAGCCCACACGAAGGTTACCTCGACGCCCTGCCCGGCCCGCGCTAGGTGGAATATGCTGCGGCCCTCGGCGTCGCGACACAACTGCGATGAGCGGGGGGTGCCTTGGCGAGTCTGTTGCGCTGGCTAATGTTGCCCTGGCATCTGCTGGCGCTCGTGACGAGCGCCAAGGCGTTCCATGACAACCCGGTGCTGGGCAGCGCAAAGCTGAACCGCAAGGGCCTGCATCTCGCCCGTCGGCGCCTTGCAGCCGCGATGGGCGCGCGCCGGCGCCGGCAGCTCGAAGCCGTGATGTCGGCCGAGGACCGTGAAGCGTTCCTGCGCGATGGCTTCCTCGTGAAGCCCGACTACCTGCCGCCCAGGACCTTCGCCGCCGTCCAAGCCGAGGTGATGGCGCGCCATGCCGTCGCGCGGGAATCGCTGGACGGCTCGACGCTGACGCGCCTCATCCCGCTCGATTCGGTGGCGCTGCGGGAGATGCCGGCGACACGGGCGGCGCTGCTGGCGCCGGGCTATCTCGGCCTGCACCACTATGTCGGCTCCTTCCGCCGCCTGCCCTGGTTCTTTGTGCAGACGCTGTTCAGCCGGGTGCGCCCCGGCCCGCCGGACGTGCAGAGCTACTTCCACACCGACACCTTCTTCCCGACGGTGAAATCCTGGCTGCTGCTGACGCCCGTCGCTGCGGATGAGGCCGGATTCACCTATGTCCCGGGCTCACACCTCGCCAACCGGCGGCGGCTGGCCTGGGAGCGCCGCGTCTCGATCAGTGCGGCGCAGGCCAATGATCGGCTGACCGGCGAGGGCTCCTTGCGCATCACCGAGGCCGAGATCAAGCGGCTGGGCTACCCCGCGCCGCTCAAGCTGGTCGCGACGCCGAATACGCTGATCATCGCCGATACCTCCGGCTTTCACCGGCGCGGGCTCGCGGCGGATCAATCCTGCCGGATCTCGCTCTGGGCGCAGAGCCGGGGCAGCCCCTTCCTGCCCTTCGCCGGCGGGGATTTGACCATCCCGGCGCTGCGCGGCCTCGGCACGCGGGCTTTCGGCTGGGCGGATGCGGCGATCAAGCAGGGGCGCGGGCGGGCTAATGGCTGGCGCAAGGCGGGCAAGCGCAGCCCGGCCGAAGCGCCGCCGGCCATCTCTCAAGGCTGATCAGAACAGGCGGCGGTCGTTGCCATAGGGCACGACAATCTCGTCGCGCCCCACCATGTTCAGCAATTGCCGCGCTCGTTCATCAAGCTGGTCGCGGTCGAGCCGGTCGCCGCGCAGCGCCTGAACGCGGCGCTCCATGGCCTGCTGATCGGCGCGCGCGCGGTCTAGCTCCGCGCGGGCATCGACGATCTGCTGCTGGCGCTGTTCGCGGGCGATGAGGCCGCGCTCGCCATGCACCGCATGCCAGATGAAGTAGAAGCCTACCGCGATGAATACCACGGGTAACATCAAGGCCCGCAGGCCGCGCGAGAGCGTGGCGAAAAACCCACCTCGCCGCTCCGGCAATTGGAACTCCTCGGTCACGCGCCGCAGTACCCCTATACGCCCCTGTCATAAAGAGTCAGAGGTTTGCGTGGCTGTCCAGCGGTATTGCGTTAATGCGCGTTCAATATTCAGCGCCGCAGGACGTTCCGCCCCGCATAGCGCGCCGCCGGGCCGAGATTCTGCTCGATGCGGATCAGCTGATTGTACTTCGCGATGCGGTCCGAACGGCTGAGCGAACCGGTCTTGATCTGCCCGCAATTGGTGGCCACGGCGAGGTCGGCGATGGTCGCATCCTCGGTTTCGCCGCTGCGATGGCTCATCACGACCTTGTAGCCGGCGCGATGCGCGGTCTCGACCGCCTCCAGCGTCTCGGTCAGCGTGCCGATCTGGTTGACCTTCACCAGGATCGCGTTGGCGGTGCCGGTCTCGATGCCCCGGCGCAGGCGCTCGGTGTTGGTCACGAACAAATCGTCGCCGACCAGGTTCACGGTCTTGCCCAACCGCTCGGTGAGCAGCTTCCAGCCGGCCCAGTCATCCTCCGACATGCCATCCTCGATCGAGACGATCGGGAACTTGCCGCAGAGATTCGCGAGGTACTCGACCATGCCGGCGGCATCGAGCGTCTTGCCCTCGCCTGCCATGGCGTAGACCCCGTCCTTATGGAATTCGGTGGCCGCGCAATCGAGGGCGAGCATCACATCCTCGCCGAGGCGGTGCCCGGCGCTCTCGCAGGCCTTGGCGATGAAGCCGAGCGCTTCCTCGGCGCTGCCGATATTCGGCGCGAAGCCGCCCTCATCGCCGACATTGGTGGAATGGCCGGCATCGCGCAGCGCGCGCTTGAGTTGCATGAACACCTCCGAGCCGATGCGCACCGCATCCGCCACCGTGCCGGCGGCGACCGGCATGATCATGAATTCCTGAATGTCGATCGGGTTGTCCGCGTGCTGGCCGCCATTGATGATGTTCATCATCGGCACCGGCAGGGTGCGGGCAAACACGCCGCCGACATAGCGATACAGCGGCATGTCGAGGTCCACCGCCGCGGCCTTCGCGGTCGCCAGCGACACGGCGAGGATGGCGTTGGCGCCGAGGCGCGACTTGTTCGGCGTGCCGTCGAGTTCGATCATCGTCTCGTCGATCTTCACCTGGTCGGCGGCGTCGAGACCGCCGATGGCGTCGAAGATCTCGCCCTCGATGTTGCCGCAGGCGCGCGTCACGCCCTTGCCGCCGAAGCGGGTCTTGTCGCCGTCGCGCAGTTCCACCGCCTCATGCGCGCCGGTCGAGGCGCCGGAGGGAACGATGGCCCGGCCAATGGCGCCGCTGTCCAGTACCACCTCGGCCTCGACGGTCGGGTTGCCGCGGCTGTCGAGAACCTCGCGGGCGATGATGTCGGCGATGGCGGCCATAGGGGCGATGCTCCGGCGCGTGAAGATTGCGCCGCGCTTAGCGGGGTGCGGCCGGCGCGGCAAGCCTCAGCGGGGCTTGCGCGTATCCCACACGGCGGAGAAGCCGCGCGCGACCGGCATGCCCTGCAGGTCACAGGGCTCGACCCGGCCGGAGGAGATGGCGATGCCGCGAGTCAGCGTTGAATCCTTGGCGCGGCCGTAGCCGGCGAACTTGATGTCGAGCGACCCGCAGGGATGCACGCGCGTCACGCGCCCCCAATCGCCGGCAAAAGCGGTGGCCATCGGCCCGCCCTCGCTGCGTGTCAGCCGCACGAGGTCGCCCATTTCATAGATATAGACGGCAATGCCGCCCTGGCCCGCGATGGTGCGCATGCGCGCATCTAACCCGGGGAAGCTTTGCGAAAGGTTGATGGGCGCCCGCTCAGCTCTTTTTGCCGCGCCCGCCGCCCATCAGCAACGTGATGCCGAGGCCCACGGCGAGCGCCAGGGGTACGGCGAGCGAGCCGAACTGCCAGGCGGCGATGACCGTGATCAGCACGGTGATGCCCGCCCCGACCCCCATCCGCTGCAGCCTTGCCTTTTGATCCATAGGGGCGATTCCTTAAACCAGCCGCGCCTGGCGCACGGCAGCGCCGATGAACCCGCGGAACAGGGGGTGCGGCTCGAAGGGCTTGGATTTCAGCTCCGGGTGGAACTGCACGCCGATGAACCAGGGATGGTCCGGCACCTCGACGATTTCGGGCAGGGTGCCATCGGGCGACATGCCGCAGAAGCGCAGGCCCACCGCTTCCAGCCGTTCACGATAGGTGACGTTCACCTCGAAGCGGTGGCGGTGGCGCTCCTCGATCTCGGCACGGCCGCCATAAACCTCCCGCACCAGCGAGCCCTCAGCCAGCTTCGCGACATAGGTGCCGAGGCGCATTGTGCCGCCGAGGTCGCTGGCCTGGCTGCGAACTTCCACCTGATTGCCGCGCGTCCATTCGGTCAGCAGGCCGACCACGGGCTCGGTGCAGGGGCCGAACTCGGTGGAGGAGGCACCCTTGAGCCCCACCAGGTTCCGCGCCGCCTCGATCACCGCCATCTGCATGCCGAAGCAGATGCCCAAGAAGGGGATTTTCCGGGTCCGGGCGAAGCGCACCGCTTCGATCTTGCCGCCCGTGCCACGCTCACCGAAGCCGCCGGGGACGAGAATTCCGTGCACACCCTCAAGGCGCTTCACCGCTTCCTCATCGTCGCCGGTCTCAAAGATCTGGCTGTCCACCCAATCCAGCTTGACCTTCACGTTGTGCGCGATGCCACCATGCGTCATCGCCTCGGCCAGCGATTTATAGCTGTCGAGCAGGTTGGTATACTTGCCGACGACCGCGATGGTGACCTCGCCTTCCGGCGCGCGGATCGCCTGCACCACCTTCTCCCAGCGGCGCATGTCGGGCTCGCCGTAGAAGGAGAGGTTGAAGTGCCGCAGCACTTCGCGGTCGAGCCCCTCGGCGTGGTAGCTGCTCGGCACGGAGTAGATGCTGTCGGCGTCATAGGCCGGGATCACGGATTCGGGCCGGACGTTGCAGAACAGCGCGATCTTGCGGCGCTCGTTTTCCGGAATCTGGCGGTCGCAGCGGCAGAGGAGAATCTGCGGCTGGATGCCCACGCTGAGCAGTTCCTTCACGCTATGCTGCGTCGGCTTGGTCTTCAGCTCTCCGGCCGAGGGGATGTAGGGGACGAGCGTGAGGTGAATGAACAGGCTGCGCGTCGGGCCGAGCTCATTGGCCAGCTGGCGGATGGCCTCCAGGAAGGGCAGCGATTCGATGTCGCCCACCGTGCCGCCGACCTCGACGAGAATAAAGTCGTAGCCATCGGTCTCGGCCTGGATCACTCCCTTGATCTTGTCGGTGATGTGCGGAATGACCTGCACCGTCCCGCCAAGGTAGTCGCCACGCCGCTCGGCCGCGATCACGTCGGAATAGATGCGCCCCGTGGTCCAATTGTCGGCCTTGGTGGCATGCACGCCGGTGAAGCGCTCATAGTGGCCGAGGTCGAGATCGGTTTCCGCGCCATCTTCGGTCACGAAGACCTCGCCATGCTGATAGGGGCTCATCGTGCCCGGATCGACGTTGAGGTAGGGGTCGAGCTTGCGCAGCCGAACCTTGTAGCCGCGCGCTTGCAACAGCGCGCCCAGCGAAGCCGCCGCGATGCCCTTGCCGAGCGAGGAAACCACGCCGCCGGTGACGAATACGAACCGCGTCATGGGCGCCCCTCATAGCGTGGCTGCCGTGGCGCGCAAGCCCGCCTGGCGCCGGTGGTGGCTTCAGGTAACGGCGCGTCGCCCGGAGCGGCCGCGCCGAAGCTCAATTGGTGGGAACGGAGGGCAGGGCCGGCAGCACCGGCACCGCCGGCGCGGCGGCCCCGGCCGGCTGGCCGCCATCGAGGATCGAGCCCCGCGGCGCCTGCCCCTTGCCGAGCATCGCGAGCGTCAGCGCCAGCACCATGAAGGCGGTGCCGAGGATCGCCGTGGTGCGCGTCAGCAGATTCGCCGTGCCCCGCCCGGACATGAAGCTGCCCATGCCCTGGGTGGAGCCAACGCCAAGCCCGCCCCCCTCGCTGCGTTGCACGAGGATGACGCCGATCAGCGCGAGCGTGACCAACAGGAACAGGACGAGGAGGACGGTTGTCATGACGGCGGCTATCTAGCGAGTTCGTGGGCCGGTTGCTACCCGGCCGCGCGAGCGATGGCCAGGAAATCGGCGGCGATGAGGCTCGCCCCCCCCACCAGCCCGCCATCGACATGCGCCAATGCGAGGATCGCCGCCGCATTGCCAGGCTTCAAGGAGCCTCCATAAAGGATGCGCATGGCCCCCCCGCCGGCGAAGCGCGCCACGAGACTGGCGCGAATCGCCGCGTGGATGGCGGCGATATCGGCCTCGGTCGGCACGCGGCCGGTGCCGATGGCCCAGACCGGCTCATAAGCAACCACCCCCTCGAAGCCATCCGGCAGCGACCCGGCCAGTTGGCGACCAACCACGGCCTCGGCCTGCCCGGCGAGCCGCTCGGCCTCCGTCTCGCCGACGCAGACCACGGGTATCAGGCCGGCGGCCAAGGCGGCGACAACCTTGGCGCGCACCACGGCGTCGGTCTCGGCATGGTCGGCGCGGCGCTCGGAATGGCCGAGGATGACATGGCTGGCGCCAGCATCGGCCAGCATGGGGGCGGAGACGTCGCCGGTATGCGCCCCCTTCGGTGCTGCATGGCAATCCTGGCCGCCGACTGCCACAGCCTCGCCGCGCAGCGCCTGTGCGACGCTGACCAGATGCAGGGCGGGCGGGCAGACCAGCAGATCGACCTTCAGGCCCCCCACCCCCGCCGCCACGTCGCCAGCAAGCGCCAGCGCCTCGGCCAGGGTGCCGTGCATCTTCCAATTGCCCGCGATCAGCGGCCTCACGCCGGGCGTCATCGGCTGCTCCCCCATCCTACCAAGGCGGCGGTAGCAACGCGGCCCACCCCTGGCAAGCATGCCAATTCTCGGCTACCCCGCCATGATGATCACCTGGTTTCGCCAACTCGCCCGGACCTGGTTCGCCAAGGTCCTGTTCGTGCTCCTCATCATCTCCTTCGCGATCTGGGGGATCGAGGACGTCGTGCGCAACATCTGGCAGGAGACTGCCGTGGTGCGCATGAAGGGTGGCAATATCGAGGTGCCTGAGGCCCAGATGGCGGCGCGGCGCGAGTTGCAGCGCATCCAGCGCCAGCTCGGCCCCTCCTTCGAGCCGGACGAGACCATCCGCCGCGCCATCGCCGGCCAGGCGGTGGAGACGCTGATCGGCGAGCGCGCCCAGCGCGCCGAGGCGGAGCGAATGAGCCTCGCCACGCCCGAGGCGCTGATCCGCGAGTATGTGCTGGCCATCCCAAGCTTCCAGGTCGGCGGTCGCTTCTCCCGCCCGATCCTCGACCAGTTCCTGCGACAGAACGACATGACCGAGCCGCAATTCCTGCTGCTGGTGCGAGACGACCTGCAGCGCATCCAGCTGCTTGGCGCCGTGCGCGCCGGTGCCGTGGCGCCGGACCTGCTGGCCAGCGCCCTGGTGCGCTATGAGCAGGAGAGGCGCATCGCGCAGGTCGCGGAATTTCCGCTGGTTGAGGCGCCTGAGCCCACACCGCCGACACAGGCGCAACTTGAACGCTTCCACGCCAATAATCCCGCGCAATTCTCCATCCCCGAACTGCGCGAGGCGCGCCTCGCCGTGCTCTCGGCCGAGACGCTGGCCGACCAGATCGAGGTCTCCGACGAGGATGCCCGCGCCGCCTTCGAGGCCCGTCGCGCGCAGTTCGAAACGCCCGAGCGGCGCGACCTGCAACAGGCCCTGATGCCGACCGAGGAGGCCACGCGCATGCTGGCCGCAACCTGGGCCGCCAACCCCGACTTTGCCGCCCTCCAGGCCGCCGCCACCGCGTCCGGCGGCGGCGCGCTGGCGCTGGGTGACCTGGCGCGCGCCGATTTGCCGGTGGAAGCCCTGGCAGCAGCCGCCTTCGCTGCGCCGATGGGTGGCCTCACGCCGCCGGTGCGATCGCCCTTCGGCTGGCACGTCATCCGCGTGGCCAGCATCACCCCCGGCACGATTGCCGATTTCGCGACGGTGGCCGAGCAGCTCAAGCGCGAAGTCCGGCTCGAGCGCGCGGGCGACATGGCCTTCGATCGCGCCGCCAAGGTGGAGGACGCGATCGCCGGCGGCGCCACGCTCGATGAGGCAGCGCGCCGCTACGGCATGGTCCTCACCGAATTGCGCGTGGACAGCCAGGGCCGCGACGCGCAGGGCCTGCCGGTGCCCCTGCCCTTCCCCGAATCCGCGCGCCCCGAAGTGCTGCGCGCCATCGCCACCGCCGAGCTCGGCCGCGCGCCGCGTCTGGCCGAGATGCGCCAGACCGACGCCTTCGTCGCCGTGGAGCTGCGCGCCATCACGCCGCCAGTGCTCAAGCCGCTCGCCGATGTTGTTGAGGAGGTGCGCCAGTCCTACGTCACCGAGGCGCGTCGGCGTGCCCAGGAGGAACGCGCCGCCGCCCTGCTCGGCGCCGTGCGCGGCGGCACGACGCTCGCCGCCGCCGCCGAGGCCGCGGGCGTGCCGAGCGAGCGGCTCGGCCCCTTCGGCCGCCAGCCGGAACAGGGCGCGCCGGGGCTGGGCATCCCCGCCGAGCTGCTGCCGGCGCTGTTCGCCACCCCGGTCGGCCAGGCGACGATGGTGCCGACGCGCGCCGGCTTCGCTGTTGGCCAATTGCTGGAGGTGGTCGCGACGGACCCTGCCGCCGATCCCACCGCCCTGGCCAATGCCCGCCGCGCCGCCCAGGCGCAGTCGGCCGAGGATCTGGAGGCGCAATTCGCCGCCGCCATGCGCGCCCGCGCCGCGCCGCGCCTGAACCCCGAGCTGCTGCGGCAGGCGATGCCGTGAGCGCGGCTGCAGCGGGCTTCTGCGCCGGGCTCGAAGCCGGGCAGGGCCAGGTCCTGTTCCGCGAACGGGTGGCCGATCTCGACACGCCGGTCGGCGCCTTCCTGCGCCTCGCGCAGAACCGGCCCAACGCCTTCCTGCTGGAGAGTGTCGAGGGCGGCGCGGCCCGCGGGCGCTACTCAGCCATCGGGATGGAGCCCGACCTGATCTGGCGCTGCCGTGGCAGCATGGCCGAGATCAACCGTCACGCGCTCACCGCCCCACACGCCTTCGCGCCCGAGCCACGCCCACCGATGGAGAGCCTGCGCGCCCTGGTCGCCGAGTGCCGGATGCCGGTACCGGCCGGGCTGCCCGCCATCGCGGCTGGCATCTTCGGCTATCTCGGCTACGACATGGTGCGCCATATGGAGCGCCTGCCGGACACCAACCCCGATGTGCTGAACATCCCCGAGGGCGTGATGATCCGCCCCACGCTCGTCGCCGTCTTCGACCATGTGCGCGACGTGCTGATGCTGGTGACCACGGTCTGGCCCGAGCCCAACCCGAACGCCAACCTCGACGTTCAGGCGGCCTGGGAGCAGGCGCAGGCCCGGCTCGACGAGGCCGAGGCGGCGCTGGATCGCCCTTTGCCCCGCCCTGCCCCACCCGCGACCTTGCCGGCGCCACCCGCGCCGACCTCCAACTTCACGCCGGAGGCGTTCAAGGCGGCGGTGCTGCGCGCGAAGGAGTACATCGCGGCCGGCGATGCCTTCCAGGTGGTGCCCTCGCAGCGGTTCTCGGCGCCTTTCGGCCTGCCGCCCTTCGCGTTGTACCGCGCGTTGCGCCGGCTGAATCCCGCGCCCTACCTGTTCTATTTCGACGTCGGCGGCTTTGCCCTGGTCGGCGCCTCGCCAGAGATCCTGGTCAGCGTGAAGCATGGCGAGGTGAAGCTGCGCCCACTCGCCGGCACCCGCCCGCGCGGGGCGACGCCTGAGGAAGACCAGCGGCTGGAGCGCGAATTGCTGGCCGACCCCAAGGAATTGGCCGAACACCTGATGCTGATCGACCTCGGCCGCAACGATGTCGGCCGGGTGGCCGAGATCGGTTCGGTGCGTGTGACCCAAAAATTCCAGGTCGAGCGCTACAGCCAGGTCATGCACATCATGAGCGAGGTGGTCGGCCGGCTGCGCCCGGGCCTGACCGCGCTGGACGCGCTGGCGGCGGGCTTCCCGGCCGGCACACTGTCGGGTGCACCAAAGGTGCGGGCGATGCAGATCATCGAGGAGCTCGAACCCTCCCGCCGCGGCGTCTATGCCGGTGGCGTCGGCTATTTCGGCGCCGATGGCGACATGGACATCTGCATCGCGCTGCGCACTGCGCTGGTGAAGGACGGCGTGATGCACGTGCAGGCCGGCGCCGGCGTGGTGGCCGACAGCGACCCGGAAGCGGAATTCGCCGAGACCCAGCAGAAGGCCCGCGCCCTGTTCCGCGCCGCCGAAGAAGCGGTGCGCTTCGCCGCCCAGCGGCGCTAAGTCCCGTTATCCGGGCTTCCTGAAAAACGCATCCGCGGCACTACGGTGCACATCGAGCTTGGCCACCGCGGCCTCGGCGCGAATGATCTCTGCCCGCAGCGTCCCGATAT
>Ga0209591_10008053_pt1 | contig 11501 bp, 11 predicted proteins | sample MAT01_FD_187207 | JGI IMG/M metagenome (GOLD analysis project Ga0209591, IMG submission 187207) | Freshwater microbial communities from Lake Fryxell liftoff mats and glacier meltwater in Antarctica - MAT-01 (SPAdes) (version 2) | ecosystem: Environmental > Aquatic > Freshwater > Ice > Liftoff...
CCAATCATATTACCCCTTCGAGGTATGCGCAGCGATTTCCGTCACATTCGTGACGCGTGCCAACGAAGGCGTGACGCCCGGTCGAAGCGGCCAGTCTCTCAGGGAGCTGAAGCCACCACGGTCTGTCGTAGCCGGACCGCTGGCACCGGGACTAATTTCCGAGCGTTAGGTCCGCAGTCCTAAGGTCTCCCAAATACCTGAAACGGGTTCGCCGCCATGGCCATTGAAACGCTCTCCCCAATCCCCTCCGCGCTGCCCTCGATCGATAGCAAGGCGCATGCGGCGGACCTGTTCAACATCGACGCCGCACTCACCGAAGAAGAGCGCGCCATTCGCGACACGGTGCGCGCCTTCGTCGACGAAAAGATCATGCCCATCATGGGCGAGTGCTACGTGCAGGGACGGTTTCCAAAGGAACTCATTCCCGGGCTGGCCGAGCTTGGCGTATTGGGCGCCAACCTGCCCGAGGAGTACGGGTGCGCCGGTCTGTCGAGCGTGGCGTATGGCCTCATCATGCAAGAGCTCGAGCGCGGCGACTCAGGCATTCGTTCCTTCGCGTCGGTGCAGGGCGCGTTGGTCATGTATCCGATCTTCGCCTTTGGATCGGAAGAGCAGAAGCATCATTACCTGCCCAAGCTCGCAAAGGCCGAGCTGATCGGCTGCTTCGGACTCACCGAACCGGACTTCGGCTCCAACCCGTCGGGCATGATTACCCGTGCCAGGCAGCAGGCCGATGGCAGCTGGATCCTGAACGGCGCCAAGATGTGGATTACGAATGGCTCCATGGCCGACGTGGCCATCATCTGGGCCAAGACCGGCGACAACGCCGACGAAAACAGCATCCGCGGCTTTATCGTCGACACCAAAACGCCTGGCTTTACTGCGAAGGATCAGAAGGGCAAGCTGTCGTTACGCGCATCGGACACCTCGGAGTTGGTGCTCGTCGACGTGCACGTCCCCGCCGACGCGATCCTGCCACTGAGCAAGGGCATCAAAAGCCCGCTCATGTGCCTCACCCAAGCGCGCTACGGCATTTCGTGGGGCGTCCTCGGCGCCGCGCTCGGCTGCTTCGAAGAAGCGGTCTCCTACGCCAAGGCACGTGTCATGTTCGACAAGCCGATCGGCGCTTTCCAGATCCAGCAGGTGCGTCTCGCCGACATGCTGACCGAGATCGTAAAGGGCCAACTGGTCTCGCTGCACCTGGGGCGCATGAAAGACGCTGGAAACTTTACGCCCACGCAGGTTTCGCTGGCCAAGCGGAACAACGTGGATATCGCGACCAACATCGCGCGCGAAACCCGTCGACTGTTGGGCGGCAACGGGATTCTGGCCGAATACAGTGCCATGCGCCACATGGCCAACCTGGAAAGCGTTTACACGTACGAGGGCACGCACGACATGCACTCGCTCATCCTTGGCCAGGCCATCACCGGTCTGAACGCGTTCAAGTGAGCGGGGGGTAGGGCGTTTCGGCGCGGGGGCAAAACATGACGCCTCCGTCACATTGCGCCGCTACCGCTTCCCGCTCTAGCTTCCCTCTGGGCCGGTGCGCCACACCTGCGGGCGTCGTGCCGGCCACCCAATCCTATCGACTCTCAAGCCGGAGCAACCGCGGTGAAAATCGCCGTGTGCATCAAGCGCGTCCCGGTGATGGAAGTGAAGTTCGCCATCACCGCCGACGGTTCTCGTTTCGACGAAACGGGACTTAAATACGACGTCAACGACTTTGATCTCTGGGCCATCGAGGCGGCGCTGCAGCTCAAGGAAAAGAACGGCAACGCCGGTGAGGTCGTGGTCATCTCCGTCGGCCCCGACGCGGCGCAAGAAACCATACGCAAAGCGCTCGCCATGGGTGCTGATCGTGGCGTGCTGCTCAAAGCCGACAGCATTCCGTCCGATGGGCTGGCAGTCGCGCGGGCACTCGCCGCCGAACTCAAAGACGGTGGCTACGATCTCGTGCTCACGGGCCGGATTTCGATCGACTCGATGAATCAGATGACGGGCCCGATGGTGGCCGAACTTCTTGATTTGCCGTGCGTCACGAACGTGTTCAAACTCGACATCGCCAACGGACGCGGTGTTGCTGAGCGTACACTCGACGGCGCCATCGAAGTGGCTGAGTTCCCGCTGCCGGCGCTGCTGACCATCGATGATGGGTTGAACAAAGAGCGGCTGCCGTCACTCAAGGGCATCATGGCCGCCAAGAAAAAAACGCTCGACATCAAGCCGGCGCAGTTTGGCGAGTCTCGCGTGACCGTGCGCTCCATGGCGCTTCCACCGGAGCGCGCCGCCGGTCGCATTCTTGGCACCAACGCCGATGCCGTTCCCGAACTCGTGCGACTGCTTCAGACCGAAGCGAAGGTGATCTGACCATGGCCAACGTTCTCGTATTCGCCGAAATGCGCGCGGGTGAGTTGCGCAAGGTTGCCCTCGAAGCGGTCACCGCAGCGCGCGCACTCGCCGATCTCTCTGGCGGTGGTGGTGTGCACGCGGTGATTGCCGGTGGCGCTGGTGTTGCCGACAAAGCGGCGGCACTCGCCGAGCATGGCGCTGATAGCGTGTTGGTGCTGGAGCACGCCGGCTTCACGCAGTACAATCCTGAGGCATTGGCCGCCACGCTTGCGCAGCGATTGCAGAGCGGCACGTATGCGTACGCGCTGTTCAGTGCGACCGCGCAGGGGCGAGACTTGTCGCCACGTGTCGCCGCGAAACTCGGCGCCGGCCTCATCGCCGACGCCACCGGTTTCGTGCTCGATGGCAGTACCATCGTGGCACAACATCCGATCAACAACGGCAAAGTGATCGCCACGCTGCAACTGGGCGCGGCGCCGGCGTTGGTCTCGGTGCGTCCGTCGGCATACCAGCCCACCGCCAATCCAAAGCCGCTGCACGTTGAAACGATGTCGTCGGCAACCGACCCCATGTCGTCACGCGTGAAGGTGACGGAGTTGCGGACCGGTGGCAGCGGCAAGCTCGACCTGGGCGATGCGCCGGTGATCGTGGCAGGTGGTCGCGGCCTCAAAGCGCCCGAACACTTCAAGCTGTGCGAAGATCTGGCCGATGCATTTGGTAATGCGGCCGTTGGTGCAACGCGCGCCGTAACCGATGAAGGGTGGCGGCCGCACTCCGATCAGATCGGCCAGACCGGTCGCAACGTGAGCCCCAATTTGTATGTCGCGGTGGGCATATCGGGTGCCATTCAGCATCTGGCCGGTATGCGCACGGCCAAGACGATTGTGGCGATCAACAAGGATAAAGACGCGCCGATTTTCAAGATCGCCGATTACGGCATTGTGGGCGATGTCTTTGAGGTGATGCCGGCGTTGACGGCGGCGGTCAGGGCGGCGAAGGCCCAGGGGTAGCTGACCTTGAGGCCGGTGTCGGGATTCCGGCACCGGTCTCAAGGCTGGCCGAGCTCACTTTTCAGCCACCAGCGGCCCTCGCATCGCGCGTCCGGGAAAAACGCCCGCACGCATCGCACCGTTTCGAACCACGATCACGCCGTTCACGACAACATCGCGTAACCCGATGGGCGGCAGCGTCGGTTCACGGTAGGTAGCGCGGTCAAGAATCGTCTGTGGGTCGAACACCACGACATCGGCATCCGCGCCGATGTTGAGTCGTCCTTTATGTGTCATGGCCGACACGCGCCGCTCCATCCGTTTGGCGGGCTCGATGGTCATCTTGCGCAATGCGTCCATCAGCGTGAGCGTGTGTTGTTCGCGCACATATTTCCCAAGGACACGTGCAAAGGTACCGGCCACACGCGGGTGCCCGATCCCATTCGACAGGATACCGTCGCTGGCAATCATCGTGAGCGGGTCCCTTACCGCTGCCGCGACAATGTCTTCGGTGTTGTTGTAGTAGACGATCATCCCCCCGATGGCGCGGTATTTGGCGAATGACGTGCGTGTCAGTCGTTCGCCGGTCTGCGCCCACTCGAATCGGGTGAATTTCTTGTCAGACCACGACTGCCAGTCGTCGTAGCCTGCGGCCTCGATTTCAGACATTGCCGCGGTGTAGGGATACACCTCGGTCGTGACGTCGAGCGTGCGCTGTCGGGCACCACGAATCAGCGCCAACCCCTTGGGCGTGTCTTCGCCCAAACTGCTCTGGATATGCACGATATGCGCCGATGCGCCGGTCGCCGCCGACGCCGCAATCACTTCCTCGATCTCCAGGAAGTAATAAGGTGCATCGACATCGCGCATGTGCACGTGCACCGCGGCGCCATAGCTGGCCGCGACCTTGAAGACCGAAAGAATCTCCCACGGTGTCGCGGCGGGCGTGAACTCAATCAGCATGCCTGCCGCGACCGCACCACGTCGAAATCCCCGGTCGACAGTTGCCACGATCTGTGCCAACTCCGCCTCAGTACTGGCCCGTGACTTGGCCGCACCAATAGGCGTGCTGGTTCCGGAATCGTGCATGACCTGCATGCGAACGGCGTCGTGTCCGACGCTCACGCCGTGGTTGATGATCGACGTGCCCGCGCGCTGGTCATACCACGCATCGATATCAAGGGTACCGCCTTCGAGTTCCAGCGCCGTAGTGGTGCCGTCGAGTACCTCGACTCGATAGCCGGCCGTATCCTGCGCGTGTTGATGCAGGTCGATAAACCCCGGCGCCACAACCATTCCGCGCGCGTCCAGCGTGTCGCGGCCGGTCAGTGATTGTGGCGACATCGCGCGTACGCTGCCATCGATGATGCCAAGGGCACGTACGCTGTCGAGGCCAGACTCCGGATCCATCACCCGACCGTTGAGAATCACCAGGTCGTAGACGGCAGTGTCGTCGCGTTGCGCTGTCGAACACGCCGTCAGCAAGGACAGCACGACGGCGAGCCTGAATCTGAGGGCAGGGGACATGATCAAGTGTCGCGCACAGACCATTCCTTCGATAGTCTGCTCGATACAACGAAATCCACTTCGAGCCCGCGCGATCACGTGTCCCACAGCAGAAAGGCGGCGACTCCTCTGGCCAGCCCCATCAACGCGCATCAGCGCGAGGCAGCATCCAGGAACTGTGCCGGCGAAAGGGCAACATCCGGAAACGCCCGAAGGACCGCCCGGTCAGTCGTGATCAGTGATATGCCAAGCGCCATAGCCAGCGTCACGTACTCGCAATCGTAGGTCGAGCATTTCGACCGCACTGCCAGTTCGAGGACGGCGCGTGAATCGACGCCGCCTTCGCGACCGTCGAGCACCTACCGAGGCGCAGCAAGAGTGCCTGCTGCCGTGGACGCGACCGCCTCCGTATCGGGGTCGTCTGCCGCGCGCTCGGGCGGACGCGGGACGCGTACTACAAGCGTCGCCGCCGGCGTATCGCGCGGCGTCGCGAGGACGCGGTAGTGCTGGCCCAGGTGGATGCCGTCCGGGCTGTGCAGCCGCGCGTCGGCACGCGCAAGCTGCACGCGCACTTGGCGGCCGCCGGCGTTCGCGTCGGCCGCGACCAGCTGTTTACCCAGCTGCGCGAGTCGGGGCGCTTGGTCACGCGCAAACGGCGTGCGACGCAGACCACGTATTCGCGGCATGGTTATGCGGTCGCCCCCAATCGGCTCAAAACGATGACGGTGACCGCCCCGCGGCAGGTCGTGGTCAGCGACATCACGTATCTCCGCCTCGCGCGTGGCCACTTTGCGTACCTCTTTCTCGTGACGGATCTGTGCTCGCGCCACATCGTCGGCTGGCACGTGAGCCGCGATCTCTCGCACCACGCGGCGCTCATCGCCCTCGACGCCGCGCGACAGACGCTCGGGGCCACGACGGGCGTGGTGCACCACTCGGATAGGGGGAGTCAAGGCGGATTCAACCGGTCGTCGCAACACCGGGTTATGCGACAGATTTTAAATGTTCGTTCAGCGCCTCTGCCGGCGTCTTCCCTCCTAACGTTTTGCGCGGCCTGTTGTTGAAAGCCAGTGCTACCGCTTGTAGCTCTTGCTCACTCCATCGAGACAGATCAGTGCCCTTGGGGAAGTATTGGCGCAGCAGCCCGTTCGTATTCTCGTTGGTGCCGCGTTGCCATGGACTGTGAGGGTCCGCAAAGAAGACCTTCACACCGGACTCGATCGTGAAGCGAGCATGATCGGACAGCTCCTTGCCACGATCCCAAGTGAGTGACTGCCATAAGTGGGCAGGCAGTTTCGTCACGGCGTGCGCGAGCGCGTTGGCCATGGTGATGGCTCCGTAACCCGCCAGCGCTGGCCCATTCTTCGTTCGGGGCGTCAGCCCGTAGCCGGTCTCGCGCGGCAGGTGCACGAGCATGGTGAAGCGGCTTGAGCGTTCGACCAGTGTCCCAATGGCCGATCTGTCCAGGCCGATGCTCAAGTCGCCCTCCCAGTGCCCCGGAATAGCACGATCCTCTGCCTCAGCAGGGCGGCTTGAGATCATCACCTCGTCACTCACATGGGCCCAGGCTTTGGCCTGGGACCTGGCGCGTGGCGTGCGCAACGCACGCCCGGTGCGCAGGTAACTGACCAGTTCACGCTTGAGGGCGCCACGGCCTTGAATGTAGAGCGCCTGATAGATGGCTTCATGGGAAATGCGCATGGACGGATCATCAGGGAAGTTAAACCGGAGACGGTTGGCGATCTGTGCCGGTGACCAGCCATTGACCCATTTGCGGTCACCGCGATGTGGCTTGTTGCGACCGATGAACGGTGTTTGTCGAGGTCCAGCGACCTCGCGCCCACGTGCATCGTGGATCGCCCCTTCGAGGTGATCTTGGACATAGTCGCGCAGACGTGGGTTCGTCACCAGTTTGGCTGGCTTCGGCCGCCTAGCCACGAGCTCGGCCTTCCAGTGCGCGACGGACGCCCGATACTCAAGCTTGCCGCCACGCGTTGCCGCGTTGCGTTTCAACTCCCTCGAGACCGTTGAAGCGCTTCGACCTATGCGACGAGCGATCTCCCGCACACCGACGTCCTGTGCACGCAGAAGTCCGATCTCTTCTCGCTCCGCGAACGACAGGTACCTGCCGCACACCGGTTTCGCCATGTCCAAGAGTATGCCTCCACGATGCCGAAACCAACGAGTGCCGACCGCCGGCGACACGCCAACCGCTTCGGCCGCCTTCTCGCTGGTAATTCCCGTCGCAATCTGTACCCAGAACTGACGCTCGACTTCTCGCCTATGCGAGGGAGCCCCCGGAGAGCGCATGGCATCCCTCCCGGTCAACTGCTTCATCCATCCAGCGGGTCGCCCCATAAACACCTCTTGGTTGAAGGTGTTGCGACGACCGGTTGAATCCGCCAAATACTGTTGCCACGACTACCTCGCGCGCCTGCACGAGCTCCGCATGATCCCGAGCATGACGGACGAGAACCATTGCTATCAGAATGCCGTGGCCGAACGGGTGAACGGCATTCTGAAAGATGAATTCGACTTGGACGTCGAGTTTCCGACGGTCCATGCCGCGCAGCAGGCCGTCGCCCAGGCCATCGAGACCTATGGCACGGTGCGCACCCACTGGAGCCTCGGCCTCCAAACCCCGCATGCCGTCTTTCACCAAGCAGCCTAACCGCACGAGCACCACCACTTTCTGTGAAGACATTTTTCAGGACTAGACACCCTCCACCTCCACCCTCACCCCCACCCCCACCGTTTCCCCCACCCCCCCACTCATCCTCTCCGTCGCAAGTCCACCCTCCGGTTCCATCCATGAAACCCCAGATGCTGCATCCATTGTCGCACGTGTACCAGCCTGACGGCGACCCGCCGTCAGCACTCACGGTGGTACCACTTCGCAACTTTGTGCCTCCCGGGCCGAACGCACGGAGAGGCGATCCGGCTTCGCATTGCACACCGCCGCAATCCAGCGTATTGGCTCCTTGGTTCCAGTAGCACGTGAAGGACCCCGTAAACTCTGCAGACGCGACCATCCCCAATCCTGACATCGCATCGGAGTGCTGACGGTCCGCGAACCGCCTCCGCATGAACGGCAGCACCTCCTCACCAACCGGAAGCACACGGTCGGTTTGACTCACCCGCTCCTTGGTCGCGCGATCAAATCGCAATGCGGAGTAGCCGCCCAGCACGGCATCCGCTCGCGATGCCCGCTTGCTGAACCCGGGGCGTTCCCGCCATGACCGCTGCGCCCAGCTCGCAACGCGCCCCTGCGCATCACGTACCGCGTTGCGCTCCAGACAGAGTTCGCGATTGCTCGCCGTCAACGCCAAGCCAAAAGGGAGTCCCGGTGATTGTCCACCGAGTGAGGTGCCAACACCTGCGCCATTCGCGTCTCCCAGCGCGCGGTGACCGGACGCGTTCAACGCGTCTGGGGGGAGGCTACAGGCGCATCAACCGAGCACGCCGACAACGCGAGGCCAGCAACAACCACTGCCATCCACTTCGAGACGCGCATTCTCATCGATACTCCTTTGCGAAGAGCGAAAACGATGAAGCATTGAGTACCACGCGTCAGAGTATTGGTGTGGTCGCCGATCCTGTCAAGATCGGCGTGGGGCGTTCGTCACCGCTGGCGCGGCGAAGTGTAAGAAACCTGTATCGGAACTAGTTCGACCCACCCGTTCGCCAACGCCACTCTCTGGTGAGCGAGGTACCGCACGCCGCATTCAAGGACGCGGGCGCCGCCGCCAAATCTACGCCTTAGCAGGTTGCTGAAAAAGTACGTGAAACGCGTGAAATATTCCTGGCGTGCGCGAACGAAGGTGGTCTCTTGGCGCGACTCTTCCGCACGAGGGTGCGCATGCGTGGTTCGGATGTGCCGCAGACGACGATGTTCAGACATAGCTCGGTCGAGGATCGCATTCCCGCCGATACGGAAAGATTGCATCGTCACGCGCGCATTTTCAGCAACCTGCTAGTATTTGAATGGCACTCGACGGATGTACTCGACATCATCGTCATCGCGCACAACCAAGAGCAAGTGGGCGGCACCGAATCCGGCTAAACGCGATTTGGCAGGAAGCCGTACCCTCTCAGAGATGGTAGCGTCGCGAGAAAAAACATCAAAAGCCGGCAAACTTTCCGCGAGCGTTGTGCGTCGTACCCACAGCTTCCCATCGGGAGCGAATCGAATCGTGCTGAACGCGTCGCCATGGATTGCGGGCAACACATCAGGCCAGTCATAGCGACCGTCGCGAGGAGCTTGGTCACCGCGCTGTCGCGCGAGTTCAAGCACCATTTCCTCACGCGTGCGGCGCGTCAGCATTTGCGCCGGAACGGTCATGATCGAACTTTGCTTTTGCGCTCCGTCTAACGAAAAGAAGGTGACGCGATATGGGCTGCCGGTCACCACGGCGACCTGTCCATCTAGCGCGGCAGTCCAGTAATCGGCGGGAGACAGATACGGTGGAGCGCTGGTCCCACTCGCTCGCGCCGACACCCCCGAAGGAGCTGCACCAGCCCTCAAAAGCGGTGGCGCACGGCGTGATACCTCGCGTGGTTCGCTGGCGTTGGGAAACCACTCGGCAATCACATCGCCGCCGCGGCGAGCCGAAGCATACATCACGCTACCGGTCGAGGTTGGTATCCCTGACGATCGGCGCGCGATGTAGTTCAAGGAAGTAGGTTCGCCCAGCGCAAAGGGCTTTTCCAGTGTTCCATTGGCGCCGATGACCAACCAGCGTTCGTTCGAGGCGTCATCAATGGCGACGCGTCCACGTCCAAGATTGAGCAACCGTACCGGGTATGCGATCTCGAGAGGTCCAGATCCCGCTCGACCAATTTGCACCGAGGTGTCTCGATCGAACCATACCCGATCAACGCGTCGCTCTCGCCGATCTATTACGACGATACTGCCGTCGCGCAGTTCCTCGGCCGTCCTGACCATCGTAAAGGTCGTTGCCGCTTGTTGCCCCGGTGCGGATACCACGCGCACAGGTTGCGATTGGCAAGGAGGAACGAAGAGCAGTAGAGCACTCAACGCAACATACTGGCAGCACGCGAACAATGTCCGAAGTCTTGATGCCATGTTAGCGGACCTTCCGAGGAACTGCGGTTGTGATTGAACCTTGCAGATCAACACCGGCAATGGCTTTGCTGAGTACCGCTGTCGAGGGCGACCCGAGATTTCGCTGATTGACAAAGACAGTTGGCGTACCGGACACACCCAGTCGTTCCCCGAGACGCTCGCCCGCCGAGATGCGATCGACGGGATTGGGACTCATCGCACAACGCGCGATTTCGAGCGTATCAGAAATTTCGGCTCGTCGAGCCAGTTCTCCCCAACTGATGATTCCTAGCGAGTCCTGTTTTTCAAAAGTTGTAGCGGCGAAGCGGGCTGCTCCGCCTACTATGCGAGCACATTCGAAGGCTCGAGCAGCGGGTTTAGCAAATCGATGCATCGCGAGTGGAAAATGTGCGAGACGGACCTGTACGTCCGGTGTGAGCGCAGCGGTGAGTCGTGTGTCGAAGGCCCGGCAAGCTGGGCATTCAAAATCCGTGAAAACGATTACTACGATCGAATCACTCTCGTCGCCGTGCACTCGCTCGCTGATACTTATGACCTCATTCCAGTCCGCTCGCGATATCTCGCTCACAGGTAGCGTGAGGTCGGGCGGGGTTCTTGGTGTAGCAAACCACGTACTTTTAATGAGTGACGCCGTCATCACGATCGCCGCAGCGCCAATCGCAGCCGCGACAAAGGTATCCATCCGAGAAGACATGCAAAGTACCTATCGTCAATGGTAGTGGCGGTCTCCGAGGACTGCGCGTCCCCGGAGACGTACGCTCGAGGCGAGGCCCTTCGCTAGGAATTGTTGCAGGTGATGGTGTAGTCGCGTTCCACGTCATCAATACCAAGGCACGTCTTCGGATCGCACCGACCGCCTTGCGGCTCGCAGAGGGAGGTGTAAGAACACGAGTCGGCACACCACACGGTCCCCTCCAACGTTGATTCAGATGCCGACGCGATTGAGTTGGCGGTCGCCAGCGCGCAGACTGCGAGTAGCTGAAGCAACCTCTTCCGGTTATTCATTTTCCGCTTCTAATCAGGATGGGAGCCTTCGGCCGGTCGTCCATTGCCAAGGCGCAATACTGTCCAGTTAGGATGACGACCGCCGTTCCCCGTGCTTCGGCGGTCGGTGCCGGACGATGATGTGGATCGTGGTACGACGTCGGGTCGTCCGTTGGCGACGCCGCGGCCGCAGCGGATAATTACTCATCTTGCGCTTGACGCCGCGCGGCACGGCGCGGCCGCGACTCGAGCTCACCACGAGGTGCCGAATCTCGGCGAGGACGTGCTGCCGGGCCTGCTGCTGGCGACACAGGTCCTGAGGGGGGAAGAGCCGCCACATGGGAGCGTGTGCGGCGGGTCACGTGGAGCGTATGCGTACACGACACGGTGTCGGGATCCCGGGCGCGTGGCAGCGCGCCGATGGCGGCTTCGTGCATCAGCGCGCGGAGGGCGAAGTGGGTGAGCAGAAAGCCCCACGCCTCTTGGTACACGAGGTCCGGCGTCTTACTGCGCAGCACGCGCTGCGCCCCGCGCAGATGCGTCTTGAGTGCATCAAACGCGGTCTCCCTTTCCCAGCGCTCGTG
>Ga0209591_10008057_pt1 | contig 11500 bp, 7 predicted proteins | sample MAT01_FD_187207 | JGI IMG/M metagenome (GOLD analysis project Ga0209591, IMG submission 187207) | Freshwater microbial communities from Lake Fryxell liftoff mats and glacier meltwater in Antarctica - MAT-01 (SPAdes) (version 2) | ecosystem: Environmental > Aquatic > Freshwater > Ice > Liftoff...
GTTTCTCTAGCAGGTTTTACTAGACGGAGTTGATGAGGATAAACTGTTTCTACCCCGATCGTTTCCCGAAATGCTTGAGGGTCATTAGGTTCAGCAGAAATTAATTCATCTGCTTCAGCCCCCACCTTTGCCCAGCCACCAAATAACTCCACTAGGTAGGCTTCCCCATCATTAAAAGTTTCAACGATCGCTCCGTGCGTACCCAGTGGAGCAACATCAGGCTGTGTTGCTGCATTCGTAAAATCTTCAGATAGTGGAATGGCTTCTGTCAGTTGCACCACATCAAATAATTGAAATTGACTCATTCTTGCCTCCCCGATCGTTCTGGAACTGCCGTCACAAACCTCGCCACATCCTCACCACAACGAACAATCCAGCCTGTTCTGACTTGCCAAGAAATACCAGAACGTCCTGTAATTAAAACTACTGCCTGAAAACGATGCCCATGCTTATCCTGGTTTCTGGCTTCCAGTAAATCTACTGTAACTTCTGCCAAAATTGCCTCTCGAATCGCATCTGGAGACTTAAACCCCATCACCTCGCGCCAAAACTTTTGCTTATCTCCTCCTTTCTTCGGCTCAGTTTCGCGCGTAAAGAGATAAATGGCTTTTTCGATCGGAAAATTCAAATTGACAGGCTTCGTCATTCTGCGCGTGCCTCCGAATTCGCTTGAGCGTTGCGAGTAATCGCATCAGCAGGCACTAAATAACGAGTGACTTGCCTAACTTCTTTAGCATCACCCACCAAAACCTTCGCCGGATTGTGAATCTTCAAAAGTTGAGGACTACCAGTCTTGCACCCCCAGACCACATAAAGCCAATACGAATCTCCCAACTGTTGTGCTTTCCGCCACTCATTGGAAGTCAGCGAAACTTCTTGATTAAGCTGTGCTCGTCCTTTCACCTCAATTCGTCGGACGGGTGCTATTCCGGTTTCTAGATCAACTGAACCTAGGCTACGAATGTCGAACCCACTACCATCCCGGTTGTTACTCACATCTTCCGGCTGCCAACCCCGATGCCGCTCGTAATCCATGACATATTGCATCGCAAACGCTTCGACTTCCGGGTCATTCTTCATTCCTGGCATTGCTGCCACCCACGCTGGCGCAGGATAGGCGATTGCACAGCCTAAATAGGCAACTCGCCCAAAGCTAACGATTTTGAGGTGCTCCAACTCACTCTGCTTAGCTCTGTACCGTTCCTGGAGGTCTTTCACTCGCTTTTGAGCACTGTCTCGCGCAACACGATAAGTTTCATCCCCAGATGCCACCTTCGCCGCTAGCTTCATTTGAGTCGTTTGAGATTCTCGAATGGCAGTCTCCATTGCTTTTTTCAAATAGTCCTGCCGAATGCCTAACTCACGCTGCCGCTGCTGTTGCTCCTGTTTCACCATTGGCACCTGGATCTTAACCTTTAGCCAATTTTCGATTCGTTCCTGGTCTTGAGGTGCAGGAGGAGTGAGGGATTGAGAGGCAAGAGGAATTACGTCAGCATTAGCGGGGGCGAGATCATGGAGACAGTCTGGGGAGATTAAGACCAGTTCGCCCGCTGCCTTCTCCAAAACTGCATATAGAGCAGCTTTCAACACCATTGCCTGACCCGTTTTTTGTTGTCCAGCAACCTGAATTTCAAAGAAGTAAATTCGGTAAGGTTCATCTGCATCTGCATCTAAAAATAAGGCAGAGCCAGTGCAGATAGAATTATCTAGCTCAATATCTAATCGCTCGGCGATCGCTGCAAATAATGGATGACCCGGCGATAACAGTTCCGCATCCTGATGATTGGGGTTATTAATTTGCTCCTTATAAAAGGAAAGTTTTGGATAGTTCTTCTCAACTGTTCCCAATCGTCGAATGGCTTCCAAATTGTTCGATCGAAATTCTTCCTTAACATAGGGAACTCGCCATAGCCCATCTGCCCGGACTTCTAAATTAACGCTCAAGAACTCACACGATCGCTTAAAAAATTCCTCAATGTAGCGGGGCATCAGCCGCTGTTCTTCCGATCGAAAATCTTGGCTCTGCGTTCGCCGAATTTGAGATAGATCAACGTGGCTCGTAGCCAAAGCCAACCCCGTTGCCTGCTCCAACTTTTCCAACCGCTGGAGATCAATTTGCTCAAGCTGCTCTAGGGCATTTTCCTCGGAAGCCTTGCTGTAAGTCGATTCCTTCACTACATCTTCAAAGCGGATATCATTCAGATGCAAAAGCTGACCAATTACATCGAAGACGCGATCGCCCATTGCTGCCCGAATCTCTTCTAGCTTGGACAAAAGCTTATCTAGTACCCGACCTTCTACAGTGTTGATCGCCACAAAATTGTAGATATAGACATCATAGGGCTGACCAATTCGGTGAATTCGCCCCATACGTTGCTCAAGTCGGTTGGGGTTCCAGGGAATGTCATAGTTGATCATTAACCGACAGAATTGGAGATTAATTCCCTCTCCAGCTGCTTCCGTTGCTATGCAAATCTGCCGATTGAGTTGGAAATCCTTCTGTGCCTGCTTGCGGGCAATCGGACTCATGCCCCCATGAATTTGACAGGTTGTATAACCCCAATTCTCTAAATTCTGCTTCAGGTAATTTAGCGTGTCCCGGTGTTCGGTGAAAATCAGCAACCTGCCCCGATCGTCCTGAAGTTCTGAAAATTGCCCTCCTTTCAGGCACTTTTTTAGCGTGTTCAGCTTCATCTCGGTTCCAGCGTCGATCGTTTGTTTAGCCAGTTTGACCAATCGCTCCAGTTCACACAACTCATCACGAAGTTGCTCCATTCGCTCTGCTGCTGTGGACTCGATCGCTAAACTTTCCTGTTCATCTTCCTCGTAGTCATCACTTTCCTTCTCCGAGTCAACAGGTTTACCCAGATTTATCAAACGAGCGTGCTGCTCTTCTGGAGAAAGTCCCGCTAACTCGTCTAGCAAATCAGCGAACCGCTGTCTCCGCCTTTTCAGCGAACTGAAAATTGCGTTAAGACTACTTGCCAACCGACGCTGCAATACCGTTCGGGCTAAAGCAACGGCTGCCTGCTTCCGTCCTTTAGCTTTGCCCAAAAACTTGTTGATGTATTTAGTGACTTCTTTATAAAGATGCTCTTCAGCCGGTGAAAGCTCAAAGGGAACAGTCTGGGCGAAGCGCTCTTTAAACAGTTTTCGACCGTCAAAATCTCTGAGTTCTTCCTTAATTCGCCGTAGGAACCAAGGGCTATTCTCCATCCGTAACATTTCTGGGTTGATCTGATCAGAGATGAACTGCTCTGGATCGAGCAACCGCAGGAAATTGTGGAATTGATCTACATCCCCCTGGTGAGGTGTGGCAGTTAGAAGCAGAATGCGCTCACAGTTTTTCGACAATTCTTCAACCAACTTATAGCGCCCAGTGCGTCGCAAATCATCGCCCTGAGTCCGAGCAGAGCATTTGTGTGCCTCATCAACAATCACTAAATCCCAATCAACCTGAAGAATGCCGGGAAGAATGTCATCTTGTTTGGCAAAATCAACGGATGCAATACATTGGCGGAAACGCTCCCAGGGATTACCTGCTAACTGTCCTTTCGCCAGAGTTGAGTTGATCACCTCGAAGGTTTCAGAAAACTTACTCTTAAGCTCATCCTGCCACTGCAACGTTAGAGGGGCAGGAGCAAGAATCAGAATTCGCTCAATGACCCCTCTCAGCTTCAACTCCTTCAAGAGCAGCCCTGCCATAATAGTTTTGCCTGCTCCTGGATCATCTGCTAGCAGAAAACGGAGTCGAACTTGAGGCAGAATTCGTTCATAAACGGCCTCTAGCTGGTGTGGCAGAGGACGGACTCCACTGAGACTGACCGCAAAATGGGGATCGTAGGCAAATGCCAATTTGATACGAGCCGATTCGACAAAGAGAAAAAACTGATTGGCATCTACAGACGCTACGGAAGATTGACTCTGACTAGACAGGATTTCTGCTAGCTCATCCATTTTGATAAAAGCATCGCGCAACTCGCCTTGTTGCGTTCTAACTTTCAGTAATATCGTGTCTTCAACCAGATTAACGGCTTCGACAGTCACAGTCCCCGTGAATTGACCCGCTATTGTAATGCGTTTGCCCACTAGCTGTGATTCCATCAATTGCCTCTATTATCTACAAAGAATTTCTCTAAAAGGTCTTGACCGCGACCATCTATTTCCTTCACCATTTCTTCACCCCGACGTACCACAATTTGCACAGGCATTGTCCGGCAGTTGTCCCACCAATTGATATAGCAATCCTAAACCAGGTGTGAGATGCATAGATTTTACCCTCACGCTAAATCCCTCTCCCCAAGGAGAAGGACTTTGAATCTTGCTCCATTCTCCCTAGGGAGAATGGCTGGGGATGAGGGCAGAGGAATCTCACAGTTCAAATAAGATTGCTATAGATGCATAAGGAACACCCACTTTCAGGGCAAATGCTTCCTGGCTCAATCCAGTACGATGCCTTAACTCTTTGACTAAACGTCCAAATTCAGGTTGTTCAAGGACAGAAGACATACGAAATCAGCAGCTATAACAGGGGCGTAATTTTGTAGCGTTCCCACCATGTTGGCATTACTCACAGCCAATCGTCCGCATCAATGCAGAAACTTTTCATAGACCAACTGACATGAGAATCCCTTGGTAGAAACCGGAGGACTTTGAAGAGAAGATACTGGGGTCGAGTTAAACTCGATCTCCTAATGGCTTCTGGAGCAGCATAAGTATCTTTTGGATACAATTGCACTACCGATTAATAGAATTTGCTCTATGCGTGACGCCTATCTTGATAGCCAATTCGTTGACATACTAGATGAGCAGGGAAACCTTGTCACTCTAACCTTACGCCAAGCTTTTGCAAGGAAGACGCAAGAAGCTACAAAGCAGGACAACGCGTTAGGCGTTCAACGACAACAAATTCCTATCTTGTTCATTGACCTACCAGATGTGCCTGAAAGCGTTGATTTTCAGAACTTAGCAAACGAAATTCGTAGAGTTGCCGCATGTGACGATATTGTGCCGGAAACCCCTGAGCAAGGAGAATGGCTGCGATGTAATCAGTTGTATTGGGAAGCCAAGGCGATCGTTCTCGCCAACAATATTTATAAGCTCATCCCCGACCCCACCCAACCGGGTCAACCTGTAGCAAGAATGCTACCAGCCAAAGCGTTAGAAAACTTAAAACTGGAAGTGGAAGCCGACATTGCCTTGTACGACCTCCTTAAAGCAGGTGAAGCTGATGTTAAAGCCTGGGCAGAAGCCCAGAAAATACCTTACTCATTTACCAGTGCCGAGGAGCTTTTCGTCGCAACCCTCAAGAGTGATTTTGAAAGCAATGTAACCGAAGAGGCATTTGCGCCCCCTCTAGAAGGATCGAGCCGTAAACAAGCACGCGACCATCATCGGGGCTGGCTCAAATTTTTGGGCGATCATTTTGACGGCGAACCTAAAGAGAAAGAGTACTTAGCCAGATTGCTATCGATGGGCTGGAAAGGATACGTCCTCCTGGCTCTCCGGAGTAAAAAGCGCGAAAAGCCTTTTGACAAACTCTGGAAGCGTTATCTCAAGAGACAACGCTTCCTCTGTAAATTTCTCGATAGCCGCCTCGAGTGGAAAACCGACATCCCCTATCAGTCAGTGACAGTAAAGGGAAAGCGAACCAGAACCCAAAATCCTATTCAAGGAATAATTACAGACGAAGGCTACTTTGACTGGCAGTGGCGTTAAGCTGCCTGACATTTAGGTTGCGTAGATCAGTTTGAGTGACCGTCTCACACAGGGCAACGGTATAGAGATCTAGTCGATGGTCAGCTTAACTTTTCGCAACATTTACTTGCAAATTAGTATCCAGAAAAGTTTATAGGACTCTTATCTAATAAAGGTTCTAGCTAATTAAAAACGAAATTAAGGGCATAACCTCAAAGAAGTTATTCGCCCAAAAAGCTATTGCTTATCCTGCCTTGGTAAATCAATTACCAGGGCTTTTTATTAAGCCGGAATCCAGCAAGTCCTAAAATTCAGGTCGGTTAGCAAATGTTTAAATCTACTGATCGCTCAAGAACTACCAAGAAGGGGCAGAAAACTCGTGAACAGCACCAGCGGAAGACGTGCGTAAAGAATGATGCGGGCGAGGGCAGAAAATCAAAGCGAGGAGAGCCGGAGTATTATGACGAATTGAAAAATCGCTCGACCTTCAGCATCACCTCAACCGCGAAGACGGGCATAAATTTGCTTAGTCGAGCCCGTTCGCTTTCGATGAGCGAACTGATAGAAAGAATCGGCAGAGGAACTATCAAGCTAGTTGATTAACAGGGTGACTCCTAATTATGCAGTTGTCTAAACTCTGAAAACTAAAAACTCTCCCCTAGAGGTCTTCAGCGGAGTCTTTATAAATTAGATTCGTGTTCTTACAAAGGCACTACTCACCCAATAAAAAGGGTTAAGCCTATATTTAATTGCTAGTTTTCTAATTTGCTCAAAAACCAACCTTTTTAATAGCAAAGCTAGTTCTTAATAAACCCGGCACAAATACCTTTTAGCTTTTATTTATGAGCAATCTTTTATTTATTTCTTTGATTTATTTATTAAGACTTCTCTTCTTAAAAGCTATTAAAACCGTTGATAGGTAAGCATTTGAGGAATTACCAAAAAAGCCTCTTAAGAGGATGGGTAAGGTTTCGCGCCTCCTAAACATTCAGCTAATATTATAAATAACCCAGTTTTTTGTAAATTAGCTAATCTTCATATTTTTGAGGCATTCAGTTATTAAGTAAGAGCAAATTTGATCTTGATTTTTTGTGTTGTTCAAAGGAGAATTTATAAATGAATCCAAACAATTGGTATGAGGTATATTTATTGTATCGGGAATACATTTTCTCGACCCATTCCTCTCCGCAATCTGACGCAATCTGGAACACATTTAAGACTGCTTTCCTCAGATTTCTTCTCCGTGAGTTTGCTTTTGAGCGAAAAGATCCTCTCAGCAAAATGACTAAATTAGAGGGGGAGGCGGCTGAAGAACATTTGAAGACGTTGCCCATGCGATCGCTGCTTCGAGTGCGAGTTGCGATGGCAGAGGCGCTGAGACAACTGGGAGCATCCCAAAGCAGTTGTAACACTTACACCTCTCGCATCAATCAATTTCTAGGTTGGGGAGAGCAACAAGCATGGTGGCCCAATAATCGAGGGCGGAACGGGCCCTTTCGGGACCAGTGCTGCCCTCCTCGACGAACAGAGGGCAAGATCCGTCATCCTAAGATCATGCCAGGCAAGGGGCTTGCTAAAATCTATAGTCTCAAAGAGCGGCAACTACCTGAAGAGTTGCGATTGAAGATAAGAGCAATGTCCGTCTTCCTGACGGAGCCAAACAACTCAGGGCGAACTTTCAAATTTATTCAAGAAGACACAGATAAGGGCTATCGCAAGGAGATACTTTTGATCCTTGGGTGGTTCCATAAGTTTTATAGGCCCTCCATCCCTTTAGAAGAATTCAGCCTTGACTTGATTTTTCCGGTCTTTGATGAAGAATTTCTGGACGGGATGAGTGACAAGGAGAGACAGAAATTCTGGCGAAAGCAGAAAGCCAACCTCAAGCAATGGCTGTCTGCTTACCGAACTTTTCTCCAGCAGTTTCAGCAGTCCTATAGTCCTCGGACCTGGTTAGGTAAATTAGTCGCGGTCTTGGCAGTTGCGCGCTATCAGTGGTCTAGCGAAGTGGAGCACAAAGAAGATTATCTCCAAATCCCTCTAATCCGTCAGATCCGGGAAGAACTGAGCAATCTTCAAGAGGAGATCAAGGAGTGGTCTGATGGTGGTCAGTATGTAGCAGACCAATCTCAGAAATGGCCTGATGTACCGGAGGGAAAAACTGCTCTAGAAGTGATTCAAGAAACTGTAGTAGAGCAGTTGCGACTGAAATGCCATCCTCGAACCGCGATTCGGGGCAGGGTTCGGACTGCACACACACTAGCCACCTGCCATCAACGATTTTTGATATGGGTTAAACACTCGCTCATTCCGGCTCATCGGCAGCAAGTGACACGGACGGAGCAAATTGCAACTTCTTGCCCCATCGAAAAACCGTCAAAGGTTCCGATTGATGGGCTGTACCAGCCTTTGCCTCCAGATGTTCTGCTGCGAAAACGTTACAACGGCACTGTGAAAGCAAATTTTCTATGTCGGCTCTATGCGTACGAGGGCATAGAATATCCTGGGGGCGTCTGGATCAGAATCATCCGAGACTACAAGACCTGGAAAACTCATCGAGATCAGGAATATGTGATCCCCAACTGGACGTTTACTGATGGCTCTCATCTCCACGACTACATCGAACAATACCTTTATGGGTATTGGTTGCCTGGAAGCTTTAAGGGCTCAGAAACATACACTTGGGGGCAAGCTGATTTAGAGGGTAAACGGGGAAAGTGGATTTCTGCTGGACGCTCAGAGTTTAATCCCATTGACTGTTGCTCAGTCAGTAAATCAGAGCCTCCCTGGACCTGGGGCAACCTATTTGTGATGCCGAAGAAAGGGCTACCGTTCAGTGATACTGACTTTGCCGATAGTTTTGCTCAAGGGTCACTAACGGCTATTGAAAAAGGGATCACGCCACATATTCTCCGCTCTGTATGGGCGACTTGGGGATATGAGAAAAGGTTATCCGAAGCAGAGTTGCAATCGCTTGCCTACTCCATGGGAATGACTCTTGAGACTCTCCGCAAAACCTATGAGCGTTGCACTCCAGCGGTGAAACGTAAAGCCATTGAGCAGTTTATCAATGAGCATTTTTCCAAGACTAAAGATGAGGAGATTGTCTCTGTTGAAAAGTTGATTCGCTCATCACGGCAACTGAGTTTGACTGATCGCCAACGGTTAGTTACAGCGCTTTTTGAGACAAGTTGCGAACTTTCCACAACGTCTCCTTCGCTCATGCCGTCCCTTTCATCCTCTACAGAATCGCCGCTGCCGTAGATTCCCATTTCCTATAGGAGTCGGGAACGCGAACCGTTGAACCGTCTGCGCGGCGACTCCTATCTCCATTTGGTCACGGTTTGGCACTTGCATCAGTGCTTTGTAGAAAAGCTTTGCCGAGGCTTCAGGATTCATCCGATCTTCGTTACTCCCCCAGCCAGGGCGTTGTTGGAACAAACCTTTAGAGTCTGATTTCGCTTTCCCGTGCTGCTGAAACCACCAATCATCGCCGTGGTCTAATTTCTCAGACTGGACTCTTGCAATGCTGTGGTCAGCGCCGTTTCGATATTCCGCCCAGTTGCTCCTACCTCCCGTCCTGCTTTGATATTGATAATAGCGGCTGCATTTTTTGCCTTTTGTTGTCCATCTAAACCATTGGCTGAGACCCTGAACATCACCTGACTTCTGACCAGCCAGCTTGGGAGAATCTAGCGTGAAATCGTGGGTAAACGGCAAGGCATTATAGGCGGCTTCATCTTCGGTTGGACGGGTCGAGACCTTCATTCCCCCTACTAGATCTAGCAGTTAAAGGTATACTTGGGCGATCGCCCAAGTGGAATAAAGCGGGAGGTTCTGGAGGAGAAATCTGGACTCAAGAACCGTCTGTTCCAGAATTGCCGCACGAGGCAAGGAAATCAGCCCAATCGAGTAATTGTTCATCAGAGAGCAGGCGTTGCTTAGGGACTTGATAACGCTCAGATAGAGAGCGCCCAACAATTTCTAGAGTCCAGCCAAGCCTACGGATGTTTAACTGGATGGTAGTCAGGGTATCCGAGAAATCATAGGTTATTGAAGGAAGGATTTGAGCCAGAGGTTGAGGCAAAAGCGAAGTGGGTTGAGATTCTGCAATCGCCCTCTCAGGACTAAGTTCAAGCTCGATCAGGGACGACTCAGGAGAGCGCCGAGAATGACGATGAGCATTAGGTTTCCAACCTCGTCGGATGGCATTAGTGAGAAAACCTGCCGGAGACTTAATAGCTTTTCCAGCGGATAGTTGTTCTTTGAGAGCAGCGATCGCGTTTTTGAGAACCTCAACCGAGTGCTTGAGAGCAAGGGAGACGAGATTGTTATTGAGATGAATGCCTAGATTTTCAGCTTGCCGAAGTAGCTCAAGATGTTCGGGATTTTGAATCAGTTGAGCGGGTTGGGAAGCAGTTTCATCTACTTTACTGTCAATCAGAACAGGGTGGAGGGAGGGTAACTCCTGTGTTAAGTTCTTGTCTTCTATGCTTTCTTCTTTGTTGTTGTTAACGAGAGAATGCGGGATAGAGGGTTGTTTTGGGGAAGTTTTGTTCCAATCACTAGAACTTTCGTCGCCATTAGTGGAAGTTTTCTTCCCATTTTTAAGCTCACCAATCTGGTGGACGACGACCCGGAAGCCGTAGCCGTAAAATTTCTTCACCACATTCACCAAGCCATTGTCGATGAGGGCGGTGAGGGCTTTGCGCCCCCATTTGAGGCTGTAGTCAAACTTCTGGACAAAATCTTCGAGATTAAATTCCATCTCCCTGCCGGAGGGGGCTTGTCGTCTGAGCCAACTCCAAAGCGTCCTGGCGGCAGGTGGCAGGGTACGGGCAAAGAGTTCATCGAACTCTTCAGTAATAGGTGCGAATGACATTTTTAGGTAGTTCCTCTGTGTCAATCCGCAAACGGTGTGATAGGCTAAAAATAAGCAAAAAGAATTCTAGCCCATATAACATTCGTTAGCGGGTGGTTCGAGAACACTCCTTCGCTCAGGGTTGCAATCTGATGGCGAGGGTTTGTTCTTTTAAAGGGTTTTTTCAGACTTCTCGATTGTACGTGATCTTTCTCGCCTCAATTATTGCGGATCGTTAAGCAGAGTTTAGCATCAGGGGGGCACCTCCTTAAGGCGTTTGATGACCTGATCAACATAGTCACCCACGCTAGGGCTGTCAGGCTGGTTGGGAATGGGGCTGTAGTCTTTATCGCGGTTGGGATTGCCGCTGTACCAGACGGATGCAACTCGCCGCATCGCCATCTCTGTATTCATCCCCGAAGTCGCCATTTGTTCAGCGCTGATTTGATACAACTCATAGAGTGAGATTTGACGCTGGAGTTCAGGCGATGCCCGAAACTCTGAGATGCTGATGTGCTTGCCTAGAGCCTGGAGGCTCCAGGGACTGACGTTGTATTCCATCACCTGGGTAGTGCCGATCGCCTCCTTGCCACTGGCATGATTACTGGCATGATTACTGGCAGTGTGGTCGCCACCGCTCTCCTGTCCAACGATCTCCGGATACATCGCCACCACCAAGGTATTCAGCGATTCGCGCGGAACCGCCTTCAATGTACTCAGCGCCACATCAAGCGTTGGGACTTTGGATGTGCCGCCCTCTTCAAGTCGTATGGTTAAACTCAGCGGAGCAATCACCCACTCCGCTGAGTTTAACCATACGACTTGTCTGAACACGACATCGGTTTTGTGAGCCATGACAGAGACATTGGTTAACGCCCAACCCAGTTTCGCGTTGGTAAACTCTCGATAGCCTAGGCTTTTTATTGAAAACAGAGGAAGCTA
>Ga0209591_10008058_pt1 | contig 11499 bp, 11 predicted proteins | sample MAT01_FD_187207 | JGI IMG/M metagenome (GOLD analysis project Ga0209591, IMG submission 187207) | Freshwater microbial communities from Lake Fryxell liftoff mats and glacier meltwater in Antarctica - MAT-01 (SPAdes) (version 2) | ecosystem: Environmental > Aquatic > Freshwater > Ice > Liftoff...
GAACCTGATACGGGGCTTGAAACTGGCAATGACCCAGTTAAAAGCAGCAGGTGCTAGAACTATCTATATTGATGGTAGTTTTGTTACCAGAGAAGAAAGGCCTAACGATTTTGATGCTTGTTACGATCGCGAAACTGTAGATAGGGAGTATTTGAGAATGAATGCTCCTAGATTGTTCAATCATTCCGATCGAAATGCCCAAAAAGCTAAGTATAGAGGGGAGATTTTTCCCTCCGATGAACCTGTAGGCAATTACGGAGATAATTCCTTTGAATTTTTTCAGACGGACAGAGACCAAAATAAAAAAGGAATTATAGGGATAGATTTAATGAGGTGGGAACCATGATTAAAGATGAATCACAGTATGAATTCAGTAAAGAATGGGTAAAAAAGTTTACAAAAACTATAGCAGCGATGGATCGGGATGAAGAAGCAAAAAGAAAGGACTTTCTCAGATGGGAATCCGGTCGAAGTGTCATACAATGCCATTTGGATCAGTTACATCAAGAAATAGCGGAATATGAAAGATTGATTAATTGTGACAAGAGCGAGCCGATCGAAATTGTAGTTGAGAATTTTAATAAACTGCCAGAGGCTTTAATTAAAGCTCGGATGGCAGCCAAAATGAGCGAGGAAGAACTAGCAGAAATTTTGGATATTGACCCCGAACGAATCAAGGAATACGAGAAAAAAAAATATCAAAATGCTAGTTTGACGGAAATTCTTGATATTAGCTTGGCTTTGGGTTTGGAGTTTAAAACGGCTGTGATGCAGGTAGATTTTGAAGAAATAGAGGCTGTTAAAAAAACAGCGGAAAGATGGCGCAAACGAAAAATGGAAAAGGCAAGTAAGACAGCCTAAAGATTTGGATGACTTGCTCAGGAACACTGCTGAACGTGTCGGTTTGTTGGGTGTAAATTAGATAGTGGGGGGCGATCGCTACCAGTACAATCATCGAACTGTTTGGTATGTGCTGCAATACACCAATATCTTTCAACCGTCCGCTGCCACGGGGTTGTTATGCGGCGAGCGTAGTCACTCAGCAACCTTATTGACGTTTACTTTAGGAATTTTATTAATTTCGCAGTACATATTACATTGCTGCACCAACTCTGATTTAATAGCGAAAAACTCGTTGCACACTATGAAAATTCTGCAAGCATCTCCAAGTGCTCGATGAGGTTTGATCTGATATTTATACTTGGAGGGAAATTTATACTGAAAATTATTTGATCCAAAGCATTTTTTTTTAGCATAAAATCCGACAATCAACGATATTTTATCGAGAGAAAAGAGATAGCCTATCTCTTTTTGAAGGATAAGTTGTATGTCAATGACTTGAATATTCAAGTCATTGACTTTTGCCATTTTGAAAAGCTTGAGATCCTCCCTCGCACCAAACAATACAATCTGGTCAACTTGATTCCTCTTAAACAGGTTGTGAATGTATTCGCGTAATTCCTGTAGGCATTTAGACCGTAGCTTTCTGGCTATAACTTTATCAGACTTTTCTAATCGGTAGCTAGGATCGAATATTTTCTGATACTCTCCTCTTTCAAGGTTTGCAACTCTTTCCGAGAATCCAACAGTTTTACCAATGTCATTGATAATATTTTTTCTGACAACTAGGTCTACATCATAGGAGAATTTTTTGCTTTCCAATAAAACCGCCTTGCGATCTAAATCATATATCACCGCACCAATTTCTGTTGGAAATAAGTCTGCTCTATTAGAACCATAAATTGGTCCAAACTCGATATCTAAAAATAGAGTATTCATCCACCTACCTCTTAACTAGCACAATTTTTCAAGACGTGACCAAGAATGAATGTCCAAAACTCTCCCCCACTAACTCGCTTAATTTGCATAATTATTATGATACTTATAAATCAAAAGTTTGTCTAGTCAAAAAATGTTCAACTTTGTCCCCCATTGGCTAAATTTTATATACATTAGACCTAAAGGGTTAGAATAAATCGACAACTACTCAGCACTCAGTCACCGCTACCAAGGCAACTCCCTATGGTTAAAAAGCGTGGCGACTATGATTGAAGAGTTGGGAATCGGCGTGACAGAATTATTACTAGATGATACCATATTGTTGCCGTCAGATTTGAAAGATGTTTTGCAGCAGCAGTACGATCGCACTTCCGAACTAGAAAAACAAGTTATGTCTGTGTTGGCTAGGGAAAACCAGCCAGTCAACCTAGCAAAATTGCTAGAAAAAGGACAAATATCATCATCAGATTTACTCAACGCATTGCAATCTTTATCGCGGCGCTGCTTGATAGAAAAAGAAGGAAGTTTTTACACTATTTCACCTGTATTGAAGCAGTATATCAAATGGTGTAAGATGTGAGTTATAACTAAAATTTAAAATCCAAAATCCAAAATCGAACGCTCGTGGAACAGGCATCCTGCCTGTTCAAAGCTTGCTTTTCACTCCTATGTCTATTGAATCGCTTGCCTAAATTCGCGCATGGCCTGAAGGTGATTTTCAATATTGATACACCGCGCCAATAATACAATATCTAAATCTGGGAGAACAAAAGAGCGATCGACCTCAGTGTATCCATCATCCCCCAACGAATACAAACGGAGCGCGCCATTTTCCCAAAACCAAACTTCAGGAATTTGCAGACGTTTGTAAGCTTCCAACTTGTTAATGCCGCCGCTAGTCACAACCACTTCCACTACCAAATCAGGAAATTCTCGGTTAGCTGCCAATTCATAAGACAAATCAGCTTCTCGCTTCACCAATCCACTTTCACTTTCCAGCGTCACCGAGCCCGTTGGAGTAAAATCAATCCCTGCGAATTCCAAATACAAATCTAACAGCGTTGAAATCCGGTGCTTAACGGTTTCATGTTTTCTTCCAGGCATACGTCTAATCTCCAATACCCCATCTAAAAACGACAGTCTCACCCCTGGGCGAGAGAGCAACTGTTCAACCAATTTAAAATCTCTCCAGCTCAGTCCGTCAATTAAGATAGGTTCATCAAGCCTTTCTAACTTTTCTAAAGTTGCTGTCATCCCAACTACTCCTTACTCAATCCAATCTTCATTATATCTGCGTTCATCAACGCCCATCTGCCCACATCAGTGGTCAAAAATCAAAAAACCAAATTTTTGCAACTATCACATCTACTTTCCCAAATTGGCTTTTTGCTCATCCGGCACAAACTCCGTAACAACTTGGCCACCAACACCGTCACCTTTCACAATCACAGTTTGATCTTTAAGCTGTCCCGAAGCCTTGGGCCCAGTCAAATTAAACACCGGATCTAATTGCCGATAAACCACATTTCCTTCCGCATCAAAAGTCTGATTAGCTAAATACCAAATTACCCGATCGCTATTTAATTGAGATTGACGTTTTTGTCCAATTCCTAGCACATTTCCAGTCAAATAAAAAATTTTCTTATCTAAATCAGCCCTACCCATATTCCCAGTCATCGTCACCTTTTCCACGCGGTGAAAAACCTTCATTGGCCCTGGCGAAACCACACTTTGTGCCGGAAGATTCCAACTCATCAAACTGCTATCTATTTGCAATGGCGGGTCTGATGGCATCAATTGAGCATTTTTTGTCAGCGTCACAATCTTAGTTTTTAAGTCTACATCTGTCTGGTCAGCAAAACCTCTGTCTGTAACTTTTTGATCTTTGTATCTGTCAATTTGAGTCGGTTTGTCGCTGCTGACTTTTTGCTGATCCAGAAACCAGACTAAATGCTCTGTTCGCAATTGCAAAACCGGATCTTTAATATTCGCTACTACAGAGCCGAATAACTCCATCCTCCTAGCTCTAGTGAAAACTCGCGCTTCCTTTGCTGAAGCATTCACCTGTTTGTTGTCTCCAGTCAGATTATTGCGAACAACTAACACATCTTGCTTCGGCCGCCACTCCAACTCATTTCCCCTGAGTACGACTCCATTTTTGAGGTCAGTAGCAACTATTTTGCCTTTCAGAAATACCTGGTTTCCTTCCTGAAAAACCTCTCCTGTTTCTGCTTGAATGTCGTAAATCTCTTTGCCGTCCTGAAACAATTTGCCTACAGGTTTCTGAATGTTAACTATTTTTGTGTCTTTGCTATAAACGGCATCCTTCGACCTGACTTTCCATAATAACTCGCCCTTTTCATTGGCTTGTTCTAGAATTACTTTGTTCAAAGTTAAAGTGCTGTTTGACTTTTCAGCAGTTTTGAGATCCTCAGCTAGCTTGTTCTTTTGAGTGTCTGACGGAGCGGCACAAGCACCCATCCCCAAAACCAATACTACTAAAGTTAGTAGTACCGCTTTTGGGGATGGGAAATTGGAAGTTTTTGATTTGAGATTAATCATTTGGTAATTGGTAATTTGTCAAGCAATTTTAGATTAAAATTACTAATCAATTTAAAATTTAAAATCTAAAATCTAAAATCTAAAATCTAAAATTGTTCCAGTTACCCTTCCCCATTCCCAACTTCCTATCTATCGTCGTGTTCGTCCATCAAGCTCAAACCAGACAAAGGCCGGTAAGCATAATTAGGGCGCGATGTTTTTTGGATATCGTCCTTAATCATTTCCAAATCGATATAGCGATCGGCTACATTGATCAAACTGTCGCTAGTCATCGATCGCAAACTCACCACCTCAACCCGCACCCCACGGTAGCTGACAGCATCCACAGCATAGGCCAAATCGCCATCACCGCTGACCAAAACCGCCGTGTCATAGGAGCCAACCAAAGCCATCATATCCACCGCAATTTCTACATCTAAGTTCGCTTTCTTAGAACCATCTGGTAATTGCACCAAATCCTTAGAAATCACGCGATACCCGTTGCGGCGCATCCACAGCAAAAACCCCTGCTGTTTCTCATTAGTGCGATCTACACCAGTATAGAAAAAAGACCTGAGCAGCCGGGAACCAGCCGTTAAACGGCATAGCAGCTTGGTATAATCAATCTCAATCCCTAACTGTAAAGCAGCATAAAACAGGTTAGAGCCGTCAATAAAGATTGCCACTCGTCCCCGATTTTCTAAAACTTGTTCCGGCGTAAAAAGGTCGTTGCTTTCTATTCTATTCAACATGATTGTTATTCCTCAATTTTTTATGAAAGATTAGGTAATGAAATAAGTGCTAATTGGCGATTGGTCATAGCACCCCCGATCGCCTACAGTCAACTACGAAGGTACTTTTTCCAGCAGTTCTAGTCGCTTAAAAACAGGCTGAGCTTCTCCCAGAGGTTGGTTTGCTGGTAAAGCGCCCCAGACCGAGTGAGTTGCAAAAGTTGCTAAACAGTTGACTGTTGTCTGATCATTAAAGTCAATTGAAAAACCGAGCTGCTGATAGATATCACTGCTGATATTGGGTATAATCGGGGATAAAAGGTAAGATGCCAGTCTAACAGATTCCAGAACCGAATATAGCACTTGTTGGACAGATTCTAACTGTCCTTGCTTATACAAACTCCAAGGTGCTTGCACGTCAATAAACTTATTTCCAGCTCGAACCAAAGCCAGTATAGCTTCGCAAGCTTTGCTAAAAGCCAATTCTTCGTAAAAACCAGCTACTTGCTCGCCCAAATTCAGGCTCATACCCTTGAGAAGGTTATCGCTTGAAATGTTTTCGGCCAATACATCGGGAACAAGACCATCGCAATATTTGCGGGCCATGTTTAAAGTACGGTTAAGCAAATTTCCCAAATCATTTGCTAACTCAGCATTCAATGTATTGATAAACCGAGTTTCGTTAAAATCGCCGTCCTGTCCGAACTCAATTTCTTTTAGGAAATAGTAGCGCGCTGCATCAGCACCGTATTTATTGACCAATGCAACTGGGTCTAAAGTATTACCCTCAGTTTTACCCATTTTTTTGCCGTCTTTGGTCAAAAAACCGTGGGCGAAGATACGGCCCGGCATCGGCAAACCTGCTGACATCAGCATTGCTGGCCAATAAACTGCGTGAAAACGGAGAATATCTTTGCCTATCAAGTGTATGTCAACGGGCCACCATTTAGATAAAGCATTCTCTAAAGTAGGGTCGCTATCAGGATCGAGTAGGGCGGTGATGTATCCTAGCAAAGCGTCAAACCAGACATAGATGGTGTGACTAGGATCAACCGGCATCGGCTGGCCCCATTCCAGATTCACCCTAGAAATCGAAAAGTCTTGCAGTCCAGAGTTGACGAAGCTGAGCACTTCGTTGCGCCGACTTTCCGGCGCGATGAAGTGGGGACGTTCAACATAGAGGGCTAACAGTTGCTCTTGATACCGCGACAGGCGGAAAAAGTAGTTTTCCTCATCGCGCCACTCAACTTCTTTGCTGGTGTGGACGGAACATCGGTTTCCCGGTAGCAAGTCCCGTTCTTCTTTAAATTCTTCGCAGGAAACGCAGTACCAGCCTTGTTGCTGATTCAAGTAGATGTCGCCGGAGTTCCAGACGCGCTGGAAAAATTCTTTGACAATGTACTCGTGGCGTCTTGATGTGGTGCGGATAAAGCGATCGTACTGGATGTTGAATTGCTCCCAAAGTGCCTCAAACCCTGGAACAACTAGATCGCAGTGTGCTTGGGGCGATCGCCCCAAACTCTCGGCTGTGCGTTGAATTTTCTGCCCGTGCTCGTCTGTCCCTGTAACCAGCAAAACTGATTTACCCCGCAGCCGCTCAAATCTGGCTATAGCATCAGCAGCCATAGTCGTGTAAGCGCTGCCAAGGTGAGGTAAATCGTTTACATAATACAGAGGCGTTGTAATCGCAAAGGTATTTTTAGTTTTATCGGTCGATTTCATTTAATCCTAAAAAAATTGCCTAAATCTCGCCTTCGATCTTAACTTAAGAGCTTAACCTTCGCTTTGTGCCAATTTTGCTAAATTTGCTGGAAGCTATTTGCAATTTGCCAACTGTGGTTATTCCCAATAGACATATGGGTTTAATAACCACACTAATCTTTTTTACAAATTTTTGACCAACTCTAAAAAATGTCTTAATGTTTGGAGTTTTATTTTTAACATTTGCCCGATCGCCTGAGATGGGGAGATGGGGAGATGGGGAGATGGGGAGATGGGGACACATCAACCATCATGCTTCTAAACAATGACCTATGACTTCAAAATCTGCTATAGTCTACACAAAAAAAACCCAAGCCATTTAAGCTTGGGGGGATCAAATCAGGGTGCATCTATGAACGTACTATGCGGGAGCTTTCGATCGCCTTCAGGAAAATTGGCTCGATTTCCGCCGATGGCTTCGGACAAATAATCCGCCGCAGCTTCCACCACCGCGATCGCATTTTCGTAAACCATTCTTGTCGGTCCCAGAACGCCAACACTGCCCACCGCCACCGATCCCCGCTTGTAAGTCGCGGAAATGAGAGTACAGCCGCGAATTGGTTCTAAGGGGTTTTCTGAGCCAATTCGCACTGTCACACGCTTACCGGGCGTTTCCAACTGGGCAGATTCAAAGATCAAAGGCCAAAGCAGTTCCTGTTCTTGTTCCAGAAGTTGGACAATGGTTTGAACTTGCTGTAACCGTGAAAATTCCGGCAAACGCAATGCTTCAGACAAACCGCCGATCAGAATCCGGGTGTAGGTTGGATTTTGAGCGCGGCTGCTCAAAGCTGCAAGCATGGTTCCCATCAACTCAGCATAGAGTTCAAAGTCGCGGTCTAACTCGCTCCAGTCGATCGTACTGAGTTCCGATATAGAGCGTCCCTGCAACTTGCTGTTCAAAAAATTAGATAAAATCTGCAATTCTCGATCGACTATTTCTACATCCTGCTTTTTCCCTTCTGTCGGTTGAGGCAATTTCACCAACACCGACTGGGTTTCGGAAGCATCCGTCACCACAATCAGCATCACCTTTCCCGGTTCTAGCTGCACCAGTTGCAAGTGCCGCAAACAAGCCATATTGGTTTGCGGTATGGTAATTAAGGCGATGTAACCACTGATAGTCGCCAGGATTTGAGCGGCACCTCGAAGTACCGTTTCCATGCGGCCATCAGACCAATTGAGTTGGTCTAGTACCTGTTCTACCTTGCCGGCCAGCCTGTCTGAAGGCTGAATCAGTCGATCGACATAAATTCGGTAGCCAGAGTCAGAGGGCACACGTCCAGCGGAAGTGTGAGGTTGATACAGGAGTCCAGCTTTTTCTAGAACCCCCATCGCATTGCGAATTGTAGCTGGGCTGACGCTGAGTTTGTACTCATCAACCAAAGCTTTTGAGCCAACGGGTTCGGCTGTAGCAATATAGTGGCGAACCGTTGCCCAAAGGATGTGTTGTTGCCGATCAGTGAGGTTGACACGCACAGATATTTAAGCTGAATTAGAATTCAAACGATTTGCCGTACCACTAAATGTGACATTACTCCGCCCTAAAAGGGCAAAGCTTCTAAACCTCACGATTTAGATTTTCTGGTTGTTTCCTTACGGTTTTTCACCCACTATCTGGATATGTAGTTACCCACATATCCCCGACGATCTGATTGCCCAGACAGTTTCCTTTCCCGACCATCCATCGGTACAAATACAAACCAGTTTATATCGTTTGGAGGCCCCGGCTTCTGCCTGACTTTTACTCTCAAGATATCCGTTGTTTGCTCTCGGTATATACATCCTAACACAAAGCCGTCCTCAAGGACGGGGTTTTCAACCCAATTTTCTGATAACAGACTTTAGCTTAAGGAAGAAGTTCGTTGACTGCTGACTGTTGACCGTTGACTGTTGACTGTTGTCATCGCAAGCCCAATGCCCAATGCCCAATGCCCGATGCCCTTTAACCATGCTGATGGAGGATCTTGGTCAGATAATTAACCACTGCATCGGGCTGTTCGAGCATTGCTAAATGACCGCAATCAGGAATCTGAAGGACATTTTCGCCACAACCTTGGAACATCCAGTGAAAGCTAGCCAAATGCAGCACGTATTTTGGTTCCATAATTTTGTCTTTAGTGCCGGCAATAAAATAAACAGGCTGCTTGAGTTGGGAGACAATTTGTGGCAAGCGGTGAATTTCCGCTTCTGTGGTGGATTCCAACAAAGCTCCCGTAGCCGCTTCCGATCGAGCCGCCACGAAATCTATCAACCGTTGCCTTCCCCAGGAACGACCGATCATCGGGTGAACCACAGAATCACGGGCAAACACGAAGTCTACTAACGGCAATTGACACTCCCCAACTATCGAGGTGTGGGGATTCTTGCTTCATCCGTCCTCTCTAGGATTATTGCTAATCCCCTGTTTGGATACGTCCACAAGCGCACACGGACTGCCCGACCGCATTTGAAATGATTTACTTAATTGTTTGTTCCTCTTTCCTACACTATGTCGCACGTAGCTGAGCATTGTAGACGGGGAGAACCCAATATTGGCTATCTAGGCGTTTGATCGCGTTGCCATTTCTCTCATAACATAGTATTCCAGAATGTGTCAACAGAAAGCCGTCATAAAATGACGGGGCTTGTACCCAAAATTTTGGTAAGATAACCAGAGGGGGCGCACTTTGACTAGCTGTTTGCCCACCGCTTGAAACCGCTCGAATTCCTCCTTAAGATAGATGCCACCGCCGGCATTAATACAGAGGACACCTTTGATGCGATCGGATAATTGGCTGGCTCCCCAAAGGGCGATCGTACCGCCGAGAGAATGTCCTACCAGCCAAGCACTGGAAATATCGAGTTTTTCTAATAAAATTGCCAAATCACGAGCGTAAGCAGCAGGAGTGTAGGAGGAATTCAACGGTTCGGAATGCCCGTCGGTGTCATCATGGGCGATCGAATCGCCAAACCCGCGCAAATCGTAAGTTAGACATTGATAGTTGTCTGCCAAACGTGCGATCGCAGGTTGCCAGTAGTGACGGCTCAACAGCCAGCCGTGGACAAAGACTAAAACGTGGGGAGTTGTTCTGTGCGCCGTCAAATCGTAGGCGTGCCGAACCCCTAGGATGTCAATGGTTGCCATAGTTCTATCCTAATTCAACAAGGGTTCTCAGAAGGCGGATTTTGAGCAAAAACCCATACCTGCCTAAAATCGATCGCCCAGCAATCTTTGGCGCACCCCCTCAGCAATTTTCTGCCCCAAATACTCAGGAATTAAACTTTCATTGGGCCCCAACAAGTAAAGAATTAAGCGAGTTCGCCCCCGCCAAACCAGCAAATTAGCATTCACCACCAACAAATCCTCTTGCCAAATCGCATACATGACTTTGTAAAAAAGTCCAGGCTGGTTGTCTGCTTCGATCAGCAAAGCTGGCAAGTGGAACACCGGATCGACGTAGAATTCAGTTGCCACGTCCTCTAAACCCGCGTCTAGATTGAATTCCACCGCCAACATCTCTTCTACTTCAAAATGCCCCGCCAAGGCCTCTCGAACCGCTCTACAAACGTTTTCTGCTGTTTTATCTGCCAGTACCTTGCCTCCGCGAGATACTACCAATTTGATAAATACCAACATCGGCGGGTAAATTTGACCGTATAGACTCAGACTGTGAATCGTTAGTCCATAGGCTGCCAGGACTCCAAAAATATCACTCAACAAAAAAGACTGGTTGCGGTAAGCAAAATGCAGGGCACTTTTGTTGCCTTCGGGTCTGACTTCGATCACTGCTTGTCTAGTTTTATAGAGCTGATAAGCTAATTTGAGGTTTTGCAGTTGGATTTCGCTGCTGACAAATTGCTCGTAAAACTGCGGAAACGCTCGGTTAAAGCGCTTGAGGAGTTCTAGTGTAGATGGTTTTAAACCCGAAGCCATAATTGAGGGGAAGGTGCGGGAGATACTAGGCATTGACTCTCCCATGCCTTATGGCGATGGGATTTTCGATTTGACTCCAATTGTGCCCGTCTCCTTACTAAAAGCAGAAGTCAAATCTGTCTGGGAACGTATCACGAAAATGTCACCGTTGCACCATTCCAGCGATCTTTCCCACCAAGCGTATAAGTTCCAGCGCGATCGACGGCACTCAAAAGAAGCAATTTCAAAAATGCCTCTATCCTGGTTCAGGAACAGATTTTACCTTGCCAGCGGATTGTCTGGATACTGGCTAGCAGAATATTTCTACTAAACTTGACGAGAATCAAAAAATATCAGACTCAATACTAGACCACAAATCGCTGCTTTCGGCGTAAGATGAGTGTACCTTGACATACTCCCCAGCCTAAAGGCGTGGAGATTCTGGATTCAAACGGCAAAAGCAAGTGTAGCTTGTCTGATATTGCCGAGCATCGTAGATTGATGCCCCAACCTATTTGAGATTTTTGGGATTATAGAGTTGAGACCGGATTTTGACATCTCGCGAATCAACAATATACAACTTATCATGAAAGCCGTCCTCTAAAGACGTGGCTCCTACCCCAATTTTTCGGTAAACTGTTGCTCAAAAGGCTACCCGCAATTCATCCCACGCCGATCGGAGTGGGTTTATCTGTCGGTTCTCTTTCAAGTCGTCCAACTTCTACTACCTTAACCGCGCCTGCATGGGTTTTTGGAAAAACTTATTTAGTAGTTCTGAGTCTGCCTCTGTACCCC
>Ga0209591_10008063_pt1 | contig 11496 bp, 12 predicted proteins | sample MAT01_FD_187207 | JGI IMG/M metagenome (GOLD analysis project Ga0209591, IMG submission 187207) | Freshwater microbial communities from Lake Fryxell liftoff mats and glacier meltwater in Antarctica - MAT-01 (SPAdes) (version 2) | ecosystem: Environmental > Aquatic > Freshwater > Ice > Liftoff...
CTGGTGCATCGTTTCAGTATCCGTCGACTGGAGGGCGAAGTGATTCGCGATACGATGCTGTCAGTTTCCGGCCAACTGGATCAAACAATGTACGGAGCTTCGGTATCCGTGTATCTGTCCAGCTTTATGGAAGGACGAGGCCGCCCCGGATCATCCGGTCCACTCGACGGTGCCGGTCGTCGCAGCATCTATCAGAGTGTCAATCGCAACTTCCTGAATCCCTTTATGCTGGCCTTTGACACGCCTCAACCCGCAACCGCGATCAGCCGTCGCAGCGTATCGAACGTCCCGGCTCAATCGCTGATCCTGATGAACAACGAGTTCGTCCATCAACAGGCCAACGTCTGGGCACAGCACTTGCTCAAAGCGGGCGCGCAAAACGATACCGACATCATCAAGCTCGCCTACCGCTCCGCGTTCGCTCGTGAACCGTCAGAGACGGAACTCGCATCACTGCTGAAATTCGCGCGAGCCGACGCAGTCAATCCTCCGGACGTATCAAACGCATTGCAGAATGAATCCATCCTCACCAGCCTGTGCCATGTGCTGCTGAATCAAAAGGAACTGCTGTTTCTGGAGTAGTGCAAAATTGTAGCCATCTCGCTCCGCTGAGATGAGTGATCACGACGCAGACACAGAAGATCACAAATCTGACGATTGAATTCTGCATGTGCCAAACCTACCAGCGAACCGACCTGAGACCTTCCACCTCGTTGAAGTGTACGTCTCGAGTCACAAGGGTAAGCGAATGTTGCATCGTTGATGCTGCAATCCAAATATCGTTGTCGGGAATCGACCGGCCCCTGCGTCGCAGCAAGCTCTTGATTTCGCCATAGAGGCGTGACGTCCTTTCATCACACGGCAACAATACGGCTTCAATCAGGAAGGAGTCAATGTACTGTATGTCTTCATCGACATTGGCAGAGTTGAATGCTCCATAGAACATTTCTCCTGCAATTGTCGAAGAGATACAGAATTCATCGGTCGCTTCTGCGCGATCAACCACCGATGGCTCTCCACTCAACATCGCGATGACGATGTTTGTGTCCAGCATGTATTTACCATTCATTCACGTTCACCTGTTCGCATCCTGCCTCAATGGTGTCCGTCATCGTTTTGGCCTCAGCGAGGGTGATTGTTCCGGAGTACTGCTTGAGTGCATCCCAGCGCATCCCGGTTCCCGTTTTCTTTAGTGAACGAACATACTCAAGTACGCGTCGCTGCGAGTCTGGTTCAAGGTCGTCGAGTTCGGCCTGTATCTGAGATGCAATGTCTGTGCTCATGGTCAGTTTTCCTGCTGCTAAGAAATTATTGCGGTCAAGAACGACTCGCCGAGCCCGAGCGACATTTTCAAGAGAGAGAATTGCACTGTGCCGCACCACGAATTGCCAGATATCGATGTCGATGTCCACAGTTGGCCAGCTATTGACGAAAGGCAACTCGTAGTGTGTGACAAGCAACACGCAGGCACATCGAATCACGGTTTTGGTTTGCCTGCGTTGCCGCTTGTCACGCCTCAGCCCGCGAATTCCGCGACATTCCGACGATCAATCCCACCGCGATCAGACTGACCAGCAAATTGGTTCCGCCATAGCTGATAAAGGGGTGTGGCACTCCTTTCGGTGGAACCAGTGCGGTGACAACGGCGATGTTGGCCATGGCCTGGAAGAGCAGTTGCACCAGAAGCGTTGTTCCCAAAATCCATTCGAACGAGGTTCGTGGCAGATGCCGCAGCACCGAGCGGCCAGCCAGAAACACGGCCATCCAGACGAAGCACACGGCCAGCGTTCCAATCAGCCCCAATTCCTCACCGATCACGGCAAACACAAAGTCCGTATTGGCTTCGGGCAGGTAGCTGAGTTTCTGCCAGCCGCTGCCGATTCCGGTTCCTTCCAGACCACCAGAACCGATCGACATCAACGATTGGCGAATCTGCCATGGTGCCTGACTCAGATCGTTCCAGGCATCCATGAACCCTGAAATCCGCTCCGCCTGATACGGACGAAGAATGAGTAACGAAGCGGCGCCCGGAATCGCGCAGCAGGCGCACGTCACGAAATACCGCAATGGCCACCCGCCAAGAAACAGCGTGAGCGCATAGCCGGTCAGCAGAAACACGGTTGCACCAAGATCCGGTTCAATCGCAACCAATGGAGCCACGATCAGGATTGGGAACAGAACCCCGGGAACGGTCTTCAGTCCAAATCCGGATGTGTTCCGCAATTTGACAAGCATTGAAGCTGCAAAAACCGGCATCACAATTCTTCCGAGTTCAGACGGCTGCAATGAAAGCCCCGAAAAACGCAGCCAGCGTTGAGCCCCATTGATGCGACTCCCGATGCCCGGCACCAGGAGGATCACCAACAGAAACAGAAGTACTGCGTACATCCGAACGGCGTGTCGCTGTAGCCATTCGGCCGAAATGCCGGACGCAACCCAGGCACAGACCAATGACAAGGCCAGAAATGCCAGATGGCGACCAAGGAATACGGAATCCTGTTCGCTGGGGCGTGACGTCAGGCTCGCGCTCTGCACCATCTGCACGCCAACACAGATCAGGACGCCCACCAGACAGACCAGTAGATGCTGCATCCTGGTGCGATCATTGAACGCAGAACGAAGGCGCCCGCTCAAGGTTTCTGACTCAGGAATTAAATCCGTAACGTTGTTCATAACTTGTGATCAAAGTTGATTGCGAAAGTGGGATGCAATTGCGTACGCTTCCCCCGCCGAGGGAACGGCCAGTCGTTTTACGGCTGTCGGACAAGGACGTCCACTTTTCTTATTCGGCATTTGAACAGGATGATATCGATTCCCAGCATGGATCGATCACTGTGGCGGCTGAGTGGCGTGGCGGTTGAGTCGCATGGCGACTAAATGGTGTGAGTAAGGATTACGGTTGGTAACGATTTCGCCGTCATCTTCCTGTCAGCTCCCGACGAAAATGAGAATTCCCTGATGTGCGCTCAACTTTTCTGCCCATCGCGCGTCGTGTGTCTTGTCGCTGTCGTCGCAGGAATCGCGTTTCGACATGATGCCTTCGCTGACGAAGCCTGGGGGACAATCAAAGGACGTATCGTCTATAGTGAAGACGCACCGGCGGCACACAAAATAGACGTCGAACGCGACGCTGAAGTTTGCGGTATTGTCGGGCTGGTCGAAGAATCTCTTGTTGTCCACAAAGATAACCGCGGCATCCGCAACGTTGCCATCTGGCTGGAAACCCGCGACGAGATTCCCGTGCATCCGGATCTCGCTGAACTGCCACAAACAGTTCCGGTGATTGACAACCGCGACTGTCGCTTTGAACCGCGTATGCTGGCTGTTCGCACAGGCCAGATTTTTGAACTGAAGAATTCCGATCCGGTGGCTCACAACGCCGCCGTGTACGCACGCAGGAACACGCCGTTCAGCGAAATCATCCCGATGAATCAGCCCTTGCAGAAGAAGTTCGCCAAATTCGAAACATTGCCGGTGCGTGTCGACTGTTCAATTCACGCATGGATGAAAGCATGGCTGATCGTGGCCGACCATCCGTACGTTGCAGTCACTGAAGAAAACGGCAGCTTTGAAATCAGGAATGTGCCGGTTGGCGAATGGAAATTCCGCTTCTGGCAGGAGCGCCCGGGCTACCTTCAGACGCTGATTACGGAAGGCAAACCCGCCCCACTCGACAAAGGCAACTGGGTGTTGAAGATCATCGCCGACAAGACGCTGGACCTCGGCGAACTTATCGCCCCGGCCGAACAGTTTGTGGTTAAAAAGAAGTAAAACAGTGCCACATTGCGATTCACGTACCTTGGACATTCACGTCCGGGTTCTCACCAGAAAATGCAGTTTTGCTGCGAATTTGTCGTGGTCAACGTGGATTTCCCGAGAGTCAGGTTAGGATCCCTCGATAAATAAGTGAGCGGCAAGGCGCTAGCCGCCGGTGATGAAGACTGAAGTATACCGGCGGCTAGCCTAACTTCCCCAACGCGGCGAAAGAAGTGGCGAGCAAAACGTGCAACTCCGTAAATCAGATTGCGGGAAAAACTCCCGGACATGTCGATGAAACCGATGCGTGGAATTTCAATTCCATTTGCCCTGTTGAAAGACGAGTTTCGCCGCTCGGACAACGGTACGGATCTTTCGTTGATACTGGACCGACACCGTTTGAGCACACCGAAACATGATTTATCCTCAAACTGGCTATCAAGGCCTCTTGCGAAGGAATTGAACGAATGGACAAGAAACCGCCTCCCGGCACTCCTGGCGTCAAAGTCGCAGTAACTTTTCCAGAATTCGCCACCGCCGCGCAACATTGGCAAAACGTGGAATTAATCTCGTGTCGTGTCGCCTTCAGACAGGATCGTTTTCGTGAGCATTTCAACTGTCTCGCAGGAGCGCCGCACACACGAGACTCTTCAATGCGTCCGGCAGGAAAAGTGACCCCCTTTTGCGAGACACCCGGTTGCAGGTGCGAGCAACAAAAGAATTCTGCTTTGGCCGCTTGAGTGATTCCGCGTGCGGCCTCGAGAGCGACATAGACGGTTTCATCTGGATTCCGCCACTTGCTCCCCATTCAGCCCGAAGTCACGCATCTCTACTGCGCCTTCGCATCAATGCAAATAACTTCCTTGTCATCGCGTACAAACAGATGACCGTCGGCAAGTGCGGGTGCCTGGCGAGTGGTTTCCATGATCGTGGCGCGGCTGAGTTCGTGAAATTCTTCGGGACTGGCTTCGACAATGACAACTTCACCTTCCATCGTGGTGAGGAACAACTTTCCGTCCGCCAGAATCAGGTTGCTCTTTCCGAATCGGTTCTTCTGCCACACCGTCTTGTGGTCTTTCAGCCGCAGGCAGACCAGATTTGTGATCGGCCCGGCACCGCCTTGATTGTCGAGCCCATACAAGTGCCCATCGTACACAACCGGCGTCTGCCATTCCGCGCGCAACTGACTGTCCTTGCCCAGCGACGACCAGACTTCTTCGGCCTTGGCTCCGCTCTTGCCGGCCTTCACTGCCAGAACCACCGAACCGTGATTTTCACCTGCCGAAACCAGCACATGCTGATCGTCCAGCCGCACGGGTGACGCAGTGTTGCAATCGTACTCCGTGGGAAACGGAAATGACCATAGCTCTTTGCCAGTTCCCGGTTCAATCCCGATCGCACTGGAACCAGTCAGAGACACGATCTGCGTTTCACCGTTCAGTGACATCAGCGTGGGTGAAGAATAGCCCGCGTTTCCACTGCCGACTTTCCACGCGAGTTTGCCGTCCGCAATTCCGAACGCCGCCACGGCTGCCGCTGTCGTACCCGAATGCACGATGACGCGATCACCCGCGACCAAAGGAGAGCATGACACTCCGTACTCATTCGGCTTTCCACTGAGCAACTTCGGGACATTGACTGTCCACAGTTGCCTGCCGTCGTCAACTTTCAAGGCCACCAGAATTCCTTCACCGGTGAAGGCAAAAACCTGACCGGCGGCAATCGTTGGTGTTGCGCGAGGACCGTGGCCCATCGCATTTTCATACTTTGGACCGACCGCTGTTCGCCACCGCTCTTTTCCGTCAGCAGCATTGAGGCAGACCACATATTGAGACGTCTCATCCTGAAACATCGTGAAGGCGGCACCCCTGGCCACGGCAACTCCGGACATGCTCACACCGAGAGGTGTCCGCCAGACGATTTTCGGCCCGGCGGAAGGCCATGCGCTGATCAGTCCGGTCTCTGTCGAAACGCCATTTCGATCCGGTCCAAGAAACTGAGCCCAGTCGCCGGCATTTGCATGTTCGCCGACAAGGCTTATCATCACGAGACTCAGGAATGACGACGACAGGATTTTTTGCATGTTGATTCCTCTTGTGCCTGGAAAAGGGGTCAGGAACCAATAGTGCGGAGCACCCTTTGGGCCATTTGGCTATTGGTTCCTGACCCCTTTTCCAAGCCTTGACAGAGCACTGGAAAAGATTTCTCACGCATCGTGACGTATTTAATGTGATTCAGAAAGCCAACTTTCTATGCAGATCTGGGTGGATGCGGACGCATGTCCGGTTGAAGCAAAGGAAATCCTGTACAAGGTGAGCAAACGCCTGCAGATTCAAATCACCCTGGTTGCCAATCAAATGATGTGGATTCCGAAGTCGGAGCTTATTCATCTGGAATTGGTCCGGGCCGGTGCCGATGTGGCGGATCGCCGCATTGTGGAACTGCTGAGCGCGGGGGATCTGGTGATTTCTTCGGACATCCCGCTGGCTGCAAATGCCGTCGCGCGCGGCGCGACAGTGCTCGATCCGCGAGGCGAAGAATTGAATGCCGACAACGTCGGTTCTCGTCTGGCTGCCAGAAACCTGATGGATGAACTGCGAGGCTCCGGCACGGAAACTGGAGGCCCTGCTGCCTACAGCGCCCGGAACAAACAGGACTTCGCCAATCAACTGGATCGCCTGCTGACGAAACTGCGGAGAAAATGACGGTGTTGAAACCGTTGTCTGGAACTCTCAGGCAACAGATTGCTTCGGCGATGAAGTCGTGTTATTTTGTCCATTTCGCTTTTTTCTGGACTTGGCGCTCTCTCAGATCTTGAAATTGGGGTCCGTGATCATCAGCCGCTGGGTGCTTGCCCAATGGCACTCGATTTCACACAGCAGACCTCACTCTCCGAGTGAGGCAGGCCGCAAAACGCGGCCTTCGGCATTCGTCACTCAGAGAGTGACGGCTACTTTAATCGCAGATCATTCAGTGCTATAGAAAAAAGTCATGACGTTATCCCGACTCGAACTGGCGATTGGTCAGATTCGATTTGCCCGTGAATACACTCAGTCGCTGATCGCCGATCTGGAGCCGTCCGACTGGTTTAAACAGCCGACAGAAGGCGTGTCACATCTGGCGTGGCAGATTGGTCATCTGGCGATGGCGCAATACGGCCTGTGTCTGTTTCGAATGCGGGGCCGCGCCGATGTGGATCAGGACCTGATGTCGTCTGCATTTCGTAAAAAGTTCAGCAAAGGAACAACGCCGGATCCTGATCCGGAAAACAACCCGTCTCCGGGAGATATCTGCCGCGTGTTTGATCGTGTCTACCAACAGGCCATGCTTGAACTTCCGACATTCAGTGATTCTGTGTTGGACGAACCCGTTGAAATGCCCTACACTGCGGTCGCGACAAAGTTCGGCGGACTGTTGTTTTGTTCGCACCACGAAATGCTGCACGCCGGTCAGATCGGCTTGCTGCGTCGCCTGCTGGGCAAGGCACCGGTGCGATAACACTCACGGCACACGAATCGGCTTGAGTTCATCGAACCACAGATCGTCATTGGGTACATCCAGCCGCAGTTCCTGAAAGACTCCCTGGCCATCCGGCACAAACTGAATCGTGCCGTCAGCGAACCAGGCAAATTCCTTGCGCCAGTGAATGACCCAGGTGTCATAATGCAGATGCGTCAGATCGGCGACCAGTTCAGAGTTCGGCTCAAGGCGCAGGACCAGTTTGTCGTCTTCGAGACCCACTGTTGCATCGCCGTAGAGCGGACAGCGATAGGTTCCGACATATGCCTGTTTGTCTCGGCTCGGCTGAGTTCCTTCCGCTGTCGCCGTCGTAGCGTCTTTGATGCGCTGGTGGAATGCCGCTCGATCCTTCCGATCCCGTTCCAGGCCCTGAGTCAGCCAGTCAGTTTTTTCGCCGCCAAGGAATTCGTCTATGATCGTGTTCGCCAGAGCTGGTGAAATTCCCGTCATACTGTTCGTCAGGACCACAATGCCGAGATTTTCTTCCGGCACCAGCAGCACGTGCGAATACATCCCGTCGTAACCGCCGCCATGCGAAACCGTCATGCGACCCTTGTAATCAGACAGACTCCAGCCCAGTCCGTAAGCTTTAAAATGCGTGGTCGGCGAACGCTTCTGAGCCGATTCACTGAACGGCAGTACTGTGTGAAGAGTCCACATTCTGCGTGAGGATGCGTCGGAGAACAGGCGATGATCGTTGTCGATTTTTCCGTGATCCAGCAGGACTCGCAGCCATTTTGCCATGTCGTTCGCACTGGAAATGATTCCACCGGCCGCAGCCATTGTGTCCCAGTTGTACCACGGAATCGGACTGACGCTTTCCAGCGTCGGCTTGTGAGGACTCGCGACGTTGCACAGTCCTTCCAGGGACTTCACCGACGTTACCGTTCTGGTCATTCCGACTGGATTCAGGATTCGTTCCTGAATGAATTCAGGCCAGGGCTTTCCGCCGGATTGACAGATCACTTCACCGGCCGCCAGGAACATCAGGTTCGAATAACCATACGTCGATCTGAAACGTCCTTTGGCCGGGAGATGTCTTATGCGTCGCAACACTTCCTCAGGTGTATATGGTGTCCCCCACCAGAGGAGATCACCACTGAACGTTCCCAAGCCGCTGCGATGGCAGAGCAGATCATCAATCCGAATCTCGGCGGACACATACGGGTCATAAAGTTGCAGCCAGGGAAGATGCTTCTGCACGGGATCGTCCCAGCGAACTTTGCCTTCTTCTTCCAGCATCGCGATGGCAGCGGCAGTGAAGGCTTTGGTGTTTGATGCGATTGCAAAGACCGTTTCGGCATCCACCGAGTCCGCTTTTCCAAATTCACGCACACCGAATCCGCTGGCGAGCAATACCTGCCCGTCTTTCACGATCGCTACCGAAAGCCCCGGCACGTTCCAATTGGCTCGAGCCTGCTCAATCACTCCACTGAGCTGCACTGGATCGGGCTGCACCGTTGTCTGGCCCGCCCCGACTTTACACCAAAGCAGCGCGGCAACAATCATCAGAAATCTGGAAAACATCAACAAGGTCCCTTAACTCAGGTTGCGAGGCGTCGTGTACCTGTCCGCTCCAGGGATGGTAATCGAACCATCGTCGGATTGCACCGAAAGGGAAGTTGATGGACGTGAAAATGACTTCCAGGGCGGCGCGAGTGGCAGGTCAGTGGTTGAGACTGTAGACTGGAACGATGGCCTTAAGTGTAGGTGTTTCCGCCGCAGGCGAAAGGAAATCAGATGCAGACTCAAACCAGGTTTATCCGTCGGGATCCTGCAGAGGTTCAGCCGCGGGCCGAAACCTGCGGCGCGATTCGCTGTTTAATCGAAGAATCTGACGGAGCTGCTGCCGAAGTCCATCATGTCGAAATTCAGAATGCGAAGTTGCACTACCACGAGCGCACGGATGAGTTTTACTACGTGATTGACGGTCAGGGTACGATGATCCTGGATGAGACTGAAATCGAATTACACACCGGTGTTGTTGTCTACATCCCGCGCGGTCAATGCACTCCAATACGGTCAACTTCTCGACTTACAAGTCTTTCAGCCAATTGCCCCGGAGATTACCCTTGAGAGCTACGCATCAACATCGTCACTTGATCGCAGGCCTGATCCTGCTGTCGTTTCAATTCAGCGGCTTGTCCTGCAAAGCGCAGCCGTCTGCCGAAACGCAGATGGTGGCCATGCGTGACGGCGTCAAGCTTGCGACCGACGTCTATCTTCCGGAGAAGGGGAAACCTCCGTGTCCGACCATGCTGCTCCGCACACCATACGGCAAGAACGGCAACGGGGCGATCGCTGCCACTGCCGTTCGATTTGGCTACGCGCTCGTCGTGCAGGACATGCGCGGCCGGTTCGCGTCGGAAGGGCATCACGCGATTATCTTCGGCAATGATGGAATCGGCGGGCAGCATCAGGACGGACATGACACCCTCGAATGGATTGCCAGGCAGGAATGGTCAGATGGTAAAGTCGTCACCTATGGAATGTCTGCATTAGGAATCGCCCAGAACATGGCCGCCCCGGGAGCTCCTGCCCCCCTGAAGGGGCAAGTCGTCGGCGTTGCCTTTTCAGATTACTATCACCAGGCCGCATACCAGGGAGGCGTGTGGCGGAAAGAACTGCTGGAGGGCTGGCTCAAGCAGACGAAGATGGACGACGTTAACCTGCCTACGTTCCTGGAGCACACGACATACGACGACTTCTGGAAAAAGCTCAATGCTGAGTCCCACGCCGACCAGGTCGATGCACCCGGCGTTTTCACAGGCGGTTGGTATGACATCTTCATCCAGGGAACGATCAATTCGTTTGTCGAGATCAACAGCCGCGGCGGCCCAAACGCGCGTGGCAAATGCTTCCTTGTCATCGCCCCGATGGCACACGGACAATTCGACGAGCCGGTCGTTTATCCCGATGTGTCTAAGGCGCCGATTAACCTCGCGGCGCCCATGAATATCGTGGAGCACTGGCTCAGAAAGCCGAATAAGGACGTGGATACTCTCCAGCCCGTGCATTATTACGTCATGGGCGATTGCGACTCCCCCGGGTCCCCCGGCAACTTCTGGAGGTCAGCCGATACCTGGCCGCCTCTCGCAAATCCCACGTCGTATTATTTGCACCCCGACAAGTCCTTGCGGGTCGAGGCCCCGCACGGCGACGACAAGCTGACCTACAGATATGATCCAGAGAACCCCGTGCCGACGCGAGGTGGACAGAACCTGCTCATCGCCAAGGGCCCGATGGACCAACGACCGGTTGAATCGCGCCCTGACGTGCTTGTCTTTACCTCAGAACCACTGGCCGAGCCCCTGGAGGTCACCGGACGGATCACCGCCAGTCTCTTCATATCCTCTGACTGTCCCGATACCGATTTCACTGTTAAGCTCAGCGATGTCTATCCCGACGGCAAATCACTGTTGGTTACAGATGGCATTCGCCGCGCATCGCTCCGCAATGGCTTTGAAAAGCATGAGCCGCTCGTCGCGGGAGAAGTGTACGAATTGGAAGTGGACCTGTGGAGCACGTCGCTCATCTTTAACAAGGGCCACCAAATCCGGATTTCCGTCTCTTCGTCGAATTCCCCGCGCTTCGAGCCCAACCCCAACACTGGTGACCCACACCCGATTCCCGGTAAGACCCGCATTGCCACAAATGCATTGCACCTGTCAAATAATCACGCCTCTCGAATCGTCCTGCCGATCTACAAAGATCCGGACGGGGTCTCCGATGAGAAAGTCAAACAGTCCAGGTAAGCAGGATGACATTGCGTCAAATCGCTTTTTTCAGGTGCCTGTCGAACCAGGCAAATGCATCCGCTTGCATCGTTCGATCAAACTTGTGTCCGCCGGGGTAAAACGTTCTCCGGTATCGGTCCTTCGCTCCTGCTCTGTGGAACACATCCTGAAGCATTGTGTCGGCGCGTTGCATTTCCGTGAGCGTATAAGCACCCATCGGTAAGTTTTGGGGCATAACAATCGATTGCGCAAACAGTATCCGGAGACTGACGTCTCGCGGCTAGCCGAGTTCCAGGCGAGCGGGGGACGTTAGTCCCCTGATTGTGATTCCTGCGATTATGCCATTTAACTTGTGCATAGGTGCTTACAATGCATCTTCAGTGCTGTCAGCACCGTTGAACGAACTCGCCATAACAGCAAGCCCATGAGCCCCCATGACGGGATTCGGCATTCCATTGCCACACCCGCTTTGTCCAGGACCGAC
>Ga0209591_10008064_pt1 | contig 11495 bp, 9 predicted proteins | sample MAT01_FD_187207 | JGI IMG/M metagenome (GOLD analysis project Ga0209591, IMG submission 187207) | Freshwater microbial communities from Lake Fryxell liftoff mats and glacier meltwater in Antarctica - MAT-01 (SPAdes) (version 2) | ecosystem: Environmental > Aquatic > Freshwater > Ice > Liftoff...
CGATTCCGCAGCATTGCAAATGCAGCGGAGCCCGTCCTTCTGCTGTGGGAGTGACAAGACTGTTTTTTTCCACCCTCAAAGATTTAAGACAAATCTGTGACGATCACATTCCATGTACCTGACTAACTTTGCACAAAATGAATTATTGAGCATGTCAGAGAGAAAAAAGAGCAAGGAAGACAAACGTGAATCATTTCGCAAAGCCATTCGCATATTTGTTTACCTGAAGCCCTATACCGGAATTTTCAGTCTCGGTTTTGTGTTCCTCATCCTCAGCAGCCTTACTGCCATGCTCTTTCCGTACTTTATCGGACAGCTCATCGGGCAGGATGAAGTGACGCCGGGAGGCTCAATGAGCGGCTTGCAATTCACTTCCGTAGACACCATTATCGCGGCGCTTTTCATCGTGTTTACCGCCCAGGCAATTTTTTCATTTTTCAGAATTTTGCTTTTTGCCCGCGTCACAGAATATACCCTGATGGATATTCGCAAAGATGCTTTCTCAAAACTGGTGATGGCCCCGCTCACTTTTTTCAATCAAAACAAAGTAGGCGAACTAACCAGCAGGATTGCAGCTGACATCACCCAACTGCAAACAACTTTCAATACCACCATCGCCGAGTTTGTGCGGCAGATTATCACCATCGTGGTGGGTATTGCAGCGCTGGTGTGGCTTTCGCCAAAATTGTCGCTGATTATGCTCAGCATCATCCCTGCCGTGGCCATTGCCGCTGTGTTTTTTGGGAGATACATCCGCAAACTCTCCAAAAAAACCCAGGATGCCGCCGCCCAATCAAACAATATACTTGAAGAAGCGCTCCAGGGAATTCAAAATGTAAAAGCTTTTACCAACGAATTTTTTGAAATCGCGCGTTTCAGCAAGGCCGTCACCGAAATCAAAACCCTCGCGATAAGAGGTTCCGTTTGGCGCGGTTTGTTCGTTTCATTTATCATCCTGTGTCTTTTTGGATCCATCGTTTTTGTGATCTGGCAAGGCGTTCTGCTTACGCAGGAAGGCGAAATGCTGCAATCCTCTTTTATCTCATTCATCATGTACACCATTTTTCTCGGCGCATCGATAGGTAGTTTGCCCGACCTGTACGCAGGTATTCAGAAAGCCATCGGAGCCACAGAAAATCTGATGGAAATTGTGGATCAGAAATCGGAGCTCATTCTCACCGAATCCAGTACAGGCAAAAAGCGCTTTCGCGGAAATATCGTATTCCGAAATGTCGATTTTCACTATGAAAACCGCATGAATATGCCTGTTTTGAAAAAGCTGAATCTCGAAATAGAAGCGGGCGAACAACTCGCCATTGTAGGACCCTCCGGCGCAGGCAAATCGACCCTCACTTCCCTTCTCCTGCGTTTTTACGAACCTACCGGTGGAGCGATTGAAGTGGATGGCAAAAACATTTCGACCTACGACCTCCGCCATTACCGCTCTCAATTTGCCATTGTACCGCAGGAAGTGTTGCTCTTCAATGGCACCATTCTGGAAAACATTGGCTACGGCCGGCCTGGGGCAAACCATACAGAAATCGAGGAAGCAGCGCGAAAAGCGAATGCCCTCAACTTCATCACTTCTTTTCCGGAAGGGTTTGAAACCCTCGTGGGAGAGCGCGGGGTGCAACTGAGCGGTGGTCAACGTCAAAGGATTGCCATCGCGCGGGCTGTACTGCGCGATCCGGCCATCCTCATCCTCGATGAGGCCACCTCATCACTCGATTCAGAATCTGAACATCTCGTGCAACTGGCTTTGGACGATCTGATGAAAAACCGGACGAGTGTCGTAATTGCCCACCGACTGAGCACCATTCGCCAGGCCGATAAAATTGTGGTGATTGAAAACGGGGCCATTGTAGAGTCCGGCACACATGCTGAATTGCTCTTGCAAAACAACGGCTTGTACAACAAATTACAGCGCATGCAAAATGTGGAAGCCTGATGTCAAAGCTTCGAAATGGTACATCCAGGCTAGTCCTTTTATTCTGCTGGCGGCGGTGCTCAGGTTTTGGGATTATGGAAACATTCCTTACTGGAACGATGAGCTGAGCGCCCTTAGTCGGCTGAATTTCAAAGATTTCTCATCACTTATTCGCGAAGGTGTCCAAGTAGACAATCACCCGGCACTTACCCATGTTTTTCTTTGGATGTGGACAGGCTTGTTTGGTGTAGAGACATGGGCGGTGCGATTGCCTTTTGTGCTGATGAGTTTGGGTGCGCTTCTCTTAGTTTATCGCCTTTCGTTTCACATATTCGGCGTGGCAGCAGCCAATATGAGCCTTGCTATTCTGGCTACTAGCCAAACTATGTTGGGCTATTCTATATGGGTACGGCCTTACGCCGTAGGTTTGCTCCTTTGCAGCCTGTTGGCATGGGTCTGGTACAAATTGATATTTCTTCAAAAAAACAGCATCCGGGACCATTTCTTTTTTGCCGTTTTAATCTCGCTCAGTGTTTATAACCATTACTTCAGTGGCTTACTCGGCATGGTGATTTGGTTTTCCGGAATTCTGTATTTCCGTAAACTCCGTTTGGGGTATTATGTCGGCTCGGCTGTTTTCGCATTGATCCTTTTTCTGCCACACCTTTCTATCACTTTGGCCCAATTCAGCCGGAAAGGTATCGGAGGTTGGCTGCGCGCTCCCGCAAATGATTTTGCCATTGAATGGCTTTCGAGCAATTTCAACTATAGCATAGCAGCGGTGATACTGGTGATTTCCGTGGCTGTTTTCAGCAGATTCATCCGCTTCAAAAACCCGGACAGCAATAATTATAAAGTGAAGTTGGCCTTTGTTTTCCTGGGTTGGTTCGCTTCGGTGTTTGTCATCGGTTTTGCTTATTCCCGCTTGGTCGACCCGCTCTTACACCATGGGAACTTGCTTTTTGCATCGTTATTTTTCAATTTGGGATTGGGTTATTTCATTTCATCCAATCACTTTGTAGGAAAAATCGCTCCATGGTTGCTTGCCGGCCTCATGATTTTCTCGATGGTTGTTGATCGCAATTATTATGAGATCATGCGGAAGCAGCCTTTTGCTGAAATCGCATCACATTTGAGTGAAAACAACCACAAAAATGCCCTTGCCATATTTGATCAGAATCAATCTTATGTGGACTGGTATATTAAAAGCGACACCTTGACTTTCCCCGTTTACAATCTAACCGCAGATTCGATATCGATAAAGGAGGTGCTCAATCTCCTGATCAGTTCAGATGCCGATATATTTTTCACCGATAGCCGTGTACACGCAGTGCTGCTGGCAGCGCGCGAAAAATATCAATTTGTAGAAATCTCTGGCGGATACACGTTCAATGGGCTGACTTTCCGAAACGATAGCGGCTCCGCGCTTCCCTGGTCAACACTAAACGAAAGTCTCTCATCTTTCGAAACAAGTGCCGAGTACGTGGATTTGTACCAACAAAACCTTTCTTCCGCGCCATTCACATTTGCCGATGAGCTCGGAATTGTGGTGCGTATGGATGAAAAACCGTCTGATGAATTATCCATTGTCCTCGAATTTCGGAAAGGAGATGCGCTCTTGCATTGGACCGGAGGCAGCTATGGCGAATACGGATATCAAGACAAAGGGCAATTCAAACTGGGTTTTCAGATTTTGCTTTGGGACTCGTTTATTTCCAGATCCGAAATGGATGGGGTGGAAATGAAAATCTATTTGTGGAACCCCCAAAAAAGCGCTGTGAAAATTGCCAATTGGGAAGTCTTGAAGATGAATGGAAATCCACTTCGTTACGGATTCTTTGGCCGCCAGCCCTAAATAAACCGAACGTAAACCACTTTTTTTGTTTCGAAAAACTCACTGTCGAATTTTCCCGAAAGGGCATAAACCATAGAAGGAAACTCGTCGATTTCCTCCACCTCTTCGCGCAAATCCCCGCCCTTGAGACAATAGAGTTCGCCGATCTTGAGTCTTGGCCGCGTGCAATAACCCGTGAGTACGGCCAACCTTGCCACTGCCCGACTCAGCGCCACATCGTATTTTCCGCGGATTTCTTCCGCACGCGCATGGCGGATTTCCACGTTTTTCAGCCCCAGGGCCTGACTGATCGCTTCTACCACTTTGAGTTTTTTACCAATGGAATCGACCAGAAGAAAATTCACTTCCGGGTAGAGGATGGCGAGTGGGATTCCGGGAAAACCGCCACCAGTGCCGATATCAATGGCTTTGTTTCCGGGCTTGGGTTTCCAGTACAGCGCAATTGCCAACGAGTGGAGCACGTGTCTTTCGACAAAATGATCCATATCCTTCCGGCTGATGAGGTTGATCTGGGCATTCCATTCTGCATACAATTCAGGCAGGGCACGGAATTGTTCTTTTTGAATTTCCGACAAGGCCGGGAAGTGTTGGTCAATCCATTCAAAACCCATCACAGCAGATTAGATGGTCTCTCTGGTGTGTTTCATCAAATTGGCGAGAAATTCCCTGGCGCGAAACAGTTGTGCTTTGACCGTGCCCAGCGGCAAATCGAGCTCGACAGCAATCTCCTCGTATGAGTATTCTTTAAAGTAGCGGAGCATCACAAGCTGTTTGTAACGCGGCTTCAACTTTTCCACCACAAGCCGCATGGCTTTGATTTTCTGATCTCTGATGAGTTCTTCTTCCGGGTCGCGTCCTTCTGATTCGATATCGAACGTCACATTTTCACCGTCTTCGTTGGTCATACCCGTGTCGATCGACATGGTTTTTTTCTTCCTTTCTCTACGGATAAAATCGATGCAATTGTTTGAGGCTATTTTAAACATCCAGGTGCTGAAAGCATAGCTCGGATGGTATTGCTGCAACCGGTTGAAGGCTTTTCCGAAAGCTTCGATTGTGAGATCTTCCGCATCGTCCGAATTGTTGACCATTTTTAGCAACATGTAAAAAATGCTCTCGCGGTATCGCTGCATCAGCTCAGCGTAAGCCGACTGATCCTTTTGATCCAAACACCTTTTTACAAGCTTGTAATCGTATTGGGCTTTCGGTGATAATTTTGAAATCAGATCTACGTCTTCCATGTAGTTTGTTTTGTTGATACGTTGGCAATGTGAACACAAGTACTGAAAATCAGCACGAATATTTCCAGAAAAGGTGCTAAAAAAACAAGGTCGCGCTGACCGAGCCACTTTGCCGATTGCCTAAAAATAGCTATTTGCGTTAAAATCCGCAGCAATACTACCGATATTACTGCAATCAACCATACCTGATTTGCAATCAGAATCACGGCACTTATTACAAAAAGCAATAAACCAAGCGATTGGAGCGCCAATAAGAATTTGTGCTCCTTTTTGTATTTCCAGCCAGTGGTGAGGTGACGCTTTTTCTGCCGCCAGAAATGCTTCCAACTTTGCTCGGGCAAACTTTCCACCACCGCATCCTTGTCGATACAAATCACGGTATTTTCTTTCGAAGCAAGTTCATTTACCAACAGGTCATCATCTCCTGAAGCCAGGCTGTAATGCCGTCGAAATCCGCCAATTTCAAAAAACCGATCGCGCGAATACGAAAGATTGCGCCCTACGCCCATGTAAGGATGCCCAGCCAGAGCAAATCCCAGATAGTTCATCGCGGTGAGCAGGCTGTCAAAGCGAATGAAGGCATTGAGTACGCCCGGCTCCTTCCGGTAAGGACTGTAACCAAGCACGATTTGATCAGCTTCCTGAACGCTGCCAGCCATGGTTTTGAGCCATTGACGGCTCAGGGGTTTGCAATCCGCATCTGTCAAAATCAGCCGGTTGTGTTTGGCAGCTTTGATTCCCAGGGTTACGGCCAGCTTTTTACCTCCTTCAAACCTGTCGTGCTCCAGCCGCGTGATAACATAGAGGTGAGCGTATTGCGATTTAAATCCCTCGAGTACCGATCCGGAATCGTCCCACGAACTATCGTTGATCACAATAACCTGAAATTCGGGATAATCCTGCTCTAAAATGAAAGGAAGGTTGGCCAGCAGATTGTCGTATTCATTGCGCGCAGCAATGATCACACTCACCGGCGGATAATTCTGATGACGCTCTGCCGGTTTGTAAAGCGCCAGCCGCAAATAGAAATTGATCAGGTAATAAAATTGTATGAGGGCGGTAACCGCAAATAGCAATTGCCATAAATAAATCAAGCTTTGTTTACCAGGTAAAACGTCCATAAATCCAGAGGTTAAAAATAGAACAACATCTTCCTAATTCAATTCCTGTTATCTTTGCGCGCCCTTAATGTTTTCAACATAGTTTACAACAACTATAAGCCCTCCCATTTGGAATTTACCCTTCAAGCAAACGACCCCAAAAGCAACGCCCGGGCCGGAAAAATCGTCACTGATCACGGCGTAATCGAAACACCTGTTTTCATGCCGGTGGGCACGGCTGCAGCCGTGAAAGCGGTGCACATGTGGGAATTGGAGGAGGACATCAAAGCGCAAATCATCCTCGGAAATACCTATCACCTGTACCTCCGCCCGGGTATCGACATCATCGAAAAGGCTGGCGGCCTTCACAAATTCAACGGCTGGAGCAAACCATTGCTCACAGACAGCGGAGGTTATCAGGTTTATTCTTTGGCCGAAAGCCGGAAAATATCAGAAAGCGGCGTCAGTTTTCAATCGCATATTGATGGCGCGCGACATTTTTTTACCCCTGAGCGGGCCATCGACATACAGCGCACCATCGGGGCCGATATCATCATGGCTTTTGATGAGTGTACGCCCTACCCTTGCCCTTACGACTATGCCGAACGAAGCATGCACATGACCCATCGCTGGCTCCTGCGCTGCTGCGAAAGATTTGACAATACACCCGACAAATACGGATACACCCAAACTTTTTTTCCCATCATTCAGGGAAGCGTTTATCCCGACTTACGTCAAAAATCTGCCGAATTTATTGCTTCCACCAACCGCGAGGGCAATGCCATCGGCGGCCTGTCGGTGGGCGAACCGCACGAGGACATGTATGCCATGACCGATCTGGTATGCCGCATACTCCCCACCGACAAACCGCGGTACCTGATGGGTGTGGGCACGCCGGTAAATCTGCTGGAAAATATCGCACTGGGCATCGATATGTTCGATTGTGTGATGCCGACGCGGAATGCGCGAAACGGGATGTTGTTTACCAGCGAAGGGGTCATCAATATCAAAAACGCCAAATGGCAGGACGACTTCAGCCCCATTGACCCGCATGGCACTTCGTATGTCGACGGTTTTTACTCCAAAGCCTATTTGCGCCACTTGATTGTGAGCAAAGAGATGCTGGGCGCGCAAATCGCGAGCATTCATAATCTGGCCTTCTATTTGTGGTTGATGGCCGAAGCCCGCAAACACATTCTCGCTGGCGATTTTGCCTCCTGGAAAAACGTGATGGTAAAGAAGCTCGATCAGCGCATTTGAGATGAAAATACTCGATCTGTATATCATTAAAAAATTTCTCGGCACCTTCTTTTTCATGATCGCCATGATCATGGCCATCGCCGTGGTATTTGATGTTTCAGACCGGATCGACAAGTTTGCCAAAAACGAGGCCCCGCTCGATGCCATCGTTTTTAAGTATTATCTCAACTTCATTTTCTTTTACAGCAACATGTTCAGTTCGCTCTTCATTTTCCTGAGCGTATTGCTGTTTACCAGTCAGATGGCGCAGCGCACCGAGATCGTTGCCATCTTCGCCAGCGGGGTTTCATTCAGAAGATTTCTGGTTCCTTATTTTGTAGGAGCCAGTGTGTTGGTTGGCATTTCGCTCTACTTTACGCACTATCAGCTGCCGATTTCCAACAGGATACGCACCGAATTTGAAGAGCAGTATATCCGGAAACAATTCCGGATAGACGATAAAAATTTGCACCGGCAGATTGACGATGAAACGATCGCTTACTTTGAATCCTTCAGCACGGTAAACCTTGTGGGCTATAAATTTTCGCTGGAAAAATGGAATGCCGAGGGCACCCTGACCTACAAAATGATGGCTGACCGGGCTCGTTTTGACTCCCTTTCGGGAAAATGGACGATCGACAATTTTTATGAAAGGCGCATTACCGACAGCACCGAGACCATTCACAAAGGTTTGGTGCTCGACACCGTGCTCAACCTGCGCCCAAATGATTTTGGCCAGCGACTGAACATCGCTTCCACGATGGGCTATAAGGAGTTAACAGAATTCATTGAATCCGAAAAACGCAAAGGATCGGACAAAACGGTGCATTACGAAATTGAAAAACACCAGCGCACGTCCTATCCCTTTGCCGCGTACATTCTGACAATCATCGGCGTATCACTCGCCAGCCGCAAAGCCCGCGGCGGCATCGGGGCCCATCTCGCCATTGGGGTTTTGATCGCTGTGTCTTATATTTTCGCGATGAAAATCACGACCGTGGCAGCCACCAATGCGGGGTTGAATCCTCTGATAGCCGTATGGATTCCGAATATCGTGTACTTTTTCATCAGCGTTTATCTGTATCGCAAGGCGCAGAAATAGGTGGGGATTTGTACGAAGTATTAAGTACGAGGTATTAAATACAAGGTATTAAGTACAAGGTATTAAGTACAAGGTATTAAGTACAAGGTATTAAGTTTGAAAGTGTACTTTGTACTTCATATATCGGTGTTGATACTTTGTACTTTGTACTTAATACTTTGTACTGTGTTCTTTACCAATCACAATCTCTGCCGATAAACGAAATACCTCCCAAAATTTCCCATGATGCTTTCCGGCGGCGCTTCCGCAAAAAGGGCATACACGGTACTTCCGCTTCCTGTCATCGATGCATAGGCGGCCCCGGCGTCGTAAAGCGCATTTTTCAAAACACCTATTTCCGGATATTTTTGAATGGCGTATTCTTCAAAGTAATTGAACAAATTTCTTTTCCATTCACCGACGGGCAGACCTTCAACTACGTCCCGGATATTTTTGCCGGAAGGCCCCACGCGCACATGGCGGTAAGCCTCCGGGGTAGAAATATGTAAACCTGGATTGACGAGCAGCAGATGCCAGCCTTGGAGCACATCCCTGACCGGTGTCAGCTTTTCTCCCCGGCTTTCCGCGAAAGCGGGCTCATGGGTGAGAAAGAAAGGACAATCACTTCCCAGGCGCGCCGCGAACTCATGCAGGTCGGCTGAAGAAAATCCCAACGCAAACATCTTATTTACAGTGGCGATAAAAAAGGACGCGTCAGAGGAGCCTCCACCCAATCCGGCGCCCATGGGGATGGCTTTGTGCAAATAAACCTGTAGGGGTGGAACAGACTTTTTCTCACGCAGCAGGGCGAGTGCTTTTGCACAAAGATTGTCGCCCGGATCGCCGGGAATTTCCAAACCCGAAAAAACAAAAGAGTCGGAATCTTTGCCCTCAACGATTTCCAGGGCATCGCAAAGTCCGACGGGATAAAAAACGCTTGAGATATTGTGGAAACCATCATTCCGTTTCGAAATGACTTCGAGACCCAGGTTTATTTTCGCATTTGGAAACACCAACATGCGACAAAGATGCAGGAAAAATCAGGGAAAAAAATGCCCGGGATTCAATCTCCATTGACAGGTATCGGACGTCGATCAACAATGGATTCTTTCAGATGTATGGCTGATTGGTTGTGGATTTACAAGCAGATGGGATGGACCGATCACCAAACATCAAAAATGATTCAATACCCATTTCTCAAATAAATCTTACCTTTCGCCACTTAATTTCAATCAGATTTATGCCGATACTACTGGATTTTGAAGAGCCGATTGGCGCACTCATTGAGCAGCTTGACAAGACAAAAGAGATCGCACTTCAAGGCGATGTCGACATGACCAAATCCATCCGGGATATTGAGAAAAAAATCGTTCAAACCCGCACCAAAATATACGCAAACCTCACCCCCTGGCAGCGCGTGCAGGTGTCAAGACATCCCGAACGGCCATATGTGCTCGCCTACATCGACTATCTGACCAAAGGATCTTTTACCGAGCTCCACGGCGACCGCACGGTAAAAGACGACAAGGCCATGGTGGGCGGATTTGGCAACATCGATGGAAAACAGGTGATGTTTATCGGACAGCAAAAAGGGATCAATACCAAAATGCGGCAATACCGAAATTTTGGAATGCCCAATCCGGAGGGATACCGCAAGGCATTGCGCCTGATGAAAATGGCTGAGAAATTTGGGAAACCTGTGGTGACATTGATTGACACCCCGGGCGCATTTCCGGGTTTGGAGGCAGAAGAGCGCGGACAGGGTGAAGCCATCGCGCGAAACCTCTTTGAAATGGCCAAACTACGGGTGCCGGTAATCTGCATCGTTATTGGAGAGGGCGCCTCGGGTGGCGCGCTTGGCATCGCGGTGGGAGATAAAGTTTTGATGCTCGAACACGCCTGGTATTCTGTCATTTCGCCGGAGAATTGCTCGACGATACTCTGGAGAAACTGGGATCACAAAGTGCAGGCTGCGGAAGCGCTTAAACTCACGTCGACCGATATGTTGAAAAACAAACTCATCGATGGCGTGATCAAAGAACCCCTCGGCGGCGCGCACAACGAAAAGGAAGTGGCTTTTGAAAATGTGAAACAGGCCATCCTGAAAAATCTGGAAAAACTCGAAAAAATGGATCCTTCGAAACGCGTAACCGCACGGATCAAAAAATTCGCCGATATGGGCGAAGTGGCTTAACGGTTGTAATCAAAACCGATCCATTTCACCGGCTGCGCAAAATCTTCGGTACTGATTAATTCTCCCATTGTCGTGATCCGGTGCAATTGCTGTCCGGAAATGCCGTAAATGGTTTCAGAAAGACTTTCGAAAAACAGCTTTTCGGCTATAAAGCCAGCATCCAAAACCAGGGTGCCTCCATTGGAGTAACTGTACCGGTAAAGTCCCTGAGATGTGGAAAAGACAAACGTATTTGGCGCGACCTGAACGACATCATATAGAATTTCGCCATTGCGTTCGTATGGACTTGAGAGCAGGTTGCTCGTGAGATTCAGGATTTTCAGCTGCACCTGATTGTTTGCAGCCACCCAAAGGAAAAGTTCATTGTCTGATTTTTCAAAAACGCCAAGCACGGGTCCGTCTGTGGTCAGGGCGGATAAAAGCAGTCCGGGCCGGGCATATTTCGATAAAATATAATTCGGATTGGTGATGGGCTTTTCAACAACAAAGTAATGGTTGGCGACATCGAAAACGTTGTATGGCCAGTGATTTTCCTGGAGCGGAAATCCCGTAATTCCAAATCCGTTTTTGTCAAAAGTTCGCAAGCGGGGTTCATTTTGCAGCAGCAAAAACTCCTGTGTTTCGGAATCGTATTCCACGCCGGCGAAATAGGGAAATGAAGGAGCGCCCAATCCGGGGATTGTACTTTGAATTTCGAAATCGCCAGTTTCGTAAAACACGGCATCTCCAATGGTGCCTCCTGCCATGCACAGGAGATTTTGACGGAAGTTGAGCGCCGCACCTGCATAATCAATCTGGAGCTGAAACCTTTCCTGCCATGGAAGATTGTCGCTGCGTGTAAGGACGCGCGCGCTGAAG
>Ga0209591_10008069_pt1 | contig 11492 bp, 14 predicted proteins | sample MAT01_FD_187207 | JGI IMG/M metagenome (GOLD analysis project Ga0209591, IMG submission 187207) | Freshwater microbial communities from Lake Fryxell liftoff mats and glacier meltwater in Antarctica - MAT-01 (SPAdes) (version 2) | ecosystem: Environmental > Aquatic > Freshwater > Ice > Liftoff...
AAGGCTCCCCGCCCCGGGCTGGCGAGGGCGCTCCAGCTCTGGAAGACGTCAAGTCCCTTGAAAGCCCGAGCTTCTGATGAATTTTGAGAACGCGTTCGAGTACACCTACTTGCAGTACACCCTCGTCGGCCACGTCTTCACCCTTGGCTATGCGGCGATGGCGGGGGCTCTGCTTTACTTCGTGCTCACCACCAGGGACTCGCTGCCACGGTACCAGCTCGCCAGCACCCTCTCGGCGGTGGTAATGGTCTCGGCGTTCTTTCAGCTGCTGGTGATCTCCGACCTCTGGCACGACTCCTTCACGTGGAACGGCAAGGCTTACGTGACCAGCGACACGCTGTTCTCCAACGGCTACCGCTACATGAACTGGTCGATCGACGTGCCAGTGCTGCTGCTGCAGCTGCTGATCGTTCTCGGGGTTACCGGAGCCCCTTTCCGTCGAGGATGGGTGATTTTCACCGGCGCTGGCCTCGGCATGATCTTTACGGGTTACCTCGGGCAGTTCTTCGAGGTCGAGCGCAGCGCCCCCTTCTGGGTCTGGGGTGGAATCAGCACGTTGTTCTTTGTCGTCATCCTGGTGATGGTCCAACGCGTGGTCTATCGCAACCTGGATCGGCTCCCGGCGCAAGTGCACTCGCTGGTCCGAGGCGTGTGGTGGCTGCTGCTTGTGTCGTGGATGCTGTATCCCATTGGCTACGCCATGCCGGCAGTGCTCAACTCCGCCGACGGGGTCGTCTTCCGACAAGTGCTGTACACGGTCGCTGACATCGTGTCCAAGATCATCTACGGGATCATGCTCACCGTGATTGCCCGCAGGATCAGCATGGTTGAGGGACACGAGGCGGCGGCCGCTGCCGAGATTGGCGGTCCTCGGGGCGGCATCACCAATGTCGGGGCACCGGGACGCATCTGATCGGGACCGGCGCCGACGCGGTGGCAGTGACTCGCGCTGCCACCGCTTCTCGCGTACCAAAAACGCGGTGGCACGCGCGATGCCGCGATCGGTTGGGCCGACCTGGACCTGCGCGATGAACGCCTGCAGATCGAACCGGCCGACGTGGCCGAAACGCCGCCGTCGGACCATCCATTCGATGCCGCGCTCGACGAAGCGATGCACTGAGTACGCGATTTCCTGGCAATAGCCGGCGCGGGACGCTGATGCCCACGGCATGCGATCTGCACCACGGTTGCAGATGGGTGACGTCCCAGCGTCCCTGGGGCATATCGTGGCGTGTGCCCGGCCGACGGTAATGGCTGCTCGAACTGCGGCTGCAACCATGGTGCGGTCGACATAGACGCTGATTCTGCCGTGGCTTCAGGTTTACCGCACTCCCGGAACCGGACGAATGTTCGTCGCACTGCTGGCGGTATTCCTGCTCGCACTCGTCGCACCTGTTGCACAGCGCTTCCTGCGACGGTACGCCGGCTGGGTGTTCGCAATGCCGATTCTGGCGGTGACTGCGTGGCTCGCGTCACTCGTGCCCGGCGTATCCGATGGCGAAGTGGTGCTGCAGCAGCGGGACTGGATTCCCGCACTGGGCCTCGACCTCTCATTCCGGGTGGATGGCTGGAGCCTCCTGTTCCTGTTGCTCATCAGTGGAATCGGCGCACTGATCCTCGTGTATGCCTCGGGTTACTTCGGTGACCACCCGCAGGCAGGGCGTTTTTACGCCATCATCCTGCTGTTCATGGGCTCCATGCTCGGCGTTGTTTCGGCCGACAACCTGTTGCTCCTGTTCGTCTTCTGGGAACTCACCAGCATCTCGTCGTACCTGCTGATCGGATTCGATCACGAGAAGCCCGAGTCCCGTGACGCGGCGCTGCACGCACTGCTGGTGACTTCAGCGGGTGGCCTGGCGCTGTTGGCGGGTGTGATCCTGATCGGTCATGTGAGCGGCACCTATTCGCTCTCTGAGCTTCTGCGGCGTGATGACCCGCTGCGCCAGCATGCGCTCTACCTGCCGATCCTGCTGCTCGTGCTGACCGGAGCCTTCACAAAATCTGCACAGACGCCCTTTCACTTCTGGCTGCCCGAGGCGATGGCGGCACCGACACCAGTCAGCGCCTACCTGCACTCGGCCACGATGGTCACCGCCGGGGTGTTCCTGCTCGGGCGCGTGCAACCGTTGCTCGGCGGCACGGCGGCGTGGCACGGGATCGTGACCGTGGTCGGTGCCGTCACCATGGTGACCGGTGCCGTACTGGCGCTCACGCAGACCGATCTCAAGCGCCTGCTCGCGTTCTCCACGATCAGCGCGCTCGGCATCCTCACGATGCTGTTGGGCATCGGCACTTCGATCGCGACGCAGGCCGCCGTCGTCTTCCTGGTGGTGCATTCACTATACAAGGGAGCTCTGTTCATGGTGGCCGGCGCGGTCGATCATGACGCCGGTACGCGTGACGTCCGGGAACTGAACGGACTGTTCCGCGTGATGCCGATCACGGCGATGGCCGCCGGCCTCGCGGCGCTCTCGATGAGCGGGATGCCACCGCTGCTTGGTTTCATCGGCAAGGAACTGCTGTACGAAGCGGGTCTCGCCGCGCCACGCGGTGCGCTCGCCATCACTACGGCGAGTGTCATCGCCAACGTGCTGATGGTGGCCGTCGCCGCGATGGTTGGCATCCGACCGTTCGTCGGTGGCCGCACGCGCGCCGGAACTGCGACCGGCGAGCCCATGCTCGCGCTCTGGCTCGGTCCCGTGGTGCTCGCGTCACTCGCGCTGGTGGCGGGCCTGCTTCCGGCGCTTATTGATCAGCCACTGGTGGCGGCGGCAGTGACGGCGATCCGGTCAGAGCCCACGACGGTCGCCCTCGGGCTCTGGCATGGTGTCAACACCGCACTGCTGCTGAGCATTGCGACGGTGCTCTCGGGCGCCATGGTGTATCGCGGACGCGAGCGCGTCCGTGTGCTCGCACTGCCGCTCGCCTCCCTGAAGCGATTCGGTCCGACGGCGCTGTTCGCTGCGGGTCTGCGCGTGCTGGTGCGCGTGGCCAAGTGGCAGACCCGTCTTCTGCAGCATGGCTACCTTCGCGGTTACGTGCTGACCATCCTGGCGGTTTCCACGGCATTGACAGGGTTTGCGCTGCTGCGCTTTGGCGCGGTGCCGCTCTGGGTGGGCGTCGGGAACCTGCGTGCATACGAGGTCGCGATCGCCGTCGTGATCCTCGGCGCAGCGCTCGTTGCCGCCAGGGCGAGATCGCGACTGGCGGCGGTCGCGGCCATGGGCACTGTGGGCTACGGTGTAGCGCTGATCTACGGGCTGTACGGCGCCCCCGATCTCGCGGTCACCCAGATTCTCGTCGAGACGCTGACGCTGGTGCTGTTCGTGCTCGTGGTCGTGAACCTCCCGGCATTTGCGCAGCTCTCCAGCCCGCGACGCCGTCGCTTCGATGCGGCGTTTGCGGGCGGGGCAGGCCTCGTGATCACCGGTCTTGTTCTCAAGGCGCTGCACGTCGAGCACACGGACCGGGTTTCGGAATACTACGCCACCAATGCGCTGCTGGCCCAGGGACGCAACGTGGTCAACATCATCCTCGTGGATTTTCGTGCGCTCGACACCCTCGGGGAAATCGCGGTGCTGACCGTCGCTGCGTTGGGTGTGGTCGCGCTGCTGAAGCTGCGACCACCCGCCGAGCGCAAGGAGGACTGATGGATTCGCTGATCGTGCGCACTTCGGCGCGCCTGATCGTGCCGCTGCAGCTCGCCTTCTCCCTGATTCTCCTGCTGCGTGGGCACAACGAACCCGGAGGCGGTTTCATCGGCGGACTTGTGGCCGCGTGCGCCGTGGCACTGCACGCGGTGGCGAATGGCGTACCGGCGACCCGACGCGCCTTGCGTGTCGATCCGCAGCGACTGCTTGGCGCAGGTTTGCTGGTGGCCCTCGTGAGCGGCCTGCCGGGCATGCTGCAGGGTCGCCCGTATCTCTCAGCGATGTGGGGTGGCTCGATTCCGACGCTGGTGGCCGGTGAGCTCAAACTCGGCACGCCCCTGCTGTTCGATTTCGGAGTGTACCTCGTGGTGGCAGGCAGCGCCCTGCTGGTGCTCTTCACGATGGCCGAGGACCTTTAGAGAGATGGAAACCGTCCTCGCACTCGTCATCGGCGGGCTCTACGCGATCTCGTTCTACCTGATGCTCAGACGCAGCATGGTGAAGCTGATCTTCGGTCTGATGCTGTTCACTCAGGCCGTGAACCTGCTGATCTTCACGGCGGCCGGGCTGACCCGAGGTCAGCCACCGATCGTGCCGCCTGGTGCCACGGCAGTCCCTGCGCCTTATGCTGATCCGCTGCCGCAGGCGCTGGTCCTGACGGCGATCGTGATCAGTTTCGGCATGCTGGCATTCGCACTCGCCCTCACACGCCGCGGTTTTCTCGCGATGCAGACTGACGATCTCGACCGGCTGGGGAGGGGTGCACCGGAGTGAGTACGATCGTCGTCGTGCCAATTCTGGTGCCATTGTGTGCGGCGATCGCGGGGCTGCTGGCGGCAGGCCGATCGGCGTTGCAGCGCGCGCTCAGCGTCGCCGGCGCTGCGGCCCAGCTCGCCGTCGGCGTGGCGCTGCTTCATACCGTGCACACCCGCGGCATCCAGGTCCAGCAGCTCGGGCACTGGCCCGCACCGTTCGGAATCACGATCGTCGCCGACCTGTTCAGCGCAATCATGGTCACGCTCTCGGGGCTGGTTGGACTCTGCGTGAGCCTGTTCGCCCTCGTGGACATTGGTCCCGAGCGCGAGCGCTTCGCCTTTCATCCACTCCTGCACTTCCTCCTGATGGGCGTCGCCGGCGCCTTCCTCACAGGTGATCTCTTCAACCTGTTCGTCTGGTTCGAACTGATCATCATGACGTCGTTCGTGCTGCTCGCCCTCGGCGGCGAGCGGCCGCAGATTGAAGGGGCGGTGAAGTACCTCACGTTGAATTTCATCGCCTCGGGCCTGTTTCTCACCGCTCTTGGCATCCTGTACGGCCAGTTCGGCACGCTGAACATGGCCGATCTGGCCATTCGGCTCGATTCGCAGCCCTCCGGCGTGGGCCTCTCGTCGGCGATGCTGATGCTGGTCGCGTTCGGTATCAAGGCCGGCGTCTTTCCGCTGTTCTTCTGGCTTCCCGATTCGTATCACACGCCACCGGCCGCCGTCACGGCGCTTTTTGCCGGGTTGCTCACGAAGGTGGGTGTCTACGCAATGATCCGAGTGCTGACTCTCGTGTTCACGGCGGACCTGCTCGTGCTGGCACCGCTGATCGTGACGGCCAGTCTGCTGACGATGGTCACCGGCGTACTCGGTGCGGCGGCGCAGTCCGACATCCGGCGGCTGCTCGCATTCCACATCATCAGCCAGATCGGCTACATGACGCTCGGGCTCGGGCTGCGCACCGAGGCGGCGTTGGCGGCATCGGTTTTCTACATCGTGCACAACGTCATTGCCAAAACCAATCTCTTCTTCGTTGCCGGTGCGATCCGGCATATCCGCGGCACTTCTGAGCTGCGAGAGCTCGGCGGTCTTTATCGCGACGAGCCCCGTCTGGCCGCGCTGTTCCTCATTCCGGCGCTGGCGTTGGCCGGCATCCCGCCGCTATCGGGGTTCATTGCGAAGTTCACGCTGGTCAAGGCTGCATTGACGGCGGACGCGTTCCTCCCCGCCGCCGTGGCGCTGGGCGTGGGCATGCTCACGCTCTACTCGATGACGAAGATCTGGGCCGAGGCTTTCTGGAAGGCAGCACCTGCGGACGCCGACGGCGGTACGCGCGCGCCGGTCCCGATCGTCATGCTTCTCCCCATCATCGCGTTGACGACGCTTACGGTGCTGCTCGGCGTGCTGCCAGGGACCCTGCTCGACCTCGCGAGCGGCGCGGCCATGCAGCTGCTCGATCGTAGGCAGTACCTCGACGCCGTGCTCGGGACAGCCCGATGAGGCAGCTCGCGAAGATTCCACTCCTCATCCGCTTCCTCGCGTTCTACCTCCGCGAGGTGGTGGTCGCAAATCTGCTCGTGGCATACGCTGCGCTCACTCCCACGCACCGCATGCGTCCCGCCATGCTCGCCATTCCCCTCGATGCCCGGACGGATCTGGAGATCCTCCTCCTCGTGAACCTCATCACCATGAATCCCGGCACAGTGAGCATCGATGTCTCGACGGATCGCCGCGTGCTCTACGTACACGTGCTCTTCGGCGAGGACCCCGATGCAGTACGCGCCGACATCAAGGGCAATCTCGAGCGACGCGTCCTGGAGCTGATGCGATGATGCAGTCTGTGAACACGATCGTGATCGTCACGCTCACACTGGCTCTCCTGATGGCCTTTTACCGGCTGGTGCGGGGACCGAGCCTGCCCGACCGGGTCGTCGCACTCGACCTCATCAGCATGATCATCGCAGGCATGTTGACGGCGTCGGTGATTCGGACGCGGCAGCCGGTACTACTCGACGCGGTCACGGTCATGGCCGTCGTCAGCTTCTTCGGGACGATCGCCTTTGCCCGCTACCTCGAGCGACGGTCGCTGTCCGATGAGTGAGCTGCTCACAGCTGCATTCCTGCTTGTCGGGGCGGCGTTCATGGGGATCGCTGCCCTTGGCCTGGTGCGATTCCCTGACCTCTACACCCGTATGCACTCTGCGTCCAAGGCCAGCAGCCTTGGTGTCGGATGCCTGCTGGCCGGGGTCGCGATCGCCTATCCCACCGCGATGGTGATCGCGAAATGTGTGCTCGTGCTGCTGTTCGTCTTCCTCACGGTCCCCGTTGCCGCACACATGATCGGACGCGCGGCCTATCTGCTCGGCGTGCCGCTGTGGCATGGCAGCGTGGCAGACGACCTGAAGGGTCGGTACAGCGAGGATCGGAGCACGCTATACAGCGACAGAACACCGACGCTGACAGCTGTCAGTGACCGTCCGGACCATTGAGGAGCACGGGAATCACCGACGCGCGCAGCAGCTTGGCGGCCACGCTCCCCAGCAGGAAGCGGCCAATGGCACCACGCCATGTGTGGACATTGTCAGCAGGTCCACCCCTTCGCGCGCCCCGACATCGGCGATGGCCTCTACCGTGTTCGCACGACTGTCCACCAGCACCGTGATCGCGACATCAGGTGCTGAACAGCCTCCGAACCCCGCTGATGTACTGCGACCAGAAGGGCGGCTTCGAGACGCCGGCGAACTCCAGCAGCGCGTTCGTGCGTGTCGCGATCGATACGGCGAGCGGAATCGCGTGCTCAGCGAAGCGTGAGCCATCCAGCGGCAGAACGATACGTCGAATCATGGCGGTCTGTTCGGAACGGGATCGCTGAAACACGACGGTGCACCCGCGCGCTTGGTCGCTCGCAGTCACCCCGCGTGCACCGCAGGTGCGCGATACACTGCATGCACTCCATGGTTCTACTACCAGCCTGGCGACAGTGCGCACACCGAACCCGTCCCGCGATCCCTTCGGCACGTCACGCCCGGTGACGGCCGGTTCCGTTCGCCGGTATCTTCCACCATGCGCATCGCCCACCTCGCCGACCTGCACATGGGCTTCCGCCAGTTCCAGCAGAATGAACAACGCGTCCTCCACTTCACAGCGAGGCTGCTGCCTCAGCATCGGTTAACGGCAGTACCAGGCGCGGCTACGCGGCGCGTGAAACCGAAGAAAGCATGCGAGGATGCATGTTTCTATTCGTCGGGGGAATGCTTGATCACGCTCTCGATTTTTGGCAGCACCGAAACGATTCGTCCGAGAATCAGGATCGTAAATGCCACCGCAACCAGCCCTTGCGCTGCCGACACAAGGCGCGCGATACCAAGCGGCCGAATGTCTCCAAACCCAATCGTGAGCTGCGTCACGACACTGAAGTAGATGGCGTCCATCCACCCGTCTGCGCCGGAAAGCTTCTCGAGCATCGTGACGTACACGATCCCGAAGCAGATCAACAGTTCGAGATAATTGAGAAAGCTGAGCACCAACGTCCGCACGGCCGAGGAGATCACGACCCGCTCGTCGGTGCGCAGCTGGTCGAACACGCTGAGATTCACCGACGACTGGAAGATGTCGATGATCCGGATGGATGCCAGCACTCTGGGAATCCAAAGTGGCCAGCCCACCTCGATTTCCGCGACGAGCAGCAGCAGCAACTCGATGGCGAACCAGCTTAGGATGTACGCTTCCTTGCGGCGCGATCGCGCGGCGGTCGCCGCTTGCGGATTCTGACGAAAGGCCTCGGAGTTCACGTGCGCGACGCGGCTCCCGCCCACCATCCGGCTGGGCGACATCTGATGGAGCAGCCAGAAGACGCGCTCGAAGAACCACGTGATGATCGAGTATTCGCGCAACTGCTTACCGAGCATACGACGACGCGTCACCAGTTGAAGGTAGCGTCGATTGCCGACAATCGCGAACCACCGCAGCCGACGTGCTCTTGCAGGACCGGAACAGCCCGGGGATAATGCCGCTGGCGCACCGGTGATCCCGGCGCGCGCTTGCCTCGCTGAATCGTCCCCGCGACGCCACACCGACACGAGCCACGTTCACATGCTGCTCCACCGCGCCGCGAGCATCCTGCCCCACCCGACCTCGTAACCGTCTCCCGGCGGTACCGGGGATATGGGCCCAGACGCGTTCCGTTTCGTCCGATGGTTGGCCGACGCGAGTATGAAGATCTGGCAGCTGCTCCCACTCGGTCCTGCCGGTTACGGCGACAGTCCCTATCAGTATTTCTCGGCCTTCGCCGAAAATCCGCTGCTCATTCACGTGCCGGAGGAGGCACGCGCGCACCTGGTGTACAACGAGGCGCACAGCGGTGCATCGTGGACGTCGTGGGAGCGCGGAGCGTCGCGCCGCGAACCCGGGTCGCTGGGCGTATGACGCGAGAAGCTGAAGCCCGCGATCGAGCGCTGCTACAAGGAACAGCAGCTGTTCTTTGCGCAGCTTGATGCGCGATGCCGCGCGTGCGCCGCGCTGGATCTCAGCCGTCTGTGTTCCCTGCATCAGTCCCATGCCTTTTTCGTCAACCGTGCCAAGCGCAACACCCAGTTCACACTGCGGTACTCCCACCCAGTGGATCGGGCCAACACCACGGTGCTCTGCGATCAGACCGGCATGCTGACGGTGAACACGTCGCGCACAGAGTATCCGGTTCCGTTGCGCCGCGTGGTAATCACGGACGAAGGAGGGAAACACCTCACCTTCCTGACGAACAACCTTGTCCTCGCGCCCGAGCTGATCGGGGCGCTCTACCGCCAGTGCTGGCAGGTGGAGTTGTTCTTCAAGTGGATTTAGCAGCACATGAGCAAAAAGAAATTTGTGTGGACCAGCGAGAACGCGGTGAAGACACAAATCCGGATCGCCATCGGCACGTACGTCCTGATTGCCATCGCGAAGAAACGCCGACAGCTTGACCAGCATAACCTGTACGAAGTACAGATGTTGAGCTTGACCCTCTTCGAGCAAGTCCCGCTCCACCAACTACTTACGCCACCTGCCCGCAACTCTGACCCAGTTTTTGATCCGATTCAGCTCGTTCTGCTCTGAAAAACGTTGGGATGCTACTGAGTTTATATCTACTATTGGCTTTCAGACAAACCAACCTCGTGAAATCCGCATGACGCCAACGTTCAGTTGCGAGCGACGAAATCAAGCGCGCGCAGCGCGCCATCTATCGCTCGCTCCTCAACTGCAACGTCTTGTTCGGTATCACGGCTCCGGGATCTCCAAGTCACAGGACTTCCGCGCCAGGAACTCGTTGATCTCACGATGGCGTGGTATGACGGACGTTCGCCGGGCCGTAGAATTGATCTAAACCGAATGACTGCCCCCTTCTCGGCGGAGCTCGCAGCCATGGGTCTCAACGTGGCGGCGAGATCGATCCGTTTCACGCCGTCAGGCGCAGCGGTTCTCGAATGACGGTCGCGCCGGCGAGATCTTCTTCTGCCATCGCCCGATTGGCCTTCATCACAAGACCCACCGCTTCTCGGAGATTCAAGCGCGCCTCTTCAATCGTGGCGCCCTGCGTGTTCGCGCCCGGAATTTCTTCGACGAACGCGATGAAGCCCTCTGGCACGGCCTGATAGACGGCGGTCAACTCGACGGACATCGGACAACCTCACGACAAATGGGAAGAAGTGAAATCTAGGCAATTCCAAGGCGAAATGTGCTCGCTCGGCTCTCGTCTGCACCGAAAGAAAGAGTACTGCGCCGCGCGCGGTGCCAGAGGTCGGTCCTCTCCGGCCAGAGTGCTGCCGAACGCCAGCTTCTGCAGCGGACGGTCAAACACGATCTGCGCAAAGCGTGCTTCTGACTGCACCCAGAGGAGAAGCTGCCGTCGCTGCCTACCATGACTTCCGCGGCCCCTTCGTTCTCTCGTTGCAAGACAGGGGCTCGGCCGCGTCAAGCTGTGACTGTCGAGCGGGTGCCGACACCAGGATTCGGTTCTCGGCGAGTCCTTCCGGCCGACCCCAGCAGTTCTTCCGTGCGTCGACACGCGCCCGTGGCGCATACATCATCACGTCGGCGTCGCCGTTCCCGGCAATGGTGTTGCCGCGCAACAGCACGTCGAATGCACTCGTTTCCAAATGACCTGACGCAGTAATCCGTCTGTTGCCGAACTCCAGACCGGAGCGTCCTGCGCCCTCTATGCGGCTGCCGGTCATTCGCAGTCTGTAGTGGCCCACGGCGGGCGGACCGTCCTTGATGAACTGCGACCCACCAAGCCAGACATTTGACGCGACCTCCTCGAAGCCGCTGACTGCACCTGCGCGGCGAACGATGCTTCGCTCGATTTCGATCGACACCCGAGCCGCATTGGCTTGCGTGGAATCTTCTGGTGGAAGGTTGATCAACGAGCCTTCCACATTCATCTGGCCGGCGTCTTCGATCACTGAATCGCTGATGTGGATCGTGATCTCGGAGGGGCTTTGCATGACGGCGCCCACGATCCCGTCCTGACCAGTCGGCCCGCTGGCAATGCGTTTGATGCGCGCATCGCCACGGCCGCCACCGCTGGCGGCGATCATGACGTTGCGCCCGGATCGACTCAGACGGCCTCGGACCTCCGCGTCGGAGATGTCGAGGCGCGTCGTCGCCTTCCGGTCCTTGACCAGCGCTGCGATTCCGATGTCGAAGAATCCGATTCGCGACCCGCCCTCCACTCGAGTGTGGCGTACGGACAGTCGGGTGCGCGCCACACCCGACGTGATCGAGACGATGCCGAATCCCGATGTCTGTGTCACCGTCGACAATGTCACCTCCACATCAGCCGGCGAATCGGAATGCACAAACACCATCCCACCATGCGGCAATCTCCCTGGAAGCGTCGGGAATGTGGCATCGATGAACAATTGCAAGCGGTTGGCGTCATGCACATCGACGCGATCAATGCGAACGCCGGCCACGTTACGTCCATAGATCCCGCTCGCGACCGTGCCCTCGATTCGCACATTCGAGACGTGGCTTCCGATGGACAGCACAACGCCGCAGCCGTGGTTTCGGGTTGAATCCGAGTTGGTGATGACAGGCTTGCGCC
>Ga0209591_10008070_pt1 | contig 11491 bp, 10 predicted proteins | sample MAT01_FD_187207 | JGI IMG/M metagenome (GOLD analysis project Ga0209591, IMG submission 187207) | Freshwater microbial communities from Lake Fryxell liftoff mats and glacier meltwater in Antarctica - MAT-01 (SPAdes) (version 2) | ecosystem: Environmental > Aquatic > Freshwater > Ice > Liftoff...
AAACAGGGCCGCGTACTTTGTCAATCACTGATTCCGCTCACTTTAAGTACTTTTCCATCGACCGATTCCGACCGCAAATTTCTTGCATTGTCCTACATGATGCCACGCGGGGCACATCGTTGGGCGATCAATTACCCCACCGGCGCGTCACCTTAATGGGCAATAGTCTGAAATCGCTCACCAAACGAAATTGCGGTCGACCTATTCGGAGCACCGTTAACGGCGGACTGTAGAATGCCGCCAATACTCTGATATCAGTGACCATACGTGAGACAAACCCAACAGGTTCCCTGAACACCATCTTCACAATCAAGTCGCGCGGGCAGCGTAGCACGGCGGATGCACCGCTAAGAAGCGTGATATTCGGCCGCACGAGACGCAAACTGGCTGCGGCCGCGGCTCCAAAAGCAACTGCACTAGCGACATAGCCGGGAAACAATGCGGTGCTTGCATCCGTATGAGATAGAGCAGTCGAGTACGGTTTCACGGAGAAGTCGGCCTTTTGGTCTTGGTGCTCTATACAGTTAGGGCGAGATTCAGTCATAGTGGCTTAGCAAAAGTGTCCGGCCTGGAAAATCGTGGGTCTGATAAGCCAAAAGGCAAGGGCTATTTGGTCGATAGAGGGTCTGTACAGAAGTGAGTCGATCGGCAGTTTTGACTAAATGAGCGAAAAAAAGCCAACCAGTTCTAACGCCAATGGCCTTCCACAGTCGCCAGCGGACCCTATCAAGCCCCTCGTGCCGCCAGCGCGCGTGAGCGGTCGTACTAGTGCTTCAGGCGAAGGGCGGGGCTCGAATGATTCGTCGGTTATTGGTTTGCGACCTGACGACGCGGAAGGGAAACCGATTAGTCGGCCTTCACCCGTCAGCAGTCCGGTTCCGGTGGGGGCTGGGGCCAACCGCCGCGGCGATACGAGTCGCATGGGTTCGCTGGGTTCGACGGGGCCTGTGGTTCCAAGTGCTGACGAAGTTCGCCAAGAAGTAGCGAAGCAGGGCTCGAACATCGACACGATCGTGGGCCGGATGGCCATCGACAATCAGCTTGCTACGCCCGAGGAGGTGCAGCATTGCCTTGAGTTGGCAAAGAGCGTCGTGCAGGATGGGAACGAGCAGAGCTTGGCCCAGCTGTTGGTAAAGAATGATTATATTACGCGTCGGCAGATGTCGCGGTTGCGAGAGATGGCGCAGGCGGAGAAGAGCGGGCAGAAGATCCCCGGGTACAAAATAATTGGCAAGCTGGGCGCGGGCGCGATGGCGACGGTGTTTAAGGCCAAGCAGTTAAGCCTTGACCGCATGGTGGCGATCAAGGTGCTGCCGCGAAAGTTCACTACTAACCCGCAGTTCATAGAGCGGTTCTATGCGGAAGGGCGCGCGGCGGCGCAGCTGAACCACCCCAACATTGTTCAGGCTTATGACGTGGGGAAGGCCGGCGATTATCATTTCTTTGTGATGGAGTATGTCGAAGGCTCGACCGTGTACGACGAGATCACCAAGATCAAACGTTACACCGAGGAGGGCGCCATTGAGATCGGGATGCACGTGGCCGAGGCGCTGCAGCATGCGCACGAACGCGGGCTTGTCCACCGTGACGTGAAGCCCAAGAACATCATGTTAACCAAGATAGGGATCGCGAAGCTCGCCGACATGGGGCTCGCGCGGGCGATGAGCGACAAGGAAGCGGCGGAGGCCGAGCAGGGCAAGGCGTTTGGCACACCTTATTACATCAGCCCGGAGCAGATCCGCGGCGAGATGAACATCACGCCCGCGGCGGATATCTACTCTCTGGGCGCAACGCTTTACCACATGGTGACGGGCAACGTGCCCTTTGACGGGAAGAATCCATCGGCGGTAATGCACAAGCATCTTAAGGAAGCGCTGATTGCTCCGGATCATGTGAATCCTAAGCTTAGCGCGGGGCTCTCTGAGGTCATCGAGATGATGATGGCCAAGGACGCACGCGCTAGATACCGCTCCTGCAAAGATGTAATTACAGACCTGAAGGCCGTGAAGGCCAAACAGCATCCGCCGCTGGCGCACAAGGATTTCGGGGTGGGCGACATGGCGCACATCGCCGCGGCGGAGGCGGCGGTTTCGATCCAGGACATCCCGGTGAATCAGGCGAGCGTTGAGCCCGCGTACAAGCAGTGGATGGTAATCGCTCTGGGCGCGCTGTTGCTAATCAGCGTTACATTTAATATTGTTTTGTTGACACGGGCCGGTTAGTCCCACTACTTCCGTGCGTTGGAAGCCCGACCCTCGTCGGACCCTCCCCGCCCCGGTTGCGCCGCGCAGCACTAATGCCGGCCGCTGGCGGAGATGTTCCACAAAATTATATTACAAACCGAGTTGAACGCGCTTGGCCTCCCACTCGGCCTGCTCGCGCTTGTTGATCGTGCTCAGCTCGCCCTGGCCGCCGTGCTTGAGTGCACGGATAGCGTCAATCTCCAGCCGGGTCAAGTGCATCGCCTCGAAATGATAATCTCGCCAGGCCTGCATAGTGACGGGCACCACGGGTTCGACGAGTTTGTACATCGCCGCGGCGTATTCGCGGATCTCAAGCTGGGCATGGCTATCCAGCCGCAGGCCCATGAAGTGTAATAAGTTATGGAGGTCGATCTTCCAGTACCACTCTGTGTACATGTTCACGGGCAGGCCGATGCGGGCCATCTCGCGAGAAACCCCCTTGCTGGTCAGATCAATATATTTCGTATACTGCGATTCGACAGCTTTGAGGAAGTCGATGAACTCGGCGGCGGTTGCCACGTCTTGCTCGTGCGTGATGTTGAATGTCTGCTCGCCGCCTTGGCGGTTGCTCGCGCTCTGCTTGCGCACGGAGTCGATGGAAGGGGTGTAGAAGCGATCCGGCAGGATTGAATAGCGGCCGGAGTATTCATTTACGTTCGCCGTCCGATGGCGGATCCATTGGCGGGCGATAAAGATGGGCATGCAGACATGAAACTTAAACTCCACCATCTCAAAGGGCGTGGTGTGGCGGTGACGTAATAAATAACGAATCAACCCCTGGTCTTCGTTGATGTGCTTGGTGCCCTGGCCGTATGACACGCGCGCCGCCTGAACGATGGCTTGGTCGGCGGTTTGGCCGTCGGGCACGAGGCGGGGCATGACATCTACCAAGGCGATAAAGCCATGGTCCAGCACCGAGAGCTCAAGCCGGCTCGCGCCATTCATGATATCGCGGAGCGAGGATTGATCGCTGGCGACCACCCGGATCTGCTGGGATTCAATCGCGGCGGTGGTGACTGATTGGCGGCCAAGCTGGTCGGTGGGCTGTTTGGGGAGCTGGTGGGTGGCGGTTGCCCCCGGTGCGGTGTGTAAGGAAGGGGAACGTTCAGCCGGGGGGGACATGCCCGATCGTAGTGAGCGGGGACGGAGGATTTCCTATCGCGTACCTGATACGCGCAAGGGTTTCCCCAAGTATCGGAAGTGTGGGGAGAAAACGTAAGTTAAGTCTTACTGCGCAGGGTTGATTTGAGGCTCAGGAGGCGCGCGTACGCCGCGTTTGAGGGTCGGATTGAAGCAGGTAGTGGAGGCGCCTGCGCGCCAAGCCCGGTGAGTGCGCCCCGCAATACATTCCAGTGGCCGCTGGGGCGCAACCCGGCGAGGCGGTGGGCGTGGAGCCAGCCGAGAAGCTGGCCGCGGAGGCGTGTGACGCCGCGGGCATGACGTTTAGCCAGCCACATCCAGTTACGGGTTGAGAGTTTAAGCCAACGGTCGCTCTTGCGTGCAGCGATGTAACTATCGTGCCAGACGAGCCAATCGCGGCAGAAGACGACATCGTGGCCAAGACCGAGGATTTTGAGGGCGAGATCGGTATCGTTGCGGTAGAGGGTGTAGCCAGTTTCGTAGCCGCCGACTTGTCGCCAAAGTGCGGTTCGGATGAGGTTTCCGCAGCCCATATCGGGCCAGTTAGATTGTGGGCCAACAAGCGCGCGGGCCTCGAAGGGCCATTCAAAGGCCATTGTGCGGGGGTGGCGGCGGTGGAGCATGACTCCGCCGGTACCGGAGTTCTGGGCGAGAAAGCTGGCTGCTGCCTCAATGCTCCCGGCCTGTGGCCACGAGTCATCGTCAAGAATCAGAAGCAGCTCGTGCTGGGCAAGGGCCGCGCCGAGGTTGAATCCCTCGAGAATGACATTTTTCTCAAGGGCAAGAAATTGAACTGTTGGAAAGTCAGCCCGCACCATCGCGGCGGAACCATCAGAAGAAGCATTGTCTACCACAATGACCTGGCCCGCGCTGGCCCAAGGTTGGCCGAGCACTTGCGTGAGGGTGTGCCGCAGCGCTTCGCGCCGATTGAAAGAGAGGATGACGGCGGAGACGAGCATGGGCAAGGGCGCGGACCAATGGCGATGGGGCGTGATCCGGAGATTCTACGTGGGGAATAGAGAATTTCCAAAGCGGCTTGCGGCGAGGTGTCGCGCGGGGTCGCTATGGTTGCCCCGGCCCGATGCGGGGATTCTGCGAGCTTCTCGCGGGCAATGTAAATAGGTCGTTGATGTAACGTTTGCGGTCGCGCGGTTTCATTTTCTGGAGCAGCACCATGGCAAAGAAAGTAATTGCAACCAAGAAATCCGGGGTCAAGAAAACAACCGCCAGCAAAGCGGCGGCTAGCAAACTCAAGGCGGGCGCGGGAAGCAAGGTCGCCACTGGCAAGGCCGTAGCCCAAAAGAGTTCTAAAAGCGGCGGTAATGCTTCGGGAAAGAAGACTAGTAAGAAAGCCGCGGGAAAAGCCGTAGAGTCCAGGAAACCTCGCGTGGCCGAGAAGAGCGCGCCAATTGAAATTTTTGTTGCCGGACCCGGCCCACGGCCGATCGGTAGCGGTGGCGGGGCGAGTGTGATGGAAATTGGCACGGAGCTCGTGCGGCGGGTGAACAGCGGCAACTACGAAACCGGAGGCGAGCTGTGGAGCAACAACCTGGTGAGCGTGGAGGGCGTGGGTGTAAGCTTAGCTTGGTATGGGATGGAGGCGGTAAAGGCGAAGAACGAAGAGTGGTACCGCACCCACCGTGTGTATGGGTGCAGTGCTGAAGGCCCATATGTGGGCGCGACCGGGTTTGCCGTCAAGCTCCAAATGGATGTGGAAGACACGCAAACTGGCGGCCGGGGCATAATGACCGAGATCGCGGTATACACCGTGAGAGAAGGCAAGATCGCACAAGAAGAGTTCATGTACAGCATCTGAAGCTCGGAACATTAGACGGCTGATGTCCCGGCGCGACTGGAATGAAGCGTCCGCCGGCTATACCCTGCGGTTGGAATGCGGTTATTGGTTCAGGCGGCCACGCCGGGTGGGCCGCGAGATTCGCGTGTTAGGCGGTCTTGGGGGTCATTTGACTGAACGTGGCGAGAAGATTAACGAGCGGGCAGTTATAGTTCGTCCTTCGCCAGCCGATTGCTTTTGATTTTGTGCGCTAAAGGTTAGCGCGTTGGCTGGGTTTCCTCGCATCTAGTCAGGGAAATGATTTGGAACTGCTCGTAAACCCTTTCATTCTGTATTTTCTTTGTGCACTCGGTGCTGTAGGCGTGTGTCTTGCGCTTCCACGCCGCGGCGTAAGCCCGCAGATTTTGGGTGCGATTCTCGCCGCGACGGCGGGGGGTCTGGCGCTGGTGGCACTAGGCGCGATGAATCCGACACAGCTTCCCAACGTTTATTTTTATGTCTTCTCATCGGTTGCACTGGGCGGCGCGTTGCGGGTGATTACTCATCCTCGGCCGGTGTATGCCGCGTTGTATTTCGTACTGACGGTGATCGCCACGGCGGGGCTTTTTCTGATTCTCTCCGCCGAGTTTATGGCTTTTGCGTTGATCATCGTGTATGCCGGGGCGATCCTGATTACGTATTTGTTTGTGATCATGCTGGCAACGCAGGCACCTCAGGAGGGCGAAATTGAGGTTTTGACCGAATACGACACGTCTGCGCGAGAGCCGATCGCGGCAACGGTTGTTGGGTTTTTGCTATTGGCAGTGCTCTCAACGATGATGTTTACCGGGGTCGCCACGCTCAAAGCACCCACAGCGGAGAAGCGCGACGGGATGACGGATTCTTTGCTTGCGGATACGCCCCGGAAGATTGAGCGAGCCATGCGGTCAGCTGGCACGCTCGAACCTGGCGAGCATGTAAAGATTGACACGGCGAGTGGGACAGCTCAAATCGATTTTGCAGCGAGAACTGTTGCCGTAACAGGCACCGACGGGGAGGGGCAGACGAGGCTCGCGGCCCTACCGACAAACTTAAGTTTATCCAATGCTGAGCGGCTGGGGTTCAGTCTGCTTCGCGACCATCCTGGGGCCATTGAGATCGCGGGTGTTATCCTACTTATGGCGATGCTGGGGGCGGTCGTGCTGAGCCGCAAGCAGGTGCAGATTGATGAAGATGCGAAGCTCTTGCAGTCAAGGTCACTCGCGGCGAGCTTGGCGAAATCGAACATCGATAACCGGACCAACTCCGGCGGGGGTATCGCATCATGAGCTTGCTGATAAACTCGGTATTTTTGGGCCAGGCGGGGTTCCCCGCAGAGTTTTCTGCCCCCGCACTTTCGCACTACATTCTCGTTTCGGCGTTGATGTTTATCATCGGGCTGATCGGGTTCATCACGCGGCGGAACCTGATTGTTATGTTTCTGTGCACGGAACTTATGTTCCAGGCGGCTGGGATCGCGATGGTGGCTTTCGGGCGTTACCACCTTGACCTTACCGGGCAGACCTTTGTGGTCTTCGTGCTGACGGTTGCGGCGGCGGAGGCGAGCATGGCGCTCGCGCTGATTGTGCTCTTGTTCAGGCGCAAAGAGTCGCTGAACGCGGAAGAATGGCAAGATATGAAGGGCTAAGTTGCCGCGCATGAGCGGCTTGGGCGCGTGGGGGTGAAATGCGCGAGTGTGCCGAGGCGTGTACAAGCGGTGTTGAAAGGAACGCGGAAGAACGTTGATGTTATTAACTCACATTCTCGCTGCGGGGGCGATTCAAAGCCAGGGCATCGCCGAGCAGGCTGGCTCTGGCTTCGCGCAAACCTTGGGGGTTGGCTTAACTTCTGGACTCAGCGCCGGGCTTGCCTCGGGCGTGGTTGGCAGCGCGGGGGTTGCGATCGCGGCGGGGCATTGGACGACCTCGCTCATCGTGCTGTTGCCGCTGCTGAGCTTTGTGCTCTGTGCTTTGTGCGCTGCGGGGCGCGTGAAGTCGAAGTTACCTGCTTGGATTACTGTAGTATGTTTGGGCGGGGCCTTTGCGTTTGCGGTGCATAGTTATCTTGGCCTTGATGGTCATATTGGTGGCGGTGAGGGTGCGGCGGTACATGGCGGGGTTGCTCAGATAACGCACCTTTTTGACTGGATTAACTTCGCCTGGGGGAGTGGACCCGGCGAGCATTTCATTGCCAGCTTCGCGTTCTATGTTGATACGCTGACGTGCTTGTGGATGTTGTTCGTCACCGGGCTTGCCACGCTGATTGCGTTGTATGCAAGCGAATATATGAGCCACGACGTTGGGGCTGGATATTGCCGCTTCTTCGCCGCGTTTAGCCTGTTCGTCTTCTCGATGGCGTGCTTGGTGATGGGCGATAATCTTCTCCTGCTCTACTTGGGCTGGGAGGGGGTTGGGTTATGTTCGTACCTATTGATTGGTTACTTTTACAAGAAGCCCAGCGCGGTCGCGGCGGCCAAGAAGGCGTTCATCGTCAACCGGATCGGCGACCTCTTCCTCGCGCTCGGAATTATGCTCTGCTGGGTACACTTTGGCAGCATTGAGTATAAAGAAATTTTCGCCAAGGCCGCACCATACATCGAGCTCCTCAAGCAGGGGAACATCGATAGCATTCCGGCCATCGCCCAGCTTATTCCCATCCTTTTGATGTTGGGCGCGTTTGGTAAGTCGGCTCAGCTTCCGCTTTACGTTTGGCTTCCCGACGCGATGGAGGGACCGACACCGGTCTCGGCGCTGATCCACGCGGCGACGATGGTGACGGCGGGCGTTTACTTAATTGCCCGAACCTATCCGCTGTTCTTAATCTCGGAGCACGCGCTGCCGATCGTTGGCTGGGTGGGAGCGCTGACCGCGCTGGTCGCCGCGACGATCGCGATGGCCCAGTTTGATATCAAGCGGATCATGGCTTACTCGACGGTCAGCCAGTTAGGATACATGTTCGCAGGGCTGGCGGTGCTGACGAGCACGGGGGCCGCGGCTCACGTGTTTACGCACGCATTCTTCAAGGCCATGCTCTTTCTCTCTTGCGGGGCCGTGATGCATGGGTTCGCGGGTCAGCTTGATCTCCGCAAGCTGTCCGGCGTGGGGTCGATGCCTGGGTGGCGGGTCGTGGGAATCGCCATGCTGGTAGGGTGCCTGAACCTCGCGGGCTTTCCCATCATCACTGCGGGTTACTGGTCAAAGGACATGATTCTCGGTGAGGCGTTTGCAAACCCGCACACCATCGCGATTGGTTGGATTTTGCTGGTTACGGCTGGGCTCACGGCGTATTACACCTTCCGGGTTTACTTCCGGGTGTTTGTCGGGCCGAAATATTACGAACCGGGCGATGAGCTGCACGCGGATGGCGGCGACCACGATGCTCACGCAGCGCATGGCAAACATGAGGGCCATGCCGGGCACGCACATGCGGGGCACGCGGGCCATGCGGGCCATGCGGGTCAAGAAGCTCATGCAGATCGCGGGCACACCGGAACCGCGTCACACTTTCATCCGCACCCGCCGGGTTGGGCAATTAACACGGTGCTGGGCGTGCTCGCCGTCGCGGCCTTTGTTGCGATTATCCCGGTGACTATGAATCCGTTTAAGTCGGCTCCTGCGGCGGGCGTCAACGCGGCGACCGCGGGCGAGCACGAAGCGCACGGTGGGTGGATCGGACATTTGGTTCAATCATCGACGGCTGCAACTGTCGGAACCGCTGCCTACTTGGAAACCCACGTGGACGGAGCGGCGCATTCTGGCCAAAGTAACTCTACGGATGCGGGCCATGCGGGAGCGGGGCACGCGGCCCATGCCACGTTCTTCGGTTTTGAGGCGCATAAGGCGATGATGGTGGTCTCGGGGATCGTCGGGGCGATCGGTATTTTGGTTGCATTCATGCTTCACTATGTCGGCCGCACGACCGCCGCACGGTCAAAGGCCGATGCGATCGTGCCGCTCCTGGGCCCATTAGCTTACTGGGCACAACGTAAGTGGTTTGTCGACGAGTTTTATGACATCCTGATCGTTAAGCCACTATGGGTGCTGTCCAACATCTTCGCGCTGGTTGATAAGTATCTGGTGGATGGGTTGGTTGATGCGTTCGGATGGGCCCCGCGGGCAGTGGGCCGCACGTTGCGTCCGAGTCAGAGCGGCGAGATACACGGCTATGCCCTTGGCATGGCCGGGGGCATAGCGGTTTTATTGGTGATTGTGCTGCTCGTAACATTACAGTGAGTGGTTGCTCGCGGTACTTTGGTTTCACTTCCTCTTCGGTCGTTTGATCTTCCCCCGTAGTTCCTGCCTTGCCTGTTCACGCATGATCCTGCTAGCTCTCATCGCTCTCCCGCTGGTCTTCGCCGGGGTGGTCGCCGCGGCGTCGCCCGCTGCATCGCGGCGGATATCGCTCGTCGGTATGCTGGCGTGCTCTGGCGCAACGGCCTGGGCGATGTATCAGTTTCCGTGGGCTAAGGGTGAGCTCTTCGCATTTGCTTACAGCGTGCCTTGGCTCTCTGAACTTGGCATCAGCCTGACGGTGGGGGTGGATTCAATCTCGATGATGCTGGTGGCCTTGACCGCGCTGCTGGGGCCCATCTGCGTGGTGGCCTCAAAGACCGCGATTACGTCGCGACAGAAGACCTTTTACGCTTCACTGCTGATTTTGCAGGCGGCGATGTTCGGGGTGTTCGCGGCCCGCGACCTTATCTTGTTTTACATCTGCTTTGAGTTCACGCTCGTGCCGATGTTCATACTAATTAATATCTTCGGCTCTACCAATCGCAAGCACGCCAGCATTAAGTTTTTCCTTTACACCTTCACGGGCTCGGTTGTAGCTTTGGCGGGCCTGGTGTACGTCGCGTGGTATAACGCTTATCAGGCACCCACGATCGGGCGGGAGGCGCTGGTCGCGGCGATTGAGTCCGGGACTCTCACGAGCGGCGGCGGAGTTTGGACGTTTGATATCGCGGCACTGGGCGAGGCGGCACGGTCGATGCCGATCAAGGAGCAGTCGTGGGTGTTGCTGGCGTTGATGTGCGGCTTTGCGGTGAAGGTGCCGCTCTTCCCGGTGCATACATGGCTGCCGCTGGCGCACACGGAAGCGCCAACGGCGGGTTCGGTGATTCTGGCGGGGGTATTACTTAAGCTGGGAACATACGGCATTTTGCGGTTTGCTATTCCTTTCGCGCCGCAGGCGATGATCGAGTACGCACCGCTGATTGCAATGTTATGTATCGTTGGCATCCTGTACGGCGGCTTGATCTGTTGGGTGCAGACCGATGTCAAGAAGCTAGTGGCGTACTCGTCGGTGGCCCACCTTGGCTTCTGCGTGCTCGGGCTAGCTGCCTTGAACAACACGGGCATCACCGGCTCGATCCTTTATATGATTAATCACGGGCTCTCAACCGGTGCACTCTTCCTGTGCATCGGAATGATCTATGAGCGCTACCACACACGATCCATGAAAGAGCTGGGCGGGCTGGCGGCGAAGATGCCGATCTGGTCAACCTTTATGGTCTTCTTCGCGATGGCCTCGGTGGGGCTGCCCGGGCTCAATGGTTTTGTCAGCGAGTTTATGTGCCTGCTCGGAGCGTTCCAAGCCAGCAGCGCGTGGGGAAGCAGCACGGGTCGCACAGCTGAGGGTGTTATGAACGACGGGCTGTGGGGATCGGCGGGAGCCGTGCATGTCGGCTCGACCGCGGGGAACCTGGGTCCGTGGTACGCAGCGATCGCGGGGATCGGCATGATCATCGCGGCGATGTACTTATTACTTATGATCGGCAAGGTGGTCTTTGGGCCGCTGGTTGAACCTCACCGGCATGACCATTCCCATGGTGGGGCACACGGTGGGTCGGCCAGCAAGACAGCCGGGAAGACGGAGGCGGGGGCGCACGCAGAGGTGTTGCCGCGTGATATTAACTTGCGGGAGATCGGGGTGCTGGTGCCGCTCGCGGCATTGTGCATCGCGCTGGGGGTGTATCCCAAGCCCATGCTGGATGCACTCCAAGCGCCGGTGACGCAAACGGTCAAGATTATCTCTGCGGCCCGTGCCGCGGGAATTCCGCTGGTCGCGGCTCCGCTTGAGGGGCAGACCCCGGGTCTTCCGGCGCCAGAGGCAAGCAAGGATGTGTCTGAAGTTAACTTAAATAATGTCGTGAAGAGTGCTCCCGTTGGCTCGGCCTTAAGTCCGGCTTTGAGTGTCAGCACTGGGGGTAACGCACAATGACTGATCGTCTCGCATTTTTATGGCCGCAGATAGCGTTGTTCGTCGCGACCTGCGTTGTGATGGTTCTGGGCCTCTC
>Ga0209591_10008072_pt1 | contig 11490 bp, 8 predicted proteins | sample MAT01_FD_187207 | JGI IMG/M metagenome (GOLD analysis project Ga0209591, IMG submission 187207) | Freshwater microbial communities from Lake Fryxell liftoff mats and glacier meltwater in Antarctica - MAT-01 (SPAdes) (version 2) | ecosystem: Environmental > Aquatic > Freshwater > Ice > Liftoff...
CCAGTGACACGTCTTTGCTCCAAAGCGGGACCGGCTGGTGCAACGAGCAAGCACGGGTGTTTATCCGCCTCTGCCAGGTTTCCGGGATTCCGGCGCGCATTATCCATTTATTCTATTCCGATGAACGAACCGGCCATTGCATCGCGGAGTTTTATGCGGATGGCCGATGGGGCATGGCCGATGTCACGTGGCAGTGTGTGTTCCCCGACCAGGAGGGCCGATTGCTTTCCGCCGCCGCGTGCCACGATGGCGGAGAGGGACAGGCCCGGTGCGGGGAAGCCTACTTTCGCCGCTGGCAGGAATTGCTCGCCTGTAGTAACGAGGAGCTAAACCTCGAGTCGTCAGAAAAGACCGCCGAATGGCGCACGCAACTCGCGAGCGAGACGCCCGAATCGCTGGCGGCAAAGCATTATTATTTCAGCGTCATCAATTATCCGCTCCCCCCGGAATCGAACAAAAACAGTTCCCCGGAAAAATCGTCATGAGCGAGCACACAAAGGCCACCGTGTCTCCTGGACTGCTCGAAACCATGACGATCACCGAGGTGCGTTCGTTTCAACCCGAAGTGATGGTGATTCCGCTCGGCTCGACCGAACCGCACGGCCCGCACCTTCCCTACGGAACGGACACCATTCTTGCCGACGGGCTCACGCGCGAGGCGGTGGCATTGGCGAATTTGCAGGATGCACGGATCCTCCGGCTCCCGCCCCTGCCTTTTGGAAACAATGTCAACTTCAAGGACTTCCCGTTCGCCTGCCGACTCCGCGTTGAAACGCTGATGGCCGTGATTGGGGATCTTGTGACGTTTGCCGTGGAGGAGGGCGTAAAAAAAATCCTGATCGTCAATTGCCACGGAGGCAACGAGGCCACGGTGAACAGCGCGCTGCGGAGTCTCTTCGACCGATTCCAGAACACCGCATTCGTTGGCGCCTGCGGATTCGGAGCCTTTAGTGAAAATCTCTATGGCGAGCTTTTTTTCGATGGATCTCCCCATGCCGGGGATTTCGAGACGAGCGTGATGATGCATTACGAACCCGGGTTGGTGCGCGACGGCGAACGGCGTCCCGCCGCGATGAACTCTCCGATTTTGGAGGCCCTCACGAGCGGGCGTATCTCGTCGGTTCGCAACTGGGCTCAGTTGATGCCCGAATCCTGCGGCGGACGCCCCGATGAGGCGACCGTGGAGAAGGGTCGCCATTTCGCCCAAGCCGACGCAGCCGGGCTGGCCGATTTTCTCGTCACCTTGAGCCGGTCGCCCTGGCATCCCGGATTTCCCTATCCGCAACCGGGGAACGAACTGGTCTCGAACGGGTAGTTATACTATGGGAATTCGCGATCTCGCCCGTGCCACTGGCCTGTCGGTCGCGACCATCTCGCGGGCGCTGCAAAACGATCCGAAAGTCAGTAAGCAAACCTGCGAGCGCGTCCTTTCCAAGGCGAAGGAACTCGGCTATACAGTCAATCCTTGCGTGAGACAAGTGATGTCCTCGCTGCGGCGTAACACCGCCTCCAGCTACCGGGGTAACATGGCTTTGATCTGGAAAAACGCCTACCCTGGACTTTCGACGGATGCCCGTCGCCTGCAATCGCTCAATGGCGCGAGAGTGCGTGCGGAGGAGCTGGGCTATAAGATTGACGAGTTCGACCTTGCGGTGAACAAACCCGCAGCCCTTGAACGCATCATTAACTCGCGGGGAATCCGCGGGCTCCTTGTTTTTATTCCCTCCTACGTCGGGGCCAAGGAGCATCTGCGCATGAACCTCGACTCCCTCGCCTGCGTGGCCATGGGCTGGGGCCTCTGGCATCCGCAACTCGACGCGGTCAAAGTGGACTTCTATCAAATGATATACCTTGCGCTCCATCACGCCCAGCAGCGGTTTAAAGCCGGCATCGCGGCCATCTGGGATCTGAACATGGAGCGTTCCGCCCACAATGCCGCCCGCGCCTCCTTCCTCGTTCACCACAGCAGCGGTGCCGCGATCGCGAGCGAACTCTTCCTTCCACTCCAGGGATTGACCGAGGCCCACATGGCCCGCATCGTTCGCAAACACCGGGTAAAATGCATTCTGCTTGGCTCCAGTGTTCAGCCGCCCTCCTGGCTGAAAGAACACATTCCTCCAGCCAACTGGGTCTGGTTTCGCGATCCTGGCAACATCCCGTATTTTGGCAGAATTGATCCCCAAAACGAATTGGCCGGGCGCTGGGCCGTCAATCTTTTAGCCTCCAAGATCCAGACGACCGAAACCGGCATTCCGACCCACTGCCAAAGCGTTTTGCATCCTTCGCGTTGGATCGAAGGGAATTGACCTCGCTCGGGAAACCTCGCCGGGGTAACAGTTACACAACGTCGGTATTGAAGAGAGGAACTGCGAGGCGGCAGGTTTGGGCAAGCAAAGGCCCGCCGACGTCGGGTCAAATGTCAAAATTCCCATGGAAAGCAGCACTATTCCCGAAATCGAACCCATCGTTCCGCTTTCGTCCGCACAATCGCAGCGAATCGCCGCCACGATTCAGGAAATCTGGCCGCAAGCTTGCACCCTGCTGCGCGAGCTGGTGGAAGAGAACAGTTACACCTTGAACGCAGAAGGAGTCCGGGAAAATGCCCGCCGGATTGTCGCCCACTTCGCACCCTTGAATTTTCTTCCGCAGTTGGTGCCGAGCCGCCGTCCGGGCACAGCCGAGCATCTCTTCCTTGATTCCGGAGGCAGCGGCCCGGCGATTCTCCTCATCTCTCACCTCGACACCGTGTATTTGCCCGAGGAACAACAAGCGGGCTTTTCCGGCTGGGATGACACGCAGAACCGCGTATCCGGTCCGGGAACCTACGATATCAAGGGTGGCACCGCGGCGATCTGGATGTTGGTGAAATGCTTGATGGAAGAAGACCCTGAAAGCTTCTCCCGACACCGGTGGATTCTTGGGTGGAATGCCTCCGAGGAGATGTTATCGGCAGATTTCTCAGAGGCCGCTCGGGAAATCGCTGGAAATGATCTGCTCGCTTGCCTGGTCTTTGAGGGCGATAACCGGCGTCAGGAAGGCTTGGAAATCATCACCGCCCGGAGTGGACTGGCGCACTTTCGCATTCGAGTAAAAGGTCGCAGTAGTCACAGCGGCAACAGTCATGCCAGTGGCATCAACGCCATCGTTCGTCTGGCCGAAATCGTCGGCCAAGTGTCCGTCCTCACCGACTACGCGCGTCATACGACGGTGAACATCGGAGTCATTCGCGGGGGCGTGACCACGAACCGCGTGCCGGACTTTGCCGAAGCCATGCTGGAAATCCGCTACCGCGACCCCTCCCATTTTGCCGAGGTCAAAGCGGCCATCACGGGATTTTCCGACGCTGGCGGCGGGATCGACGCACCGGGCGGAGCACGTGCAGAAGTCCTGGTGGAAGCCCAGGGCGAGATCCCTTTCTGGCCCGAGGCAGACTCCAGTCAGAAGCTGACGGAACTCTGGATCCGCGCGGGGAAACAGTGCGGCCAGCCGGTTTCGGTCGGACGCCGCAGTGGATTGAGCGATGCGAATTACTTTGCCAGCCACTATCCAACTCTCGACGGCCTGGGACCTAGGGGGGGCAATGCCCATACCATCGTTCCCGACGGATCCTCCGTGCGTATTACGGAGTTCATTGACCTGGCATCGCTCCAAACAAAGACCCTCGTGAATGCAACGGCTGTTTTGGAACTAACCAAAAAAACTTTTTAGATAGGATTCCGGTTTACAACCGCACGCTTCCGGTTGAGAGCCAGACGAAGTATTCCACCGGATTCAAACCAAGCCCCTCGGGCTGCGCGTCGAGTTCGGCAATCGCATCAATTTTCCCGTCGAGTAGTTCGCCGATCCGTTGCTGCGTTTCCCGGAAACGCGTCGTTCCGGCACCTAATCGAATTTGCGTTGCTTCCATCCCGAAGGGCTTGTTGCGGCGCAACCATTGGCGGCGGAAGGCGGTTTGCAAGGCTTCCAGCGCACCGAGAATCTCGGGAATCACCTGGTCGCGCAACCTTAGCAATTCCTTCCTGTCCCTGCGTGCATAAGCTTCCACAAAGGCATGGCGAAACTCCAGCTTGCGGATCATCAGATCACTCAATGCCCAGAGATAACCGTAGTCCGGCACTTCGAGCGATTCCTTGTGTGGCGAGACCCGCTCCCGCACGCTGCGAAGCCTCGCAATAACCCCGGGCCAAAAGTCGTCTCCCGCCGCCTTCCACCCCTGCCAACCGATCCCAAGAAGAGGGTCATCCCAAACTATCGTGCTGGCGTTGAGCGCAGGGAGCGCGCCCTCTGCGGGCCCTTGAAGCTCCGATCCGATAAGTATGGCTTCATAGTCCCCGCACCCGATCGCGGCGAGCAGCGGGGTGAGCTTCGCGCTCTCGCCTTCGCCGCCGAAACACCGATCTGCAGCATAAGCCATTCCGGCGAACGCAGAGTCGAACTCGCAATACGAAATGCCATCGCCCCACATCGTAAAAATGATCTCCTTCACCCCCTCCTTCCGGCACGCATTCACGCAGGGATCGACCGCCGCCTTGGTCTTGGGATGGTCATACCAAAACCGGGCGCAGGTCCAGATGCCGGAAGCCATCACAGGCTCGCTGCCCAGGGCACGGTGCCGACGGATCCATTCGCCGTAAAACTCTTCGTCCGTTGAGGAATAGTCCCAATAAACCAAACGAACCGCTGCCGGAATTTTCTCCGCCACGACCTGGGGGATCACGCCGCTGCGGTCGTAATAGTCATGGGTTGCGCTTCCCATGGTGAAAAACATATCCGACCAGATCAGCGGATGCAGACCGCGGGAGACGCAGAGTTTACTCACGCGGGTCAGATGTTGGGTGAAGATGTCGTAAGCCGGTTCGCATCCGTGCTGATCCATGAACTTGCCCCGCCCCAGATTGAAGGCCTCGTCCATGCCAATATGAATGCGCCGCGTGCCAAGATTTTCCGTCCAAAAATCGAGCATCTTTTCAATCAGCGCGTAGGTCTTCTCCTCACCAGCCAGCAACACATGCTCCGTGTCGCGGATCGCGCTATAGGCTCCCCATTTGAGGATCTGCTCGGAATGCCCCAGCGTCTGAATGCAGGCCACGACTTCGATGCCCAGCGAGGCGGCGTAGCTATCAATTTCTCGAATCTCATCCGCCGAATACCCACCGCGCATGTAGCCAAAATACGGCTCGCCCGGAAGTTGGTAGGTATCCTCCGTATAAAGCATAAGCATGTTGTAGCCCATGAGCGCCAGTCGCCGCATCCACCGCTTCACGTAGGGAACAGTCATCACTGCGTGCCGCGAGCAATCGAGCATGATACCCATGGTTTCAAACGTGCTCGTCTCATTCGCAGTTGTGCCCGCCAGCGCATGCGCAATCCCCCGCGCAGCCGTGCGGATCGAGCCATATTCGATCCTCACACCGCTTGCACTGTTGGTAACTCGAAGCGAGCCCAATGCCGCCTGAGAAACGAACTCCAGAGCCAGCGTTCCACCGTTGCTTGAGAAAGGAAATTCCTCAGCAAGTGTGTCCAGCAAGGAGTTGAGAGAATCCTGCGTTGTGTCGCGATTCCATGAGAAGCTTTGGGAGTGCATTGGTCGTTTCGCAGACTAGAAGCTTCAATCCGCATGTCAGCAGTCAAAGCGATGTAACTGTTACTCTCCTACGGGCGGCGTGGGATCGTTTGTCTAGGCAAGGGTCATTCTTTCAGGGGCGAAAATGCAAAGTCGGAAAAGGCGGCAGGTTGGAGACCGGCTCCCATCTTAACGGTTTCGTCATCGGTGGCGAAGAAATCATCAAAATCCAGCGTCGGCTTGCTGATCAGGTCATCAGGAGGAAAAGCAGCCGCGGGCGAGGCAGTAATTCCAGCCCCTCCCGCAAACCTCGGATCGCGCTCGACCGAACCATTGGCACCTCTTTGCTCGAAAAACTCCGTCAATTTCATGCCACCAGCCGAGCGGTAGAAAATGAAAACCGGGGCACGCTCCGCTCCTGGAGTTCTCAGAACGAAAACGTTGTTTTCCTGAGAAAATGCATCGATCTCAGGAGTTTCAAAGAGAGGAACTTTTTCCTTTCCGCCAGTCAAGTCGGTCAAAATGCAGGACTCAAACCGCGCTTTCTCATCGGTTTTGTTAACAATGGTCGCAACGCCCGTAAAGTTGCGGAAAAATACGCTATTCTGGATTGTGGCGTCAGGGCATCGGACGAGTGCGATTCCCTGATTCATGGCCTGAATCACAACACAATTTGTAAGAGTAAGGTTCTTGCACGCCCATGCATCGACAAATGGAGCCGAATATGCGATCTTTCTTCCATCCATCAGACAGCGGGTGATATCGATGTTGTTACTTTCGTAAAGCTCGATCGCACCGGATGTCACATCCCTGCCGAATCCGAAGCCTTGGAATGTGATGCCGTCAATTTTGACGTGATTTTTTCCGCGGACAACGAAGGCATTGTTCAGACTTCCGTTAGCACCATCAAGTGTTACGCGTTCCCCGGGGATCGGACGAAAAACAATCGGCTTCTTCTCATCGCCGCCCGCGCGCACCCAGACGGTCTCCTGATAGGTTCCGCCCCCGATCAAAACGGTATCTCCGGCAACCACATTGGAGGCGGCGTGATTGATCGATCTCCACGCCTGTTCGCGGGTCAACCCGCTGCTGGAGTCGTTCCCGTCGGTGCCAACAAAATAGGTCTGGCTTTCGGGGGCAACTGTCAGTGTTTCAAAAGAAGCGACGGCCGATTCCGGGCGGGCAGGTAGTTCATAGATAAACTTCAGCGAACCGATGATGTTTTCTGAAAACTCAGATCGATAAAAGTTTCGGAAGGGCAGGGGATTGACCGAGGGATCGACTTGGAGAATTCTAAACGTGTATTTTGTTCCCGGTTTCAAACCTGTCAGGCTCAGGGAGCCGTAGCCGCGGGTGAACAGCCACCGGGACTGCATTGAATCCACCGAGTCACCCCAGGAGACTTCACAACGTGCCATCTGGGCCGTCCACCATTCCAGGTTGGCTGTTGATTCCGTGACCGAGTGAACAAACGGACCCTCAAGACGTGCTGTACGGGTCGGAAAAGTAGAACTCGTGCCAAGCGGCTTTCCCAATGGTCCCACGGCGAGAAAATCTGCGGTATTTTCAAGCGCTAAGGATTCTCCTGCGACATGGAACACCGGGGCGATGATTTGAGAAAAGGCATCGTGATTCTTCTGAAGGTCGGCGAACGGCAGACTCTTCCCATCGACCTGCCAGCACGCAACATTCGTGGAGTAGCTGTTGTAATCGCTGTAACGCACAGAAGCCAGGGAGGGGACTTTCACGGCTGGTGCCTTGGCATTTTCAAAAACATTACCGGAGAGAATGATCCCGCCGGACGAAGGGGTGGTTTTGCCTTCTCCGTCAACTTTCAGCCCTGCCTCACTGAATTTGGCAAACTCGCACTGGGTCACCTGCACCGAATCTGGCTCGCTGACGAGCAATCCGGTTTTCGGACTGAAGAACCGGCAATTATTGAACCGCAGCGCTCCGCTGGCACTCACTGTATCCAGAAAACTGAGACGTTCGAATTCAACCGGTCCGCGGGCGTCGATCCGGAACGCCCCCTTGATGAGCACGTCACCCGTGCCTCGGCCCAAAATTCTGATCGGCGCAGCATCCTTTGCGTTTAGCACCAAGGCCGCAGAGAGGTCGTAAGTTCCAGCGGAGAAATAGAGCGTGTCGCCAGCCTTGAGTTGGCTCATCGCGTGTGCCGGCGTTTTCCACGCTGCGGATACCGAGAGACCATCATTGGAATCCTCTCCGTCGGACGAAACATAGAAGACATTGGCTACATAAGGATACGGTCCACGGTCGGTGCCATCCGGCCCGGTTCCCCGTAAAGTTGAGTTCTTCTGTAATCGGAAATCGAGATTCAAAAAGTCCGCAAATTCCTTGTCGCGATCGAGTCCGGCCAACATCACGTTGTCCGAAGTCATGTTCGCATTGTAGTGATTTGTGCCTCCGAACAGGTTATGGCGCACGTTGGTGACCGACCATACGCTGAGTCCAACGTTGTTGTCGGCGAGGCCATACTTTTCGGTTTGTCCGCCTTTGATGTAGTAGTCCGCCCAAGCCCCCCAGGAGATATTTCCCTGAAGACGCACCGGGCCAGAAATGCCGGAGTAAAATTTGATACTCTCGGCGGCCGAGGCGTAGGAAAGGTTGAATCGAATCACATCATCATTTCCAAGGTAGCGAATGATATTGCCTCCTTGTTCATGATAAGGAGAACCGTTGCCGTAGGCCACACAGTGCTCGATCACATTTCCGGTTCCGCCCGTCAGGCAGATCCCCTGCCCGTTTAAGTAGGGGAAACACGCCCGCACCGTGCATTGGACGGGTTCAACGAGCATGAGGCCGCCAACATAGTTCGTATAGGGCCATTTTTTCTTTCCCTCCGGATAGAAGCCCGTGAAAGCGAGCCCCTCCACCGTCACTCTCTTGGGGTTTTCCAAGAGCATACCGGAGACAGCAGTGATCGACTGGCGGAAGTTTTTCGATTTGGGAACCTCGAGATTGGAGGAGGAAAGATTCAATTCTCCCTTCTCCTTGTCGTAGAACCATGTTCCGGGTTGATACTCGAGTTCGGATTTTCCAAATCGCTCGGCGAGATTTTGCAAGGTATCGACTTCCATCACTGCCACCGGCTTTTTTGCCACGGCTACCGAATACACAAACCGGAACCCATCCACTTTTTTCAGCTCAGGCAGCGGGGCGTCGCCGCGTAACAGAACGGTCCCCGGAATCGCCGCCCGAATGAATGTCTCCGTCTCCAGGTTGCCGAGGTCTTTCCTTGAAACCGGGCCGTTGTATTCTCCCGGCCCGATGGTCAACGTGTCCCCGGCGGAAAGCGCATCCAATCCTCTTTGGACCGTGCGAAACGCCTGGGCTTGGCCCGCTCCAGAAGCCGCATCGTCACCGGCGGGACTCACAAAATATTCCGATCCCAGGGCCGACGCCAAAGAAGCCAAACAGAATAACAAGGGAACGTGCAGCCACGAAGGGGATTTCATCTCATCTCGATAAGGTTGAGCAACGGCGGGTGCGATAGGATTTCAATGTAACTGTTAACCCTGAATCCAGCTAACCCGCATAATCAGAGTCCCCCAAAACCTCGACGTAATCCTCTACAAACTCGATCTCCTTCCTCTCTTTGCCACCCCACCGAAGTGGGCGCAATCGACTGAAGAAACGCAGATGTAGCCCGAAAATTTTCTGACATCCTGTGTTTATCAGCCTTTTCGGCCATGCTGAAGGGAAGTTAGGTTAACCGGAACCTGGACCGGGGCTGTGGAATGGGAATTGGCCCTCGTTGACACCACCCATCACTTGGACATCGTGCGTTGCGAGCGGGTTCCTGTGGGTGCCGTCCAGCACGTTCCCTTGCCGGCCGGAACCGTGTGTCTGCTCACGAAAAAACCGGAAATGGAATACGTTGCGGGGAAAAGGTGTATTGCGGTAAAATTCCCTGCGTCGTGTTGACATTCGTGCATGGCCGTGCGTTATAGTTTCATGGCAACCAAGACGATCGCATTGGAATTGGACGCTTACGACCGCCTCCGTTCGGCCAAGCGGACGCCGCGCGAGTCGTTTTCCGAGGTGGTGCGGCGGCTGCCGATTCCGGGGGCGGTAATGACCGGTCGGCAGTTTTTGGCGACACGTCGAGCCACCGGGCCATTGCTGACCGAGGCGGACTGCGCAAAGATTGACCAACTCAATGCGGAGGATCAGCCGCCCGAGATCCCATGATTCTCGACTCGACGTTCCTGGTGGATTTCGAGCGCGAGATGCGTCGGGGAGAGACAGGCCCCGCTTGTCGGCTGCTGGAAAAACAGGGCGAAAGCCTTCTCGCGATCACTTTTACCGTGGCAGGCGAACTGGCGGCCGGTGCGTCGCTGGGGGCGGATCGCGCAAAATGGGAGGAATTTCTCCGGCTTTTCGAATTGTTGACCTTCTCGCCGGATGTGGCCTGGATTTTTGGCGGCCTTTACCGTCAGTTGCGTGGGCAGGGAACGCTCATCGGAGCCAACGACCTGTGGATTGCCGCGACGGCGCTTGCCCACGATCGTCCACTTGTCACGAGAAACGCCGGCGAATTCTCGCGGATTTCGGGGCTGGCGGTGTTGGGCTATTAGCAGCTCACCGGCAGATTTCGAATGAGATACGCTTGGGTCTGGCCGCTCTCATCGGAATTGAACAGGGCCAGCTTTCCATCGGGCGAGAGGAAGGGATGGACGTGGGCGGACTCCAGCCAGGACGAGCCCGAAGAAAGGAGATACCTAAGGCTCTTCGCCGGATCACGGCCCGGTTCGCCCAGATCCATCAGATAAATCGCATCTCTCATCTCGACGTCCGTGTCCCAACTGATTCTGGAATCGGAGATGAGTCTCTTGCCCGCAAGGTCCGTGGCAAAGTGGTTGAAATGGGCGGGCGAGAAATCCCTCGTAAGGCGGTTGCGCACTGGGTCGGAAGCCCGCGCGCCCTCATGGCCGAAATGCGGAACGGGAAGCGACTCCATCAAGTGCAACTCGCTGCGTTTCTCGCGCAGTGCGACGTCGTCTCCGATCGCTAAGGAAGCGATGGCATAGTTCGTGCGCCCCCGCCAGCATTGGTGGCCGGAACACCGTTCGCCATCCACCCGGCCCCAGGGAAGATTCCGTAAATGCTGTCCGTCATCCCGGATCACATGGATATCCGCCCCACGGCCCCACCCGCGATGGTGCGGCCTGCCGTCTGCCGCAATGCGGTTGCCGTGGTTTTCCTGAATCATGATGTCGTGTTTGTGGGCATCGTCCAGCGACCGGCAATACTGGATGTGCATGTTCCACCAACTCCGCCCATGGAAGACGAGGTTCACGCCTCCGGATTCCAGATCGAATACCACCAGCCCGTAAGCACCTCCCTCGTGAATTCCGTCGCCCAGGAAACCATACAAGGCGAGGGTTTTTCCATCCGAGCGAATCGTGGACAAATGTCCGGGGCGGCTTAGGCGAAACTTTGTGCCGGGAATGGGTCCATCGAGAACGGCTAATGTCTCCGGTTCGCTTCCATCAAGGTTCCGGCGGCGAAGCGTGAGCCGTCCCGCGCCCGGCAGGGTTTCATCAACGAAATAGTAAAGATGTTTTCCGTCGGGCGACACACAGGGAGCCACCACGCCAATTTCATCGGTCAGCGGACTGATCCCCTCGGTGTCCACCTCGCAACGAAGCAGTTGATGTCCCGGAACCGTGTGATCATAACTCTGCACTCCCACGCCTCGGTGCAGGACGAAACCCTGCGAGTCCGGCGTGAAAACCTGCGCCTCCATCGAGATATGGCAGGCTGGCGTGGCCGGTTCGCTCGTGATTTGAAAAACCTCTAAATCTGCGGGAGATTTCTCATCAAGGAGATCAGGGCGCGGAATCCAAGGGGCGGGGGATTTCATGGCTATTCAGCAGTCGTCATCACGGCACTCAAAAGGG
>Ga0209591_10008073_pt1 | contig 11490 bp, 15 predicted proteins | sample MAT01_FD_187207 | JGI IMG/M metagenome (GOLD analysis project Ga0209591, IMG submission 187207) | Freshwater microbial communities from Lake Fryxell liftoff mats and glacier meltwater in Antarctica - MAT-01 (SPAdes) (version 2) | ecosystem: Environmental > Aquatic > Freshwater > Ice > Liftoff...
TGGAAAAGGGTCTCGGTTTATAGCAGAGACTGATCAGCCAATGGCAGCAGCGCTATCGCGCCGACGAAGCAACAGCGACGCTATAACCGAGCAGTAAACGGGAGAAACGCAAGATGCGGTTGCGGATGCATATTCGCGCGGTCTACCAAGAAAGTCGGAGTACCTATGGCAGTCACCAGCGCATTGCCCGCCTGATGCGCCAAGACAGGCTACGGGCGGTACAGCATCAAAGCTACAAACAGGCCACTCGTTCCAACTCGCGTTTGCCCGTCGCGCCAAACGTGCTGAACCAGGACTTCACCGCTCAACGTCCCAACCAGAAATGGGTGGCGGATTTTACCTACATTGCCACGGCGCAGGGGTGGTTGTACCTAGCAATTGTGATGGCTGTCTTCTCCCGCCAGATTGTCGGTTAGTCGATGAGCGACCTCCAACAGACCGCCCTCGTCGAGGGTGCGCTTCAGATGACCTTGGCGCGTCGCTGCCCGGAAACAGGGTTGCTCTATCACTCGGACCGCGGCAGTCAGTACGCCAGTCATGATTACCAGAAACTGCGGGCGAGAGAACACATCCAGGTGAGCATGAGCCGAAGTGGCAACTGCTACGACAGTGCGCTGATACGAAGTCACCGAAAGTATGGAAATCTTTTTCGCCACGCTCAAGTCTGAGTGTGTTAACTATAGCTATGCCACTCGTGCTGACGCTCGGAGCGCAATCTTCATCTACATCGAGCGCTGGTACAACCGCCGTCGTCGCCATTCGTCACTGGGCGATCTCAGTCCTGCCGCGTTCGAGCAGCGCTTTGCCCGTGACAAAATTATTGTCCACTAAATCCGTGTCAGTCCAATGTCGGCGCGGGACACGCCGACGGACAAGAGAAGGAAGGCGGACGGCACGAGCAGCAGCGGTTTTTGGAGACCGAAGAGCGGCGTGTTGCGGCTGAAGCCCGCGCCGCTGTGTTCGACTACATTGAGTTCTAGTACAACCGCCAGCATCTATATTCGTTGCTCGATTATCTCAGTCCCGCTGCTTTTGAGCGGTTGCACGTGGTCTAACAGGTTCTCTGTCCACCAAACCCTTGCCAGATCACACGAAACCGGGTTGGTCGTCATATGCAGCCATGCTGTCTCCTAATGTTCTGTGTCTGGACGATCAAAGTGCATTGATGTAAGGGTCTCAGCGATTTCTTCCCATTGATCAGCGACCTTCTCGATGGAACTACCCCCCTTGAACCGCCGACGTTGGGGCCAAGCAGAGATTGTACTTACGCGATAATTTGGCTCAACGGTTCCAGCCACCCATCTTTCATACACCGCAATCCAGAGAACTGCTTCGCGCAATAGAAGTAGTGCATCCGTTGAGGGGATGTCTGCTGAGCCGCGTGGCAAGTCGCGTTCTTGCCATGCCTCAGGAGCCAGATCCGTCTGTGGTATCCACCGGACGCGAAAGCGATCTCTGCTGATAAATAAGCTGCCACGTTCAGGTGCAGCTACCCAAACTCCCCACCCCCACAGCGTCAGCGCGCCGGCGGGGACCGCTCCATAGAGAGTGTAAGCGCTGTGGTAGCGCGGCTCAGGGGAGGGACGCTGCTGGCAGCCATACGCCAGCAGCAGATTGCCGTCAGCGCGCCGCACATCACAGCCCCAGCACCACATCTGCTGATCGATCAGCGCCGCACCCTGTCTGGACAGAACGGCGGGCAGCTTCACCGTTGGCGATAGGTGTTTTTTAAGATGCGTCTTTCCCATGTCAGCGCCGCGCCCGGAGCCATTCGAGAACACTGTCTTTGATGCGCGCCATCTCGGATATGGGCTGATTGATGACCAATGACGCCTCGAAGCGCTGACGCAGATCGTCAGGTGCGACGCCGCCATGTTCGCCGATGATCACGATCTCACTGTAAGGTGCGGTATCCCCCCACAGTTCGCCAAACGTAAGGCTCACGCGCTTACCAACAACGTGCAGCACTCCCTTGTTGTCGGGCATGTCCGCCAGGAAAACAAAGCCTTTTGCCCGATAGATCGTGAGCGGAAGCTCTTCAATCACGCGGCGCAGTGCCTTGAACGCCAGCGGTTGAGTCGTCGTCCAGTGCCAAGTCTCGAAGACGAGGCTGTGATCGGGCGCATGGTCGTGTTCTTCGTGATCATGGTTGTGAGATTCATGATCGTCATGGTCGTGCGCATGTCCGTGATCGTGATCGTGGTCGGTCGGCACACCCGCCTCATGCACATGGATATCTTTCGGCGTGACTGCTGCTAAACGTTCCGGTGCATAGGCTCCGACACCTAATACCAGCTCCGGGGGTACTTTGCCGTGCGTGGTTTCGATAATGCGTGCGCGCGGGATGATCTCACGCACCCAATTACGAATCTCCTGAAGTTGAATTGCATCGACCAGATCGACTTTGTTGATCACGACAATATCGGCAACGCCGACCTGAGTCATGGCGAGGAAATATTGATCGCCCTCCAGCGCATCGCCGCCCTGCTCGGCATCGATCACTGTCAGGATGCTGTCCACACGCACGAACGGCTTGAGGTCTGCCATCATGAACGTGGTCGCCACGCTCGCCGGGTCGGACACACCGCTCGTCTCGATGATGATGTATTCCGGCGTATCCGTGCGGTGGATCAGATCGACCATCGCTTTGAGCAGATCGCCGCGAATGGTGCAGCAGATGCAGCCGTTGGAGAGGCTAATCATATCTTCCGCTTCGCCTTGCACCCCGACGATCAATTGCGAGTCGATGTTGACCGCACCGAAATCATTGACCATGACCGCCACGCGCAAGCCGTGATCGCTGTGCAGTAGGTGATTGAGCAGTGTGGTCTTGCCACTGCCGAGGAACCCGGTCAGGATAGTGATCGGGATGGGAAGTCGTTTTTGTGATGTCATCATGAACCTTTATTTTTGAACGAAGTTTGCCACGACGACCACGCCCTGATCGTCGCCAATGGCAAGCGCACGGTCGTCGGGCGACCAGACGATGTGCGAGACCGCACTGAGTCCGGGTAACCCATCGAGGGGATTCTCTTGCTTACCGGGCAGCCATGCCAGCACCGTCCCGTCAGCTGCGCTTGATGCCAGAATGTTTCCCTTGTGCTGAAACGACAGTGCGGTGAGCAAGTCCTGATGCCCGACCAACTGAATCGGTTTTGTGCCTTCAGGTCCCTTGCCGCCGAACTTCCACACGATCACCGTTTCACTGCCGCCCGTGGCGAGGTATTTGCTGAAACGATCCCATGCTAGTTCGCGGACTTTGGTCGTGTAACCCCACATCATCGACGGTTCCGGTTTACGCCCGTCCCAAAAGACGATGCTGGAGTCCTGCTGTCCCGCCGTGAGGATGCTTCCGTCCCGACTCCAGCACAGACGCAGCGTCGAACCCTGCCAAGTCAGCCGACGCACCGGCTGGTCCTTGTCCGCCTTCCAGATGACCGCGCCGCCATATGCACCGACAGCGATCTGATCTGTCCCCGGTTTCCACGCCATATCAGTGACCGTGCTGGCGTGATCGGTGAACTCGCGCACCTGTTCGCCTTGCCCATTCCACAAGCGCACAATCCTGCCCGCCGCCGTCGCCAGGAGATCGCCTTTGGGTGACCACAGCGCGCGTTCACCCCAATGCGCGCCAACCGGCAAGACGTGCAGCCGTTCGCTCGTCTTTGCGTTCCAGATGATGGCTTTGCCATCTTGTCCGATGCTGGCGAGGCGCGTGCCATCGGGATGCCAGTCAATAGCGTTCGTCCCCATCGTATGACCGGGAAACGTCGCGCGGATGCTCCCCATCTCCCCATCAAACACGCGGATCGTCCCGCTCACAGAAGCCGCCGCCAGCAGCGCGCCATCTGACGACCACGCCAGTGCGATCACGTAATCGTCGATCTCAGTGCGCCAGCGCTCGTTGAAACGGGCAGATAGCGCGGTACGAGCGCGCGTTACGCCAGACATGCCCGGAAACTTTCATTGAGCTGCGCGCGGTCGAGGTTGCGCCCGATGAAGATCAGCGCGTTGTGACGCAGTTCATGCCCCCACGGGCGATCCGGGCGACCGTCGAACAGCATATGCACGCCCTGAAAGACGAAGCGCTGTGCTTCGCCTTGGATACTCAGCACACCCTTCATGCGGAAGATGTCTTGTCCCTGGGTGCGCAAAAGCTGGCTCAGCCAGCGATTGAGTTTGTCGCCATCGAGATCGCCCGGGACGGTAATGCCGACCGAGGTCACTTCGTCGTCATGTTCATGATCCGGCTTGTATTCGCGGGTGTGCGCTGCTTCAAGGGCGCTATGTTCGCCATGCAGCGCCGCGCTGAATTCGTCCGGGTGATGCTCGGTGAACAGGGTGTACAGTCCGGCGTGCGCGATCTCGACCGTGAAGCGCGTTTCGCCGCTGGCATTCAGCACAAGTTGAGCTAGCGTTTCGCCCGGTGTCAGCGTGCCGTTGCCGCTCAATTCGTGTTCTTCATCGCTGAAGGTCAGCACAGCGCGTTCAACCAGTGCTGCGCGGGCGGCTTCATCGGTGCTGGAGAGCCGCAACAGCGCCACTTGCATCGCTGGATCGGGACCTTCACCCATCACCCAGGTATACGCACCGGGTTGAAGGTCGTATACGCCCGACCACTCGAACGGGTATTCCGGCTCCATGAACTTGGGATCGACTTCTATCGCGCGGTCTAGGTTGAAGCCCCCAATGTTCAGCACGTGATCCATGTCCACGACCGCGTTTTGCGTGCGATAGATTTTGGCAGCGGCGTTCATGTGATGCAACCGTGCTTCTAGGCGCTCTAGGTCTTCCGGTGCAACCAGATCGGTCTTGTTGAGCAGGATCACGTCCGCGAACGCGACCTGTTCCTTTGCTTCAGTGCCTCCTTTGGAGGCTTTGTCATCGATATGTTCCCAGATGTGCTTGGCATCGACGACAGTCACGATCCCATCGAGACGCAGGAAGCGCTCGATCTCGGCATCCATGTAGAAGGTCTGCGCGACCGGACCGGGATCGGCCAGTCCGGTTGTCTCGATCATGATGTAATCGAACTTATCACGGCGCTTCATCAGATTGCCGAGGATGCGGATCAGGTCGCCGCGCACGGTGCAGCAGATGCAGCCGTTGTTCATCTCGAAGACTTCTTCATCCGCGCCGATCACTAGTTCGTGATCGATGCCGACCTCGCCAAACTCGTTCTCGATCACGGCGATGCGCTTGCCGTGCTGCTCGGTCAGGATGCGGTTGAGCAGAGTGGTCTTGCCACTGCCTAGAAAGCCCGTCAGAACGGTCACGGGAACACGGGTATCAGTCGTTTGCATCATCTTCTTCAATCCTTTCAAAAACTGTTATCGACAGCATAGACAATCAAAGCGATGGCGTTTTTTCTGTAGCATAGTGGACGGCGCATTGGCAGATGCGGCGGCGGTACCGCGCAAATACGCCGCCACACTCAAGGCACGCTCGGTCAGCAGGCTGCCACAGTCCGGGCAGGGCGCTAAGTCGTTCGCCTGCTCATACGAACGCCGCTGCTCGAAGCGCGTTCCGCATTCATCACAGTCATAATCATATAAGGGCATCGATCACCTCCTGCAACTCACCCGCATCGCGCAAGGTATAGTCGGCATAGCTGATCAAATTCGTGGCGAGATAAGGTGCCCGTCTCCAGAGCGCATCGCTCACCAGCGCCAACGTGGTGATCGAACAGTTGGGCGCGCGCAAACTGTTCAAAATCATCGCCAGCGCATCCGGCGCGGCACTGCCCGACACCGGGATGAGCGCGTAGTCACAGTCGAGACGGTTGACCAGCTCGATCAGCCCGAAAGCCAGCGTACAGCACGCGCACCCGCCCGGCAGCCGCCAAGTTGGAAAGTCGAGCCGCAGCGCTTGATCGGCGTTATCGATGATCTGCACACGCGCCCCACGCACGATGAACGCCTCCGCCAGCCATTCGACTGTGCGGCGCTTCTCGGCGTGATCTAGTCCGGTAATGGCGATCAGCTTCATCGCGCTTAGCCTACCGAGTCGAGCGGCAGGTAGGCTTGGTCACCGCTCAATGATGCGCCCCACGCGAAGCCGTTGAAGACCAGCGCGCTCAAAGGGGCAGCAGGCAGCACGAATGTATCCGCGCTAAGGAGGGTATCGATATAGTCGTACACCGCACGGATCAGGCTCTCATCATTGATTGAATGAAACCAGATCGGCTGTCCGTCGAATTGCAATAAGATGACATTCGCCAGCGAACACGGTCCCAGACAGCCGCTCTGGGTCAGATGCACCTTGTTGCGCAGCTTACGCTGATCCCACTCGTGGTGATACAAATCCTGTGGCACGGGGTCGAAACCCTTGTCGGTGCGCCCACAGCAGCAGCCGAGCGAACACACGAACAGATGCCCGCGTTTTTTGACCACGTTGACCCGCTCCCCATCGGGGCGCGTCACGATGGCGATCCGTGACTCCTTCATAAAACTGGCTCCATTTGTGTTTCATCGATCTCTTCATCTTCAGGCTGACGTGCGCGTCGAACACTATGGATGATCCACGCAGCGCCGAACAGGGCGGTGGCGGTCAGCACAATCGCCGCGCCTGACGAGACATCGGCATAGAACGAGGCGTACAAGCCGACGATCCCGGACAAAATCGCGATCACGACGGCGATGACGAACATGCGCGACAGCCGCTGCGTGAGTAATGCGGCGGCGGCGGCGGGGGTGATCAGCAGGGCGCTCGTCATGACCACGCCGACGACCTGAATACTGCTCACAACCGTGAACGCCAACAAGACAAGCAGCAGATAGCGCATTCCGTTGGCGCGCACGCCGATCACTTCCGCGTGCGTGGGGTCGAACGAGGTGAGTTCGAGTTCTTTGTGAAACAGGGCAAGCAGGATCAGCGTCACGAGCGTGATGCCGGCGATCAGGACGAGTTCGTTGACGGTCACACCCAGTACATTGCCGAAAAGGATGTGCGTCAAATCGCGGAAGGAACGCACCGTACTGATAAGCAGAATACCGAGCGCGAACATCCCGGTGAACATAATGCCGATGGCGGTATCCTCACGAATTGCCTCACGTCGTGACAGCCAGCCGATGCCGAGTGCGGTCACCACGCCCGCGACAAGCGCGCCGCCGAACAGGTTCCACTGGTTGAGATAGGCGATGACCAGACCGGGCAGCACGGTATGCGCCAGCGCATCGCCGATGAACGCCATGCGCCGCAGCACGACGTACACGCCGATGCTGGCACAGGACAGCCCAACTAGCACGGCGGCAGCGAGCGCAGTTTGCATGAAGCTGTAGCGAAACGGTGCCATCAGCCATTCGATCACGTTCACACACTCACCTTCTCACCCACAAACGCGCCCGGCGGGGCGATAATTTCGCGTCCATCCGCCAGATAGACGGCACTGTCGAAGTCGGTTTCCAATCGCCCCAAATCGTGCGTGGCGGCGATCACGGTTTTGCCCTGCCCGCGCAGATTCGCCAGCACAGCGCTGATGATCGCCCGCGTATCGGCATCGACGGCGTTCAACGGTTCATCGAGCAAGAGCAGATCGGCTTCCTGCGCCAGCGCCCGCGCCAGCAGCGCCCGCTGCTGCTGCCCGCCAGAAAGCTGAGCGATCTGCCGCTCCGCCAGATCGCTCAGGTGAAGCTGATCGATCACCGCCTCGACAATCGATTTATCATGCTGAGACGGACGATTCAGCCAGCCGAGATGCACGTAGCGTCCGGTCAGAACCAGCCGCCGCAGTGTGATCGGGAAGCGCCAGTCGATGTCGCCGCGCTGCGGCAGATAGGCGACGCGGTGATGACATCCGCCGGGTGCGTTGCCATAGATGTAAATCGCTCCAGAGCGAATCGGCAGCAGTTTCGCCACCGCCTTGAGTAGGGTCGATTTGCCTGCGCCGTTCGCGCCGACCAGCGCCACGCGCGCCCCCACCGGCACGATCAGGCTCACATCGCGCAGCGCCAGCCGCTTCGTCCCCGGATAGGCGACGGAGAGCCGCTCGACCACGAGCGCGGGCGCGCCGGGGATCGGATCGTGATGATACCCCCCGCTATAAGGCAGCATGGGTTCGCTCATAAAACGGAACTCTCTGATTCCTCGACGATCCATTCTGCAAACGGATCCTCGTAGCGCCGCCACTTCGCCCAGCCACGCGCCATCTCGTCATCGGTGAGCAGGCACTCGTCCAGTGTTCGCCCTACGCCTGCTTCGTCCATCTCAATGCCGATCACGACGAGTTCCTGCCGCCGGTCGCCGTACTCGCCCTCGAAAGTCGAATGAATTTCCGCCAGCAGCACCGGATCATCCGGCATTTCGTCAGCGGGCGTAGTGACCCACCAGTCGCCGCCATAGTCGAGCGTGATCACGTCACCCGCCTGTGACCACACCCCGACCCTGTTGTGCCGCGTTGCCAGCCAGACAAAGCCTTTCGAGCGGATCACGCTGTCGAGCGCGTCGCTCTCCAGCGCCGCCATCAGCCGCGCCGGATGGAAAGGACGGCGGGCGCGGTAGACGAAACTGGTCACGCCGTATTCCTCGGTTTCCGGGGTATGCGGTTCGCCGGATAGCCATTCGGCGAAGGTAGCGGCGCGGTCGAAGTCGAACCGTCCGGTATTCAGGACTTCGGTCAGCGGTACGCGCCCGCGTTCGGCGCGGATGATCTTCGCCGACGGATTCATCTTTGCCAGCAGCGCTTCGAGGCGGTGCAGCGCGTCGGGTTGCACCAAGTCGGTCTTGTTGATGATCAGCACATTGGCGAACTCGATCTGATCGACCAGCAAATCGACGATGGTGCGTTCGTCATCCTCGCTCACGCCGATGCCGCGTTCTGCCATCGTATCCAGCGACTTGAACTCACGCATCAAGTTGTGCGCGTCGATGACCGTGACCATCGTGTCCAGTCGCGTGATCTCGGACAAGCCGCCATCATCGTCACTGATCGGGAAGGTGAACGTTTCCGCGACCGGCAGCGGCTCGGAAATACCAGACGACTCGATCAGTAGGTAATCGAAGCGTCCTTCATGCGCCAACCGTGCCACTTCTTGCAGCAGGTCATCGCGTAGTGTGCAGCAGATGCAGCCGTTGCTCATCTCGACGAGACGTTCTTCGGTGCGGCTGAGCGCTGCCCCCCCATCGCGGACGAGCTGCGCGTCGATATTGACCTCGCTCATATCGTTGACGATGACGGCGACGCGCAAGCCTTCACGGTTGTTCAGGATGTGATTGAGCAGGGTCGTTTTGCCTGCGCCCAAGAAACCAGACAGGACGGTGACGGGAAGTCTGTTCATCATGCTGGCACGCCATTCGTTTCCCAGCGCGGGAAAGGATCACTAAAGCTCGCCCATTCATAATGGGTGAGCATCATTTCTTCATCGGTGAGCAGGGCGTCATTCAATTGAAGCAACATCACGTCTTTCGACATGTCGATGCCGATGAAGACGAGTTCCTGACGGCGATCCCCGAACGGTTCCTGCCAGTGCTGCGCGACGTATTCGTCTACTGCGAGTCCGTGGGCGCGCTGTGCTTCTGGAACACTGGCGAGCCAGCGTCCCGCCGGAGCGACGCGGGCGACATGCCCCGACAGTGACCAGTTGATGCCGACCTCGTAGCGAGACGCGATCCACAGGAAACCTTTCGAGCGCAGCACTGATTTCAGCAAGTCACTCTTGATAAAGCCCATAAGTCGCTCTGGATGAAAAGGGCGACGCGCTTTGAAGACGAAACTGCTGATCCCATATTCTTCGGTTTCGGGGATATGTTCACCTTCCAGTTCTTTCAGCCAGCCGGCTGAACGCTGCGCCGCGTCCATATCGAACAGCCCGGTGTTCAGCACCGCCGTGAGGTCGATCTGTCCCTCTTGCGCGTGGATCAGCCGTGCCGTCGGATTCAGCTTTTGCAGTGTTGCTTCCAGCGTTTTTAGTTCGTCCGTGCTGACGAGATCGATCTTGTTGATCACGATCACATTGGCGAATTCGACCTGATCGAGCAGCAGATCAGATACGGTGCGCATGTCACCCTCGCCCGTCGCCAGCCCAAGCGCGTGCAACCGCGGTCCCTGCCGAACATCTTCCAGCCACGCGCTCGCATCCACAACGGTGACCATCGTATCGAGGCGGGAAATATCCATTAGGCTGGCTTCACCGTCTGGCGTCGGGAACGAGAAAGTCATCGCCACCGGCAGCGGCTCGGACACCCCCGTCGATTCGATCAGCAGGTAATCGAAGCGTCCCTCTCCTGCCAGCCGTGCCACTTCTTGCAGCAGGTCGTCACGCAGCGTGCAACAGATGCAGCCATTGGTCATCTCGACCAGGCTTTCTTCGGTGCGGCTGAGGGCAGCACCGCCGTCGCGCACAAGCTGCGCGTCAATGTTAATCTCACTCATGTCGTTGACGATGACGGCGACGCGCAGCCCTTCGCGGTTGCGCAGGACGTGGTTGAGCAGGGTCGTCTTGCCCGCGCCGAGAAAGCCGGACAGGACGGTGACCGGAAGTTTTAGAGGAGATGGGTTCATTTCGTCAGCGCCTTCAGGCTCAGCCCATGCCGCTGCAAGAATTCGGGCAGACCGATCTTGTCGATGGTCCTGATCTCGCTGGCGCTGATGCGTACACGCACAAATTGATCGATTTCCTCTACGTAAATCCGCTTGTTTTGCAGATTGGGGTTGAACCTGCGGCGTGTAGCGCGCAACGAGAACGAGCGCTTATTGCCAAACATCGGTTTGGTCTGCGTGATTTTTCTTTTTCCAGCCATATTCGTATTTGCGTCCTTAATCTCAATGAGAAAAAAGAGGAGCATGAACAATGCCTTGCCCACACTCCTTAGTCTCGTGTACTGGCGTTATTGTAGGGCTTCAGTGATGGTCGTCACGTTGTAGCGTACCATCTCCAGATAGGTCGCTCCCGGCGTTCCTGGTTGACCGAGCGCATCGGTATACAGCGTCGGCGCGAAGATCACACCCGCTTCATCCGCGATTTGTTGCAGCAGGTCCGGGTTGGTGATGTTTTCGGCAAAGACTGCCGGAACCCCTTCCGCGCGGATTTCCTCGATTAAGTCGGCAATTTTACCTGCATTCGGCTCGGCGGCTTCGGTACTGAATGAACCGATAGCGGACGAAATTTCGAAGCCATATTCCTCACCGAAGTAGCCGAAAGTGTCGTGCGAGGTGACGAGAATACGATTGGCTTCAGGGATGGTCGCCACCTGTTCGCGGATGAACGCATCAAGTTCGGTCAACTGCGCGGTGTACGCTTCAGCGTTCGCATCGTAGGTGGTAGCGTTGGTGGGATCAGCGGCAACCAGCGCCGCGCGAATGTTTTCGACCATGACGATGGCGTTGTTCGGGTCATGCCAGATGTGCGGATCGAATTCACCATGTTCGTGAGCGTGTTCTTCACCTTCGCCGAGTTCGCTCTCCGCTGCCATGCCAAACACCGCCAGCGAGGACGGCTTGCCACCGACGAAGATGCGCCCTTCTGCAATTTCGAGCGTTTCGAGGTTGACAGC
>Ga0209591_10008075_pt1 | contig 11489 bp, 13 predicted proteins | sample MAT01_FD_187207 | JGI IMG/M metagenome (GOLD analysis project Ga0209591, IMG submission 187207) | Freshwater microbial communities from Lake Fryxell liftoff mats and glacier meltwater in Antarctica - MAT-01 (SPAdes) (version 2) | ecosystem: Environmental > Aquatic > Freshwater > Ice > Liftoff...
GGCAATGATGCCTCTCCAACCGTCAGTTCCAAAGCGTATGGGGGGATGCAATGTAAATTTGCCGTGCATAAGCCTTTAAAAATTTCTTCTTAATAAAGTTTATCGTGAATTTTTAAATCAAACCCATATTTTTTATAAAAGTCCCGCTTCGCGGGACTTTTATAAAAAATATGGGTTTGATTTATTTTTAATCTGATTTAAAACCAGAAAGCGTCGTTTTTAGGTTTTGGGTTTTGAAGCAGTTAAGATTTGATAATTACTCATACAAAACATACATCTCTAACTATTTAAACACTTACTACAACACGATTTCAACCATGGGAATGTTAGCCTTTTCTAAGACACAAACACTTTGAGATTTTTAGAAATCACCTCAAAATCTCAAGCAATGTTTGGATAGTTTCGGCAAGACTTTTTACAGGATAACCGCTATGACCTTTCCAGACTTATTGTTAAAAACAAATACATCGACTTCGCGTCGATCGGTAATGAAATGGGGACTTGTTGGTTTAGGCACAGCAATGCTAGCAGGAGTTCCTCAAGCTCTAATGGCGCAAAATATGGGCAGCATGAAAATGCTGACCTTTAATGCAAACGATATTGGTATTCTCAACTTTGCTTTGTTGTTAGAAGAACTAGAAGCAGCATTTTATATAGCCGTGATTGAAAGTGGCAAGATTATCGATAATAAAGAACTTGATTATTTGCAAGCTTTGGGCAGACATGAAGCCGAGCATGTCAAGTTCTTGCGTGATGTTTTAGGAAATAATGCCACGTTCCAAACCCGTGATTTGAGCCTCAATCAACGAGGACTAGAGATGCTAGTCAGCGATCGCATGAAAATCTTGAATACAGCAGTCATTTTAGAAGACCTAGGAGTCCACGCCTATAACGGTGCTGGTCCTAGCTTAACTAATCCCACCTATCTTCTAGCAGCAGGTTCCATTGTTTCCGTTGAAGCTCGCCATGCCGCAGGAGTGCGATCGCTTTTAGGAAGACCAACTACTGAGCCTGACGGCGAGAGACTGGTTCAAAATGCTGATCTGCAAGCAAGTTTGAATCCATTTAAGGGACGTGCTTACGACGAGTTGTATACACCCAAGCAGATTATCTCTGCGGTCAGCTCACTCAACATTTTGAACAATCCAATTAATGGCTCGTTAGTCGCTTAAACCACGGAGATATGAAACTATGAAACTCTTTTTTAAGGCAATTGCGCCAACAATCATCAAAGCTACAAAAACGTTGAAACAAAATCTACTCAAGGTTTTTGCTTCAGTTCAGTGCGCATCCCTCGCACTACTATTAATGCTATCTCTGTTATTTGTGCCAAATGCTACTGCTCAAAATCCAACGATGACTCCACGGCAAGTCGTAGAATATGCGTTAACTTTAGAGAAGTTAGAAGCAGATTTTTATCGTCGGGCGAATAGCGCCGTACAAAATGAAGCTGTGTTTGGGCTTCCTAGTACCGCCAGAGCAGCCTTGACTGCCTATGGTCAAGATGAAGCACAGCACGTTACGGATCTATCAGCCGTTTTGCGATCGCTAGGTGGAAACCCAGATGCTGTGATGATTCCCACTAATCCTAATTACAAAGCGATTTTAGGTCGCGATCCCTTTGCAAATCCTACTGACTTGCTACTAGCAGCACAATATATTGAGGATTTGGGAGTAGCGGCTTACAAAGGTCAAGTTCCCAATTTACAAGCCGCAGGTGATGCTGGTAAAACAGTTCTCGCTGGAGCTTTAGGGATTCATTCCGTAGAAGCGCGTCATGCAGCAGGTATCCGTGAACTACGACAATCATTATTGAATGTCAATGTGCGTCCTTGGATTAAAGATCCTACGGAAGTCATCTACAACGAAAATCGCGGAGATGATCCGATCCCCTTTAGTTCTGAAGCATTTGATGGATACGCCACGTCCGATGAAGTTCTAGCGTTAGTTCGCCCAATCCTAACGGAAGCTCAACCAGCGATGACAGAACCAATGCCATCGACAGAACCTAGCACTCCCCAAGCTCCAGTTCGGGGCTTGTGGTAAAGAGAACCCTCATCCCTAGACTATCTCCCGCAGGAGAAGGGGCTATAGGATGAGAGGTAATACTTCACATCAGTTACTAACTACTTTGGATATACCAACTATGTCTGAACCAATTAAACAAAAAATCAACGCCAATCTTGAAAAAGTAAAAGGGACTGGAAAACTTAGAATTGAGAATATACGCGAAATTGTTAGAGATGCAGTTTCACAAGCGATCTCAGAACTAAAAGAAGGATCAGGCGAGATTGGGCTGATCATCAAAGAAGCCATTTCTACGATGCTTACTGATTTGAGAGTAAGAGAACAACACGATCCCGAAGAAATAACGGCTTCGATTGAAGGCGCGATTGAGGGAGGTACACATCAAAGACAGCAAGAAATTGCTCAGCAACGAGCAAAATTGCAAGAACTTCAAGCACAAATTGATGCCCGCCAAAAACGGTTGGATCGAGAAATTGGTGAAGTTCTAACTGACCTTGACACCGACATCCATGATGACTCGATAAAGTCAGCGCTAAGCACCGCCGTCTACAACATCAGAGAAAGTCAAGAGTCGGGACTGCTTCAGCAGCAGTATCTCAAACTCAAGTCTCAATTGGCGATCTTGGATGAGAAATTGTTAGCGCAATATGGCGATCGCTATATTGAGGTCAAGCATAAATGGGAAAATGCCAAAACTTGGTATGAGCAGAACAAAACTGAAGCAGAGGCAAGCGGAACTTTACCTTTACACCAAAAGCAAGTGGAAATTGAACACAATTTTGGTGAGTTAGGTAAGGTAGTTGCTCAAAAAGAGCATGAAGTTAAAGACCGACTTCAAGAAATTTGGCAGGGTAAAGCGTCTGAACGTTAGACACTGCAAGATTTTGGATCTCAAATCTTGGCTTCACTTTCATGGAAATTATTTAGGAGATTAAAGATGAAACTATTGCAATATGTCTTGGCAGTTGTGCTGCCACCTTTAGCTATCTTGCTAACTTATGGGATTAGTAGCACTTTACTGATCAACATTGGACTGACCCTTTTAGGTTGGGTACCAGGAGTGATTCATGCTGTATGGGCAATCTCTAAACAGCAAGAACAAGCAAGAAACAACTAAGAATGCTGTTGATGGCGCTAAGCGCCATCAACAACGTTCATCAAATAATTTACTAATTTACTAGGAGAAAAAATATGATGGGATACTTGTTTACGGTTTTAGCAACTGCATTGAGTCTACTTGTGGTTGACATCGTTGTACCAGGCGTGGATATTGCTAATTTTCCTTCAGCGCTGGTGGCAGGAGTGATCATTGGATTAGTCAACGCTTTCATTAGACCAATTCTTACAGCTTTATCTTTTCCGATCACTTTCTTAACTCTGGGAATCTTTTCCTTAGTAGTGAATGGATTTTGTCTGTGGTTAGCCTCAATTCTGGCTCCAGGCTTCGCGATGAATGGACTTATTGCATTTATCCTTGCACCGATTGTTTTATCTTTTGCAAGTACGTTTTTAAACAACTACTTTGCGAAAGAAGCTTAAACGCTAAAAGGTTGTGGCGCACGCGCAGCGTGCGCCACAACCTTTTAGGTTTGGATTTTATTTTGTGAAATCCACTATAAAATTTAGGAGTAAAGAATGAACATTTTTCACAAAGCTCGCAAGCTAATTTCTATATTGGCATTAGTTTTGATCCTCACTTTTACAACTGCTTGTGGAGCTAGTACAACCCAAGCCGTTAATTCTAGAGAAACCAGTCAGTCGGCGGAGTATGGACAGCTAGCTAGAGGTAATTCTAGTCAGGGACAAGACTTTGGAGATTGGGTGATGGAAACTAGCAAAGGTTTAGTTAGAGATGTCTATATTCGTGACAACAACAAATTAGGAGTGGTGATCTCGCCTAAGGTTTTGCCTAGTGATGTCAAAAATCTAGCTAAATCTTTGACTCAAGGCTTTCGGCATAACTTTCCCAATCAAGACTTGACTGTCCTGATGTATGCCCCAGACAAACAACTGATTTTGACGGCTCGTTATGATATGCGGTCTAAGCAGATTGCCTATCAACAACCGAGCTAAATTTTTGTAGTTAAAAGAGAACATGATGAATATGCAATCTACTTTGTTTAATGATGTTTACTGGCGGGAGAACTATAGCTCTCGTCCCTATGCGGCTCAAGGAAGCCAGTTTGAAGATTATGAAGCTGCTTATGAAGTTGGTCATGAGAGCTACGGTCGCTATGCTAATCAAAGCTTTGATGAAGCCGAACTCAATCTCAAACAAGACTATGAATCCTACTGTGCCAAACATGGAAATATAGAATTACCTTGGGAGCTAGCTAAACATGCAGTTCGGGATGCTTGGGATCAATCAGGAACCACTTAACCATATACCAAATACTATGCCAAATAATAATGATGATTACAAGAGCCAAATTATGAAGGATTTGGCGGCTGGCGACAAGGAAACTCTCTCAGACGATCGCGAAAATTATCAAGACTTTGATGATTTTGCCCAAAGATCTTCGCGAGAAGAACGACGCAATATCTTCAGCGATATGTTTAATCCCGATCGCATTTCATCGGCTCAAATGGAGCCAGAACTACAAAAGGCGATCGCAAAGATTAAACCCAATGAACGGGACGATGTGGCAAGAGAATTTTTTAGCCAGCTAAAGAAGCGCGGACTTAGCGATCGCGATTTAGAGAAGCAGTTGGGCTTATCCACCCGCAATCCCAATCGGATGAACGCGGAAGATGTTAGTAAATTAGCTGGTTTTGTCTATCATTCTCATCCTGACATTTTCCATGAAGTGTTAGCAGATCAACCTGCTTTAGCTAAGTTTCTCAGCAATCCATTAGTCGGTGCAGCGATCGGTGCGATCGCCGCAAAATGGTTAGGCAAAAAGTAAGAATACGCCCCAAAGGGGCATATTCTTATACTCTTTTTGTTTGAGTATTGTCTGGATTGTATAAGATGTTTTATAACTATTTAATTCGTTACAACCATCCTTAATACAAGAGGCTAAAATGGGTCTATAAAGAATTGATTTAATCTTTTTTGTAAGTTATTGAAGAACCAGAAATTAGTCTTCTAAATCTTTAAAATAACTCACACAAGAAAAATCTTTCTTTACCAGAATATCAAACATTATCCTACTTGAATATTCTGGCTTTACTTAGATCTATAGTAATCCTAAATGACATGTAAAAGGCTTTTCGACTAAGCTCAGCTAGCGATATTGATGGCTGAGCTTAATCGAAGCCCTACTCAAAATGCAAATGATTCTTAATTGCTATATAGCATTTAGTTTGCATCTGATTTATCACCTTTTGAGAGCAAATCTCTAGGTAGTAAATCTTTGATCTCAGTCTAATTTCGATCCAAATAATTTAGAGAAAAAATCAACATGAATAGCAATAGAAGTGTCGTTAAGACTGATATGAATAGTGATAAAGATATGTCTGAAACAGATAAAAATGATGCCAATCGCGATCCTATTTCCAATGAACCTGGAGCGCATCCCGTTGGTACAGGTGTAGGAGCTGCTGGAGCTGGTACAGCCGCAACCTTAATCGGTGCAGCTGTAGGTGGTCCAGTAGGAGGAGTTGTCGGCGCAGTGGTCGGCTCAGTGATCGGTGGATTAGCGGGTAAAGTCACTGCCGAAAGTGTCAACCCTACCTTTGAAGATAATCATTGGCGTGAATCTTATACCAGTCGTTCCTATGCCGATCCCAACTTGCAATACGATGATTACCAATCGGCTTATCGCATTGGTTATGAAGGTTACGATCGCTCTACCGATCAAAACTTTTATGAAGTCGAACCCCAACTGAAGCGGGAGTATGAAACCCACTGCGCCCAACATGGACGGGCAGGATTGCCTTGGGATAAGGCTAAACATGCGGTGCAAGATGCTTGGGATAAAGCTCATGCAGATGTAAAACATTAACCTCTACACAGAAAGAGGAGGGGCTTTGTCCCTTCTCTTCTGCCTAATCACCAATATCTATAATTTTAGAGAGAATTAATCACATGCCCGTACAACTCGAAGACAATAAGCGTACTGCGATCGCTGGCAAACTAGCGGAGATGAAATTCTTGCAGAATGTATTGATTGCCAACGAACAAGCCTTGGTTGAAGCCTGTCCCGATCGCGATCTTTCCAATCGATTTGAAGCTTTTCTACGCGACGATCGCAAAAATTTGGGCATTATCGATACTGTCATCGTTCAGTATGGAATTAAAGCCGAACCCAACGCTTCGATCCAGAAAGAAGCTGAAGAGGTTGAGAAGATGATGCAAGATGAAGATCTCACCTTATTTGAGAAGGTCTCCAAGCATGAACTGCTCAAGCATACGCAAGCAATGGCTGGAGTGCTAGTCCATAAAGCTGCTCAAGTAGTTGGTGCGGATATTGCTGTTGCGATCGCACCTCTCAACGCAGTTAACTTTGAAAATCGCGCCCATGAAGAGCAACTGAAAGGGATTATGGAATCTCTCAGTACCCTCGAACTCACAGGCAAACCCGCTGCTCAAGGACTGTGGGCTGGCGTACAAGATACGATCGCCGCCCTGAGTGGGCTTGCTGGTGGCATCATCAGTCGGAGCGATCATGAGATGAGTATCTGTGATCTGATTCGTCTAGATCATACCAAGGTAAACACTCTGTTTGGTCAGATTCGCGCTACCGAAGATCCGCAGCAGCTAGAGGAGTTTTTTGGACAGATTTACCAAGACTTGTCAGCTCACGCCGAAGCTGAGGAGCAAGTTCTCTACCCTGCGGTGCGTCCTTTCTACAATGATATTCAAGAGCTATACGACGAACAAGCTGAGATGAAGCAAACGCTCGCTCAGATTAAAGCGATGAATTGTAAGGACGTAGTGGCGTTTAAAGCTGCACTAGCTCGTTTGGAAACTGCGGTAGATATCCATATGGAAGAGGAGGAAGCAGAAATGTTTCCTCGCATCAAAGAGAGCTTTGGCGATGAGCAGCAAAAACGTATGGCAACGGAGTTCAAGACTGCCAAAAGCCAGATTCAAGATGATCGTCTAGCAACTGCCGATCGCTAATTTTCTTATGGCTTATGCTGTTGAGACTTTAAAACCTACGAATAGATTTGTAGCGCAAAGCGCTACAAATCTATTCGTAGGTTTTGCCTTATTCCTAACCGCATTGCGACTATTTATTTTCATTCACAAATAATAAAGGAATCAGCGCGATCGCGCGCGCGATCGCAGAAAGAAAGAATACTCCTAATAAGCCTTCATAGTGAGCATCCTGAGCAAGGAAACCACCGACAGTTGTACCAAAAGCACTACTAACTCCAGTCATCGCCGCCGCGATCGCAAAAAAAGTGGCGCGGTGTCCCATCGGCGCAATTGCAATTTGGATATTATTAGTGCAAAGGTCGATCGCACTCCAACTTCCACCCCAAACGATATGGAACAAAGCTAGATAGATAAATAAATGTGCTTGGAGGGGAGCCATATTGGCGAGTAGCCAGAAGAGAGGTGTTACAGCGATCGCAATTCCTGCAAACAACAATAACGGTCGATTGCCGAAGTAATCGCTTAAACGTCCCCACACCAATAACATCAACATATTCGCACCAGTGTAGAGCGTATTAAACAAAGTCACCCATGTTATATCCAAGCCTAAATTATCTAGCATATAGAGATTAAAAAATGGAGTGCTGAGGTTAATCGCAAAGCCCCAGATAGCAGCGTAAATTAGAAAAATCCTCAAATTGCGATCGCTTAGAGTTGATGACAAGTCTTTGAGTAAAGATGGATGTGCGGCTTGATAGTCCTGTGGATTAATATCCTCCATAAATTGCTGACAGCCTAAGCTCAATAGTCCCGCGACAATGCCAACACTCAAAACAATGCCATAACCTGCGATCGCATTCTTATATCCCGACACCACTAAACTCGCTAGAGGTAAGCTGATTAGGCTTGCTAAATTACTGACAATTTGGCGAACGCTATAATATCTTCCTCGCAAACGAGATGGAACCAAAGCCGCCAGCCAACTCATCCATGATGCACTGCCCAATGCGCCTAAAATGTTGGAGATTGATATTAAAGCTAGAGTCAAATAAACAAGAAGTCTGGGGCGATCGGTACTAAAAATAATTCCTAAAAGTAGCAGCAACCATAATAATCGCGCTGGTAAAAATATCCATAGTCCGAAGTTGTGACGGCTGTTAGTCTGATTAGATAGTAACGCTCCGAGCGGTTGTAAAAGATTGGCGATCATTGGCAGAGAGGCGATCATGCCAATTTCGATCGCATTAGCACCCAGATCGAGCAGAAATTTATTAAGTAAAACGCCGCCAGTAATGCTATTGAAGGCTGCTGCGAGTCCACCATCGAGCGTTGATGCACGCAGACTATTACGAATAGAAGCTCTTGGCGTTAATTTGGACTCTACTAAAGAGATATTCAGCGTTGAATTATCAAGGGTTTCTTCTGTCAATGGTTTACCTTTGATAATTAGTGGATATATAAGTAGGTATGCAAAACCCAAAAAGCTGTAGCGCATGCTGCGCGTGCGCTACAGCTTTTTGGGTTTTAAGGTTTCTATTGCTGATTAGGCAGGTAAGGTATAGCGTTTCTCAATTGCTGAGGCAATGCGATCGCGACTTTCAGTAGGTGAAATATCTGTAGTGGTTTCAATTTGGCTTACCTCTTCGGCTAAGGTTTCATCTTTAATCGCATTTTGGAGCCAAGTCGAATAATCTTGACGATGCAAATGATGTAGCCAAGTGCGATCATCAACTCCTGCTGATAGCTGGACAAACATCGTGAGATTTTGGGCTTTTAAATTTAACTTGTCATCTTCACCTCTAAAATAGAAGCAGCGATCGTTACCTAATATGCCTTCCGCATAGGTTCGCATATGTCTTTGTCGTTCTTGTCTAGGCGGTATCACCTCAAATTGAAATGGTTGTTCTTCAGTTTTTAAATACCAAGCAACTCCCTCTCCAGAGGCAAGTTCTACTGGTATTTCCTCAGTCGGTAGTTCATGTTCTACAGTTTTACAAAAATCAGTAATTGTCTGCATCGGTGTCTTGACCGCAATAATCGTATCGACTAAAGCTAAAGCCGAAGCTGCCACATGTTCAGGATGAACGGTAACCATCAAAATTCCATTGACAGACTGGGGCAGCGTAACCGCAGCATTCCAAGAGGAAGGGAACATATGATGTACTTCGTCAATGACGATCCAATGTGGTCTTCCAGTTCGCACCCGCATTTCTAATAGAGAGGGAAGCAGTTGCGCCAAAAATGCAGGGCGATCGTCTACCTTAACGCCCATGAGATTAACCACCAGATTTTGGTCTGGCTTACTCAAAATTGCCATGATTTCTGTGGGATTTGGGACTTGCTGCACATTTCCCAATACCACAGTGCCATTAAAGTTTTGATAATCTCCTTCAGGATCGATGACACAAAACTGATAGCCATTTTCCATAAATCTCTCTAGTAGTCCCGTTGCTAGAGTTGATTTGCCACCACCAGAAGTACCTGCCAGCAAAATATTGCGATTTAGTGGTTGGATATAGACATCCTGCTCTAGGCTGAGTTTGCCCAGTAGAATGTGATGACGCTCTGGCAATAGCGAAGATTCTTGTAAATCTTCGGTCAGTAAGCGATCGATTAATTCAACAACACCATCGCCTCGGCTTCCTTGAGTCACCCAATCCACTTCACTCTTTACCGATTCTAGGGCATTATCTACGGCTACAGCAAACTCACTTATCTTCAAAAAAGCCAGATCATTCTCAGCATCACCGATCGCCACCGTATTATGTACCGAGAAGTTCATACGGTCTAGAGCAGCAAGTAGTCCAGAAGCTTTATTTACTCCTGCTGGCAGCACCATCACCGCACCCTTATTAAAGATAACCTGTAAATCTAAACCAAGTTCGCGAATTACGGTGAGAATGGCAGTCTCGTGGGGTTCCCAAGCAGCGACGATGACTTTCCCAACTGATATGGGAATATTTTGCGATCGCAATTCCTGCACAAAGCTTTCAATGGGTATACCGCCTAGCAAGAATTCTTCACGGGTTGAGGGAAAGTATAATACGGCTCCATTCTCACTTACCACGCAATCAAATAGGTCAACTTCAGGAAATACCTGACAGAGATCGTCTAGTTGTCTTCCTGTTACGAGAATGAGCTTGCGTCCAGTTTTTTGGAGGCTTTTGAGGGCTTCTAATGTCTCATCTGACACCTTTCCTCCAGTCGCTAAGGTTCCATCATAATCTGTCGCTAATATCAAATAGTGCATAAATTTAGGGCCGCTTTGCAACACTTTTTAAAATTTTTTGTTTCTTCATAAAAACCAAAAAGCTGTGGCACACGCGCAGCGTGCGCCACAGCTTTTTGGCTAAATACAACCTGTAACTGACACGGTGTATGTCTTACCGATCGCATTTAATCCACCGACAAATACATTGACTTGATATGGATCGCGTTGCGCTCTCGGAGAACCAATTACTTTTAGTGGCTCACCAAAAACAATTTCCGCAGGGAATTTTTTGTAAGACGCGCTGGAACTGTTATCGCTATATTTCAAATTTAGTTCAACATCATAGTTAGCACTACTCTCAGTAACGATGGTCGCCTCATAGCTGGTAAAAGCGCGATTGCTAGGCACTGCAAAGTCAGTGTTCCAGTTGTTTCTAGTCACTAAGGTGCTAAAAGGAGAAACAGTTTTTGTCACCGCAGTACCATCACCTCCGATTACATCCAGAGGATAACAAGTTTCTGCTTGGGCAGAAGTTCCGAAAGATAGACTTAGAAGTAAACCAATAATTCCTGCCAATTTCAGTCTGTTAGAATTTGGAAACACATAAACTCCTTTATTAAATTCTATTTATTTCTAAATTGACATAGCCATGTTTGACTTCATGAATGAATTGATTGATTACGAATAAAACGAAAGAAAACTTAAAACAAAAAAAGCTGTGGTGCACGCGCAACGTGCGCCACAGCTTTTTTATTAAGCCTATCTACTAACTTTTACAAAGTCGCCTAAAACCCCAAATTCTTTGCAGGGGCAATCCATGGATTACCCCAGTATTTCGTAGCTAAGTAGGTGGACATAACTAAATACAAAACCTCAAAAGCTATGGCGCACGCGCAGCGTGCGCCATAGCTTTTGGTTTTGGGTTATTTATTCCGTCCACCTACTTAATGCCTAAAAATAATAAGCTTTTGAGTTAAAATAGCTATTTAGAACAAGAAGCACCTTGTGTCTCTTGAGTCTAAGCCAAACTACAAGCCAAAATAACCTACTAAAAACTGAGATATGTCCACTCCTGAAGCTCTGAAAGAAAAATTTGTTGCGATCGCAAGTAAGCGTGAACTACTGGTGCAATTGTCTCTCAAAGATAATTTGGGCAGCCTAAGCATAGATGTAATGCAAGCCTTAGAAGAACTTGATGATTTA
>Ga0209591_10008076_pt1 | contig 11488 bp, 13 predicted proteins | sample MAT01_FD_187207 | JGI IMG/M metagenome (GOLD analysis project Ga0209591, IMG submission 187207) | Freshwater microbial communities from Lake Fryxell liftoff mats and glacier meltwater in Antarctica - MAT-01 (SPAdes) (version 2) | ecosystem: Environmental > Aquatic > Freshwater > Ice > Liftoff...
TGGTGCTGCGGAACTTGTCCAACGAGCCGGTGGCAGGGCGCTTGCGGGTGACAGGTCAGAAGGAGGTTGACTTCCGGCTGGAGCGCGAGGGCGAAGAGGTGCGGCTTCCCTTCTCCGTCTTGGTCAATAAGGCGGCGGACTATCCACTGGAGGCGGTGGCCGTGGCGGGTGGCAAGGAGTACACGACCGAGGTCCGCGCGATTACGGCCCCCGGCTTGCGAACGACCTACCTACGGAGGCCGGCGCGGCAAGTGGTGCGGGTGGTGGACGCCAAGGTCGCACCGGGGTTGCGGGTGGGCTACGTGATGGGCACGGGCGACGAGGTGCCTGAGGCGATCCGCCAGCTGGGGGTACCCGTAACGGTCCTGAGCCCGGAAGACGTCGCCACCGGCGACCTGACGCGATTCACGACCATCCTGCTAGGCATCCGGGCCTACGCCGCGCGAGAGGATGTGAAGCAGCACAATCGCCGTCTGCTCGACTTCGTGTCGCAGGGCGGCACGCTGATCGTGCAGTACAACACGCCCGAGTTCGACAACAACTACGGGCCCTATCCCTACACGATGACGGCGCGGACGGAGGAAGTGAGCGAAGAGAACTCGCCCATGCGTCTACTGAAGCCGGATCATCCGGTCTTTCGCTCGCCGAACGCAATCTCCTTGGCGGACTTCGATGGCTGGACGGAGCAACGGGGCTCGAAGTTCTGGATGACTTGGGCGGCTGAGTACACGCCGCTGGTGGAGACGCACGATACGGGTCAAGCGCCGCAGGAGGGCGGGTGGCTCGAGGCTCGCTATGGCAAAGGGCTCTATGTGTATTGCGCCTACGCCTGGTATCGCCAACTGCCGGCGGGCGTGCCAGGGGCATATCGGCTGTTTGCGAATCTCCTGTCGCGGCGGCCTTGAGTTCATGCTAGTGTGTACACAGAGTACGCAATATGGAAACTGCAAAGATCGGCATGCGTGAGTTTCGCCAGAATCTAGCTGGCTACCTGGAAGGCGGACGGCCACTGGCCATCACCCGCCACGGCGAGACTTTGGGCTTCTTCATTCCTGCCCAGAAGCGGGACCGCGCGGCGGACCTGGAAGCCATGCGCGCCGCGGCGAAGGAACTCGATACGATGATCGCGGGCTGGGGCTCCTCCGAAGACGAACTCATGCAGGAGTACAAGGAGATCCGTCGAAACAGCCGCGAGAAGAAGCGGAATGGCCAATAGTGCCATCGTCCTTGACGCCAACATTCTGATTCGCGCGGTGCTCGGCAAACGGGTTCGCCATCTTTTGGAAACCCACTTCGGTAGGGTCTCCTTTTTGGTCCCTGAGACAGCCTACGCGGAAGCTGAGGAGCACTTGGCGCTGCTGGTGGCTAAGCGTGGCGGTGATGCGCAGAAGGCGCTGGCTGCCCTGAAATCCCTGGCTGCCCTCTGCACCATCGTGAGCGTGGAGAGCTACGAAGACTTCTCGGGCGAAGCTCGAAAACGGCTGGGCCAGCGCGATCCCGAAGATTGGCCAATTCTCGCCGCCGCCCTCGCCATCGGCTGTCCGATCTGGACGGAAGACACCGACTTCTTTGGTTGTGGCGTCGCGACGTGGACGTCGGCCAATATCGAAATTTTCTTAAGCAAGACGACACTCGCTTAGAATGCGGCAAGCCACATGACGCCCCCAACTCCTGTCAACCTTCGAGCCCAGCTTCATTTGGAGCCGAGCGACGAATCGATGCGAGTACTGCCATGTGCCGGACATCTATGAACGCCAAAGGACCGCCTGTGAAGATAACTACCGTTGGTGAGGTACTGTATTGGTCGTATGCGAACTTAGCCATGGCGCACTCCGCGGTTACGGAGCAGATGGGCGAGTACGGTCGGATGCAATACATCATTCGTGCCCGGCTTTACTCCGGGCTGAAACAACAAACCATGAGGATCGGCCCGCTGGCTGACGATGAGCGGTTGAAGATGGTTCTCCCGCAGGCTTGCGGCTATTGTGGTGGTCGTGAGCGATTGTCGGTTGACCATCTGATCCCCACGAAGCGGGGCGGCGCGAACGTTGGTGATAACTTAGTGTGGGCCTGCCGTTCCTGCAACAGCGCCAAGTGCGCGCGCGACATGCTGGAATGGTTGGCGGAACGAAACGAGTTTCCGTCACTCCTCCTCCTGCGCCGTTATCTGAAACTGGCAATCGAGATGGCTCGCGAGCGGAACGTAATGAACCATTCCCTGGCGGAAATACCTGACCTGCCATTTTCCTTAGCGGCAATTCCAAGGATATTCCCTCCGCCGCATAAGTTACGCCTATGGGTGATTCCTCTGGAATAGGCATTTCATAGCCGGCGCGGCAGGGTGAGGCATGGTGGTAGGAGGGTAGCGCGCTAGCCTGCCGCGCGAGCGGCGGGGCACTCGGGCCGAGGATTTCGATGCGTCGTAAGTCGTCATGAACTCCCCTTGTTCGTCGAGGACGTAGCGGATGACGCTGGCTAAGGCGGCACCCTGTACATGACGCACGTCGCCGCCGCTGGTCCAGAAGTGTTGGCGAGTGGTCCAATGCTGCTCGAGAACTCGCGTACTGTAGGCTTTCCACTCGCCGATGACTCGGGTTGGCGGCGCATCTTCTTCTTGCACGACGGCGTGGACGTGATCGACCCGCACATGGAGCGCGATCAAGCGCCACTGGCGGTAGTTGCAGGTTCTGATGATCTCGTCCCGCAAGGCCTCCCGATCTCTCAGGTGGTCCATCTGAAAGGGCGGCTCGGACGTGAGCGCTTTCGCGAAGGTGGCCAAGGCTGGCCGTGGCGCGAGTCTTCGTTCGTGACGGTCGATGCTGCCGCGAGCGTCTCTGGGGAGGTGGGTCCCGTAGGCGGTGAAGGTGAGGAGGTAAATCAAGGGGCCCAGGTGCCCCGCCGCTCGCACGGCGGGCTAGGCGGCTAACGGATTAGCTGAGGTCGTAGGACCGGAAGAAGTACCCGAGCTCACGCGCGGCCGAAGCCGGCGAGTCCGACCCGTGGGAGGCGTTGCGCTCGATGCTTTCGGCGAAGAGCTTGCGGACGGTGCCTTCGTCGGCGTTGGCCGGATTCGTCGCGCCCATCACCTTGCGCCAGTGAGCCACGGCGTCCTCGCGCTCCAGGGCGAGCAGGACGACGGGACCTTCGGTCATGAACGTGACCAGGGAGCCAAAGAAGCCGCGCTCTTTGTGCTCGGCGTAGAAGCCTTCGGCCTCATGCTTCGACAGGCGGGCCATGCACATGGCCTTGATGACGAAGCCTTCCTTTTGCATCAGCGAGAGAATGGCGCCGATGTGGCCTTTGGCGACGGCATCGGGCTTGATGATGGCGAATGTATGTTCCATGAAAATCCTTTTAGAGGAGCCCCTTCAGGGTGCTGCCCATTTCGGCAGGGCTTTGGCAAACGCTGATGCCCGCTTCGGCCATGACGGCCATCTTGTCGGAGGCTTTGCCCGATCCACCGGAGACGATGGCGCCGGCGTGGCCCATGCGGCGACCGGGGGGGGCCGTCTGTCCCGCGATGAAGCCCACGACCGGCTTCTTCACATTGGCCTTGATGTAAGCCGCACCCTGCTCCTCGGCGTCGCCGCCGATTTCGCCGATCATGATGATGGCGTGGGTGTCAGGGTCATTGTTGAAGAGCGTGAGGCAATCGACAAAGTTAGTGCCGTTGACGGGGTCGCCGCCGATGCCGATGCAGGTGCTTTGGCCGATGCCGAGCTTGGTGAGCTGGCCCACGGCTTCGTAAGTGAGAGTGCCGGAGCGCGAGACGATGCCGACGTTGCCCTTCAAGTGAATGTGGCCGGGCATGATGCCGATGCGGCATTCGTTCGGCGTAATCACGCCGGGGCAGTTGGGGCCAATGAGCCGAGTGGCCTTGCCCTGCATGTATTGGCGAACCTTGATCATGTCCGCGATCGGAATGCCTTCGGTGATGCACACGGCGAGGGCGATGCCGGCGTCTACGGCTTCCATGATGGCGTCGGCCGCAAACGGCGGCGGCACGAAGATCACAGTGGCATTGGCGCCAGTCTCTTTCACCGTCTGCTCGACGGTATTGAAGACGGGCAGGCCCAAGTGCTGGGTGCCGCCCTTGCCGGGGGTGACGCCGCCGACGACGGTGGTGCCGTAGTCGAGCGATTGCTTGGCGTGGAAGGTGCCCTGGTCGCCGGTGAAGCCTTGAACCATCAGACGGGTGTTTTTATTGACGAGAACGCTCATTTTACGAGGGCCACTACTTTCTCCGCGCCATCTTTCATGCCGTCGGCGATGGTGAAATTCAAACCGGAATCACGCAGAATCTGCTGTCCGAGTTCGACGTTGGTGCCTTCCATGCGCACCACGATCGGGATCCCGACGCCCAGGGCGCGGGCCGCATTGACGACGCCGTTGGCGAGTACGTCGCAGCGCAGGATGCCGCCGAACACGTTAATGAAGATCGCCTTCACGCCAGCATCGCTCAGGAGAATGCGGAAGGCATTCTTGATCTGGTCTTCGGTGGCGCCGCCGCCCACGTCGAGGAAGTTGGCGGGCGAGCCGCCGGAGTACTTGATGATGTCCATGGTGCCCATGGCGAGCCCGGCGCCATTCACCATGCAGGCCACGGTGCCATCGAGCTTGATGTAGTTGAGGGCAAACTTCGAGGCTTCCACTTCGAGCGGATCTTCCTCGTCAACATCGCGCAGTTCGACAAAGTCCTTGTGCCGGAACATGGCGTTGTCGTCGATCGTGATCTTGGCGTCAAGCGCCATCACGCGGCCGTCCTTCGTCAGGATCAGCGGGTTGATCTCGGCGAGCGAAGCGTCCATATCGTCGTAGGCCTTGGCGAGGGCTTGCAGGCACTTCACTGCGGCACCAATGGCCGCAGGCGGAATGCCGAGGGCGAAGGCGAGCTTGCGGGCCTGCCAAGCGCCGAGGCCCAGGCCCGGCTCAATCACTTCGCGCAGGATCTTCTCGGGCGAGTGCGCGGCGACCTCTTCGATTTCCATGCCACCTTCGGTGGAAGCCATCATGATGTTCTTGCCGAGGGCCCGGTCGAGCGTGATGCCGACGTAGTATTCCTTCTCGATCGGCAGACCTTCTTCGACCAGCAGGCGCTTCACCAGTTGGCCCGTGGGTCCGGTCTGGTGGGTAACCAAAGTCATGCCGAGGATCCGGTCGATGGCTTCTTTGGCTTTCGCCAGATCCATCGCGACTTTGACGCCGCCGCCTTTCCCGCGTCCACCGGCGTGTATCTGAGCCTTCACCACACAAGGTGCGCCCAATTTCTCCGCCGCGGCGTAGGCCTCATCGGCCGTGAAGGCAACTTCCCCGCGCGGCACAGGGACGCCGTATTTGGCCAGGATCGCTTTGGCCTGATACTCGTGGATTTTCATTGGTTTGTAACGAACTGCTAGCTGGGGTAAGACGCGGCGAATCCGGTCTGAACCAGCTAAGCTAACAGAATAACATGGCGCTTGATGACGAACTATCGATTCTGATGCGAGGCGAATCGCTCTCGCGCGAACAGGCCCGCGCGGCACTGGATCGCATTCTCGACGGCGGCGAACCGGCCGCCCAAATCGCGGGCCTGCTGATCGCGCTGCGGGTGAAGAGCGAAACTCCGGAAGAGCTGGCGGGCTTCACCGAAGCGATGCGCGCGGCGATGGTGCCGGTACATTGCGATCGTCAGCCGCTGATCGACACCTGCGGCACCGGCGGGGACGGGTTAGGGACCTTCAATATTTCCACCGTCGTCGCGCTGGTCGTGGCGGGCGCCGGGGCCACGGTGGCCAAGCATGGCAACCGCTCCATCACCTCGCAAACCGGCAGCGCCGACGTCCTTGAAGCCTTGGGGGTCCGGGTGCCGTTGCCTGCCGCGGCCAGCGAACGCTGCCTGCAGGAGGCGGGCATCGCGTTCCTCTTCGCGCCCGAGCATCATCCGGCCATGCGCCACGTGCAGCCGATCCGGCGTGAGCTGAAGGTGCGCACGGTGTTCAACTTCCTGGGGCCACTCTCGAATCCGGCGCGCGCGCCGTACCAGTTGATTGGGGCGCCCTCCTATGTAGTGGCGAAGCGTATGGCGGCCGCCCTGGCCTTGTTGGGGACGAAGCGCGCTTTTGTGGTGCACGGCGCCGATGGCCTCGACGAGATCTCGATCTCCGGCCTGAGTTGGGTGTTCGATGTGCGCGACGGCCAAGTTACCGAACACATGGTGAAGCCCAGCGACTTCGGGATTACCGCCGCGCCACTCGAACAACTCGCCGGTGGCGATGCAGCCAGAAACGCGGTGCTGGCCCGCGAAATCTTAAGCGGTCAGCCTGGGCCCCGGCGCGATATTGTCCGGATGAATGCCGCGGCAGCGCTGATGGTTTGCGGCATCGCCCCTGACTATCGGGAGGGCGCCTGGCTCGCGGCGCAGTCGATCGACTCGGGCGCGGCCGCGGCCAAGTTAGCAGCGCTGGCCCAACTCAGCCACTCCGTTTAGCCACTAACAGCACCCTGCCCGTCGGTGGGTCACCGGGGATGGGCACCAGGCCTTCCACCTGTAAGTCAGCGGCGGCGGCGCATTGGTAGATTTCCTTCGGAGAAAACACATGTTGGCGCATGCGGACTTGTAACTGCGTCTGGCCTTCGAGGCGGAGGGTGGCGTCGCAGAAGGCGCGCTGCCGGCGGGGTTCATAGCAGAATTGAAATTGGCATTCGCCACCTTCGACGTCGACGGTGGCCGTGCGGGCCCAGCTATTCGCATAGCCTTCGGCGAGCACTAAGTCGCCGAGGAAATAGGCCCCGGGCCGTAAGTGGTGACGGATATTCTCGAGGGTCCGAGTAAGGTGGCGTACCCCGCGAGTGTGGTTCAGACTGTTAAAGGAACAGATAGCCGCATCGAATTGCTGGCCCAACGCGAATTGGGACATCTCACCCGGCAGGAAGCGCGACTGCGGGGCATTCTTCTGGGCATGGGCGATCATGCCGGGGGAGAGGTCGACGCCGGTGACGGAAAAACCTTCGGCGTTTAGGGCAGCGGCCATTTGTCCGGTGCCGCAACAGACATCGAGAATATGGGCACCGGGCAGTAAGTGGGGCCGCAAGTACGCCGCAAAATGCTCCAGAGCGGTTTCCAGATAGACGGTGCCCCAGTCCTGGTTGTAGAGGGCGGCCAGCGCGTCGTAAAATCTGCCTTCGTGGCTCTCCACTTACACTTGGCTCATTTGGCGATACAGCGGCTTCAGGGCTGGATAGATCGCTTTGAAGACTTCGTACCCGCGCCGATAGACCCCCGCTTCCTCTAACTGCACCTCCAGCGACTCCTTCTCGCGAATCGTCGCCGCGCAAGCTTCCGGAACGCTGGCGTAAGCGCCGGTGCCCACCGCGGCCAACAGGGCCGCGCCGTAAGCGGAACCTTCCTGGCTTTCAAGGATAGTTGCCCGTGTGCCAAATACATTGGCCAGTAACTGCCGCCAGAAGCCACTCTTGGCACCGCCGCCCGAAAGCCGCACCGCCGTCGGCTCAACGCCTAAATCGTGCAAAATACGCAAACAATCCTTTAGCGAGTAACTGACACCTTCAATTAAAGACCGCACTAAGTGCGCTCGCCGATGCCCCGCCGTCATGCCGACCCAGCCTCCGCGGGCCAGGGCGTCCAAGTGGGGTGTCCGCTCGCCCATCAGATAAGGCAGCCAGAAAAGACCCTGGCTCCCGGCCGGCACGGTGGCAGCCTCGCTCATCAGATCATCGTAACTCACGCCGGGTGCCATTTGGTTGCGGAACCATTGCAGGCTAAGTCCGGCACCTTGGGTAACTCCCATCACGTGCCACTTACCGGGCACGGCGTGGCAGAAGGTATGCACGCGGCCCAATGGATCGAAGTTCGGCGTGTCCAAGTGCGCGAAGACGACGCCGGAGGTGCCGATGGTGCAGGAGACCAGGCCCGGGCTGACAATGCCATTGCCAACGGCGCTGGCGGCTTGGTCACCCCCTCCGCCCACGACGGGCGTGCCGGCCCGCAGTCCAGTAAGTGCGGCGGCTTCGGCGGAAATTACGCCAGTTACTTCGGCGGACTCATAGACGCGCGGCAAGATACTCTTGTCGATGCCTAGTGCCGTCGTCATTTCGGCGGACCATTTCCGCTTCACTACGTCGAAGAGCGCGGTGCCAGAGGCGTCCGAGACTTCGCTGGCATATTCGCCTGTGAGTTTATAGCGTAAGTAGTCTTTGGGCAAGAGTAAGTGGCGGACAAGTTCGTAGTTCGCCGGCTCACGATCGCGTACCCAGAGGAACTTGGGTAAAGTGAATCCGGTTAACACGGGGTTCGCCGTGTAAGCCAGCACCTGGTCACACCCCACCTTGGCGTTAATCGCGTCGACCTGCGCTTGGCTGCGCTGATCGCACCAGATGAGGGCGGGCCGGATGACTTTGCCCGCGGCATCAAGCAAGACGGACCCATGCATTTGCCCGGAGAGCCCCACGCCCTGTACGGCGTCGCCGGTAGCCTGAGCTTTTTGGAGCACGCCCTGGACGGCTTGTTGGCTGGCGGCCCACCAATCGTCCGGGTCCTGCTCCGCCCACAAGGGCTGCGCCATGGTCATCTCCTGATGCGCCACGGTGTGCTCAGCCCGCACGCGCCCCGCTTCGTCAATCAGCAGTGCGCGGCTGCCTCCGGTTCCGACGTCAATCCCCAACCAATACATAAGCCCTCATTGTACGGCCACTACATGCTTTGATAGGAACCAGTGGCCATCCAGATCCCCGATTCCGAACTCAGCCTCGCCTTCGTCCGCGCCTCCGGGCCGGGCGGGCAGAACGTGAACAAGGTCTCGACCGCCGTCGAGCTCCGCTTTGACGTCGCACGGTCGCCGTCGTTGCCGGAGGCCGTCCGGGCGCGGCTGGCCGCCTTGGCCGGCAATCGATTGACGCAGGACGGCGTGCTGATCATCACCGCGCGCGAGCACCGCACGCAGGAGGCGAATCGGGCTGCGGCGAGGGCGAAGCTCGATGAGTTAGTGGCAGAGGCCGAGATCGTGCCGAAGACCCGGCGCAAGAGCCGCCCGACATTGGGCTCGAAGGTGCGGCGCCTGGAGGCAAAGTCCGAAAAGTCGACCGCGAAGAAGCTGCGCGGACGCCCACGCGACGATTAGGCGGCTCGTGAGATACTCAGAGGCGCCATGACCTTTAACCGACGCCAGTTCCTCGCCACCGCCGCCGCCCTGCCGGCCACTTTGAGCGCCCTGCCCGGCGACAGCGGCCCCATCAAGCTCGCCGTGGCCACCTATTCGCTGCGCAGCTTTAAGCGCCCCGAAGCGATCAAGATGATGCAGCAGTTGAACATCAAGTTCGCCGACGTGAAGGACTTTCACCTCGCCATCAAAGACGGTACGCCGGAAAGCTGGAAGGAAGGCGCCAAGGAATTCCATGACGCCGGCATCAAGCTCATTGCCTGCGGCAACGTCGACATGAAGAATCCGGCCGATCTGCGCCGGGCGTTTGAATATGCCAAAGCCGTCGGCTTCCCCACCATCGTCTGCGCGCCGACGGCGGAAAGCCTGCCGGAGATCGAGAAGCTGGTGAAGGAATACGACATCAAAATCGCGATCCACAACCACGGTCCGGAAGATAAGCACATGCCCACGCCCCAAAGCGTGCTGGAGGCCGTGAAAGGCATGGACCCCCGCATGGGCCTCTGCATCGACATTGGCCACACCGCCCGCACCGGCGCTGACAATGTCGAGTGGATCGCCAAGGCCGGCCCGCGTCTGCACGAGATGCACTTCAAAGACCTGAAGGATCCTCTCAACCCGGACCTCAATACGGCCCGCGGCAGCCAGGTAAACGTCGGCGACGGCGTGCTGCCGATTCCGGCGATCTTCCAGCAACTGGCCAAGCAGAAGTACAAGGGCTATTGTTCGCTCGAGTACGAGATCAATGCGAAGGACCCGCTGGCGGGGATGGAGAAGTCGTTTGCCTATATGCGGAAGGTGATTGCAGAGTTGAAGCTGGGTTAGATTCAATCGGTGCCTAGCCAGTTCACCGTCGATGAGCCAGTTCACCGTCGATGAGATTGTCCGACTGATTGCGGCCCTAACGCCTCAGGAGCGTGGTCGTCTATTGCGGCTCATCGTCAATCCGCCAAGCGACGAATCCCTCTATCGCGCGCTACCACCGGCCAAGGAGGAGTTTTCGACAGACCACGTTCCTTTGCCTTGGGAGGGCGAGGACTGGGAGACCGTGGGTTGCCTGTAGGGCAGCCGCTCCACAGCAGGACAAGTTGAACGGGAGCGTCACCCGCTCACCTTCGTTCGCGGCTGGAAGGGGTGCAACTGGCGCTGGGCAAAGTCGTAATAAACTATGGGCATGTCAGATCGACGCGACGCCCTCAAAGGATTGGCCGGACTCACCGTCCTCCCCGCCCTCGCCCAGCAACATCAGCATGCTGAACCCACACCTGCGGCAGCAGCGAAGCCAACGGCCAAGTTCTTCTCAACCGCCGAAGTGCAGACTTTGGGCGATTGGGTGGAACTGATCCTGCCTCGCACCGACACGCCCGGAGCCCGCGACGCCAATGTCCACTACGCCATCGACGCGCTGTGCCACCGGCAGCCCGCCGCCGGTAAGGACTGGCGCGCGACCTTCGGTTGGCTCACCAAGCAAAAAGGCGCGCCCGGCGAAGTGCTCGCCCGCATCGGCACGGAAACCGGCACGCCCGGCGCCGCGCACTTCAAGCGCTTGCGCGACAGCACCATCGAGCAATACTATGCCACGCGCGAGGGCCTGCAGACGGAGCTCGGCTGGAACGCCAATACCTACGTCGCCGAGTTCAAAGGTTGCACACACAAGGAGCATCAGTAACATGGCGCAAGTTCGCAAGAGCCCGGAAGTGCACGACGTGCTGATCGTCGGGAGCGGTGCCGCTGGGGGCATGGCCGCTTGGAATCTGACGCGCAAAGGTATCAAGGTGCTGATGCTCGATGCCGGCGAGAAGTTCAACCGCGGCGGCTTCTGGAGTCATGTGAAGCCTTGGGAGACACAAAAGAAGCTCGACTCCGGCCAGAAGCCGCCGCAGTTCTTCGTCGATAACAACGAACAGCCTTATCACTCGGATCCTTACTTCTACCTGGTGCGCGTGTGGGGCCGCGGCGGACGCACGAATGTCTGGGGGCGCGTCGCGCTGCGCTACGGCGACCTCGACTTCGCCGCCGCCGCGCATGACGGCTGGGAGATCGATTGGCCCATCCGCTACAAGGACATCTCGCCTTACTACGACCAGGTGGAGCAACTGATCGGCGTCTGCGGCGGCAACGACGACCAGGACTCGCTGCCGGGCAGTAAATTCCATCTCCCGCCGCCGGCACCTCGCTGCGGCGAACGGCTGCTGCAGCGCGCGGCCAAGTCGGTGGGCATTAGTGTCGTGTCGCAACGCAAAGCCGTCGTCACCAAAGAGCACAACGGCCACGGTCCCTGCCACTACTGCGGCGCTTGCGGCAAGGGCTGCGACGTGGGCTCGTTCTTTAAC
>Ga0209591_10008077_pt1 | contig 11488 bp, 10 predicted proteins | sample MAT01_FD_187207 | JGI IMG/M metagenome (GOLD analysis project Ga0209591, IMG submission 187207) | Freshwater microbial communities from Lake Fryxell liftoff mats and glacier meltwater in Antarctica - MAT-01 (SPAdes) (version 2) | ecosystem: Environmental > Aquatic > Freshwater > Ice > Liftoff...
TGCGGAAAGCTGAGAATTTTTTGCAGAGTAAAAATCCGTGCGACAAGCCGCAGCCATTGGTGATTACTATTGAGGAAGCTCACCGCTTTCTCGATCCGGCGATCGTGCGATCGACTATTTTCGGTACAATTGCCCGCGAAATGCGAAAATACTTCGTAACCCTGCTAATTGTAGATCAGCGTCCCTCCGGTATCGACGGCGAGGTGATGTCGCAAGTCGGCACCAGGATCACAGCTTTGCTAAACGACGATAAAGACATTGATGCTATCTTTACGGGCGTTTCTGGAGGCCAGAGTTTGCGATCGGTTTTGGCCAAACTCGACTCGAAACAGCAAGCATTAGTTTTGGGGCACGCCGTACCCATGCCGGTAGTCGTGCAGACTCGTCCTTACGATGAGCAATTCTACAGGGAAATTGGGGATATAGATTGGCAAGAAATGCCCGACGAACAAGTGTTTGCCGAGGCAGAATCTGCTAAAATGGATTTGGGATTTTAGATTTATAACTTTTAGCGCTGCAAATTTACCGCAAATTAAGCGTTGCGATTGCTTCCCTGGCGCTGACAATCACCGAAATAGGTGTTTTTTGTACAAGTGATAAATTAGAAAGTGCGATCGACATTCAACAAAAAATATTTCTCCGGCTTTCAGTCAAAAGCTTTTCCCCTCTCACCCCCTCACCCCTCATCCCTAACTTCACAAAATGTGGATAAGGTTAAATATGGTTGAGCTTCGCGGCACAATTCAAATCAAACAGCCGAACGGCCCGCCTTTATACATCTTAACTTACTTACAGAAAAACTCACTTAGCATATTTCACGAAAAATGTCAATAATTATTTTAAACCGTAAGTTGCAGCGAATACGGCGATCGAGTTCGGTTATCTCGCATCGCAGCATCTAGGCAGCGAGAAAAATTCAAGCGATGATAGAACAGAGAGCAAAACAAAGCCCTCGAATTGCATGAGTCTGTTTGCATGAGTATTGTGAAGTTGAGTTGCAGTTAAAACTAGCAGGGAATTTAAAACCTTAAGGGAAAATATAGAATCTTGACCTTAAGACAGAGGTTTTACCCTTTACGATCCTCAAAATTTGGAATAGTATTGAGCAAAGTAAACTTAAATTCACTTAGCGTTGAACTAGCCGTTAAAGCTAGCGAGGTACGGAAAATCAACGGGGATTACTAGAAAATCAAGCACAAAAGTAATCCAAAACCACAAGCTTCTACCGATCGTCACCCATAAACAGGAGGGGTAACATCCCCCCTGTAGCAGTCTTTATCCCACTTGCAAAAGTGGGACAGGGTATCACCAACTTTTTATCTGTTGTTACAAGGAGTGCAAAACTCACCCATGTCCACTACAACCCCTAAAACCAAAACAGTGAAAGCCGATCGCACTAGCAGTCGGCCATACTCCTCAACGGATACGGTTCGTACCTATCTGCACGAGATCGGTCGCGTGCCACTACTGACACGAGATGAAGAAATCATTTTCGGTAAGCAAGTGCAGCAAATGATGAAATTAATCGAAGCAAAACAAGCACTTGCTAAAGAATGGCAGCGAGATCTGACTCCCGAAGAGTGGGCGGCCGAAATGGAACTGACCGAAGCTGAAATGAGTCACATATTGCAAATAGGACGGCGCGCCAAGAAAAAGATGATTGAAGCGAATTTGCGTTTAGTAGTTGCGATCGCCAAAAAATACCAGAAACGCAATATGGAATTCTTGGATTTAATTCAAGAAGGAACCCTCGGTTTAGAACGAGGAGTAGAAAAATTTGACCCGATGCGCGGATACAAATTTTCTACCTATGCGTACTGGTGGATTCGCCAAGCAATCACTCGCGCGATCGCCCAACACGCCCGCACCATTCGATTACCAATTCACATCACCGAAAAACTCAACAAAATCAAAAAAGTACAGCGGGAACTCACCCAGCAGTTGGGCCGTTCTCCCTCGCCTGCGGAAATTGCCACCGCCCTGGAACTGCAACCTTCACAAATTCGAGAATACCTGCTGATGGCAAGACATCCAGTTTCTTTGGACTTGCGGGTAGGAGACAACCAAGATACCGAACTGCAAGAACTCTTAGAGGACGAAACTGCATCTCCAGATAACTATATTACCTCAGAATTGCTGCGACAAGACCTGAATACTTTGATCTCAGAACTTACCCCGCAGCAGCGAGATGTGATTATTCTGCGCTTTGGTTTAGAAGACGGCACCGAAATGTCACTGGCGAAAGTCGGAGAACGGCTGAATCTCAGCCGCGAACGAGTGCGGCAGCTAGAACATCAAGCTCTCGCCCACCTGCGGCGGCGCCAATCTCAAGTACGAGAATACTTGGCTAGTTAGTCACTAAAGGAGTTGAGATTTCCCCCAAATCTCAACTCCTTTTTTGGTGTTTGTGCTGCTGGCAAGGATATTTTTATTTGAAAGTCGATCGCGCGATCGCAAAATTTATCAAAACTAATCTGAGATTTAACTAAAGGAACCGGGCGGGCGATCGAGAATTCAAATTAATAACCTGCGTTCAGCCAAATACCCGGTTTCTTGACGAGCTTTTTGAAACTGGTATAAAAGGCGCTGCGAGGCAGTTATTATGAATTTTGGGGCAAGCGAGTGGTTTTGACTTATTTGATATTGACAAGCAGTTTAGAGGCGATCGCCCTTGCCGTTTCACCCGGTAACATCAGCATCACAGTGGCACGCCCGCTTGGACACTCGGAGATCAAATCCGGCGTTTTTAGTTCGCAATCCCCCCCAAATGCTGTGCCAGATACCGCTAGTACAGGTTTATCAGAGGGTATTTACCTCTACGGCCAGTCGAGCCAGCCAGATCAACTTAAAAAAGAATATTTTGTATTTGAAATGCGTCAGAGCAAGGTAGTCGGCGCTTTTTACCTGCCTCGGTCTGCTTTTTACTGTTTTTACGGCACTGGCGATCGAAATCAATTAAATTTAACAGTAGTAGACACTTACGACGGCAGTCGCTCTCCCTACTCCGTAAACCTGCAACAGTATTACCCTCTTTCCGCCGTCAGCGACAACGATCGACGAATTTTAGGTATTTGCAAGGAAGCTCACAAACAGCAGGTGTGGGGAAAATAGCAGAAGACTGGCGCAACGCCAGCAGCCAGGATTCAGGAAACAGCGGTAAAATTGCTCCTGAGTTGAGAATTTCGGACGGACACCACACACACGGCAAGATGAAACTGCGTCGGAAAACACTATCAATAGTTGGCATTACCATCGCTGGACTGACTGGCATTCTCTATGCAGCCTCCTCCAGTATCCTTTTGGGCAGCCTTGTCAAAGCAGAGGAACAAGAAGCCACACAGGTTGTCAAGGGAGTGCTCAGCGTATTCGGGCAAACCGCAGACGACTTCAACTCGCGCTTTGCCGACTGGTCAGCCTGGGACGACAACTACGCTTTCATCCAAAACGGTAACAAAGAATTTATCGCCTCCAATTTGATTCCCGAAGGACTGGCTAATGTGAGAGTTAACATAGCCCTATTTGTCAATACTTCGGGCAAAATAGTTTACGGTACGGGTTTCGACAGCCAAAAGGTGAAACTAACCCCTGTTCCAGAAGCATTAAAACAGCAAATTTCTCTGGGCGACCCGTTGTTGCAGCACCCCAACATCAACAGCAGCCTCGCTGGTATCCTACTGCTACCGTCAGGGCCGATACTGATTACTTCCCGACCAATTGTCACTACAAAAAACACTGGCCCGATTCGAGGCACGCTGATATTCGGGCGCAATTTGGATGCTGCGGCAATTGCCAGGATTTCTAAAATTACTCGCTTGCCTTTGATTGTACACAGCGTTAATGAGGCTGAGTTACCTGCTGACTTTGTGAAAGCGCAGGAGAAACTGTCGGGAAAAAAACCGATTTTGGTGCGTCCTGTCAGCGAAGATTTGATGGCAGGTTATGCTTTGATCCGGGATATTTACGATCGACCAGCGTTACTTCTACGGGTGGATATGCCCAGAGAAATCTACCGCCAAGGTCAAACCAGTTTGCTGTACCTGCTGGTGTCTGTAATCCTAGCGGGAATTGGGTTTGTCGGCTGCACTCTGCTGCTGCTAGAGTATCTGGTGCTTTCTCGGTTGAGCAGTTTGGCTTCATCAGTGAACCGCGTCAGCAGCAGCCAAGACCTCTCGCTGCGGCTGCCGGTGACGGGCGAAGACGAGTTGTCCGACCTTGCCCATACTATCAACGGAATGCTCGGGGCGATCGCGATCGCCGAAAACGAACAACTAGAGGAAAAAGCCCGCTACCGAGCCGTAGTCGAGCAAGCTACAGACTGCATTTTCCTGTGGGATGCTCAAACCAAACGCCTTTTAGAAGCCAATACAGCATTTAGAAACTTGCTCGATTACAGCCTTGAGGCGATATCGCAACTGACTATTTACGATATCACCGCCTACTCCAAAGACCTAATTGACAGCAATATCGAGTCCCTGCTGACCGACAAACAATTCAGAATGGGCGAAGTTCTGTACCGCCGCCGAGATGGTTCCTGCGTGGATGTAGAAGTAAGCGCCAGCGTGATTTCCTACGGCGGCCGCGAGATTATTTGTACCGTTGTCCGCGACATTACCGAGCGCAAACAAGCCGAAGCCGAACTGCGAGCCTCCGAAGAACGCTACAGACTTTTGTTTAAAAACAACCCCCATCCGATGTGGGTTTACGACTTAGAAACTCTGGAATTTATAGCCGTCAATCAGGCTGCTATCGAGCACTACGGCTACACACGCGACGAATTTCTCAACATGACCGTTGCAGATATTCGTCCGCGCCAAGAGGTGCCGAGATTGCTAGAAAATATATCCCAAGTAGATGTCGGTATTGATTTTGCCGGTGTGTGTCAGCACCAGACCAAAAACGGCACAATTATTGATGTAGAAATTACTTCTTATACCCTAATCTTTGATAGCAGAAATGCTGAATTAGTGCTGGCTCACGAGGTGACTGACCGCTTGCAAGCCGACGCAGAACTTTACAAGGCAAAGGAAGCCGCAGAAGCAGCTAGTTTGGCTAAAAGTCAGTTTTTAGCTAACATGAGCCACGAACTGCGAACTCCTCTGAATGCGATTATCGGTTACAGCGAGATTCTGCAAGAAGATGCTTTAGATTTTGGCGAAGACGATTTTGTGCAGGATTTGGAAAGAATTCACAATGCAGGCAATCATTTACTGGGATTGATTAATGATATTCTGGACTTGTCGAAGATTGAAGCAGGTCACGCGGAATTTGAATTAGAAAATTTTGACTTGTTCGAGGCAGTTCAAGATGTAGCGAGAACTGTTGAACCGCTATTTTTCCGAAATGCCAATCGGCTGAATGTTGAGTGTCCTCAGAATATTGGCGAATTGCATTCGGATAAAATTAAGCTTACTCAAATTTTGTTTAACTTGCTCAGCAATGCAGCTAAGTTTACTCGGCAAGGGAAAATTACACTCAGCGTTGAAAGAATTAAAAATGACGAAAATAGTTGGGATGGTGAACAGTTAATTTTTCAATGTACTGATACGGGAATTGGGATGACTCCCCAACAGCTACAAAAGTTATTTCAACCTTTTACGCAAGCTGATGCTTCGACTACTCGCAAGTACGGAGGTACGGGTTTGGGTTTGGCAATAGCGCAGAAATACTCTCAGATGCTGGGGGGAGAAATTACTGTGAATAGCGAGTTGGGCAAGGGGTCAACTTTTACTCTCATATTGCCGGCACAATTGTCATCTAGCCCAATACGTTTGGGTTAGCGCTCTCAAACGAATTTGATCTCACGATTTGATGGGAAATACAGGCATCTAATTGCCAGTAGGGAAACGGCACTGCCTTCCGAAAGTGTCAACTTAACCCTGGAACCCTTTGTCATCTCTCGTTTACCGCCGAGGGAAGATCCCCCTAAATCCCCCTTAAAAAGGGGGACTTTGATCCACTTCTGGTTCCCCCCTTTTTTAAGGGGGGGCTAGGGGGATATGGTCTTAATTATCAGACAGAAGACAGGTGATACATTTGACCTGGTTGTTGACACTCCGAAAGGCGCGGTGCCGTTTGCTTACAAGAAAACTATCGGAAAGCGGAAAGCGAGCGTGACTTTAGTCCGCTCGATGAAAGCGGGCGGGGACTTCAGTCCCCTTCAATCTTGAATTGTCAACTATTGTGACGCACTACGCTCGTTTTACACTAACTCTGTTATTGTAATAATATCGTGATGAGGTCGAAGTCATGCTAGTTTTTGAATTCAAAACTTATGGAAAGCGACAGCAGTTTGATGCTGTCGATGAGGCTATACGGACAGTACAATTCATCCGAAACAAAGCAATTCGCTTGTGGATGGATGGCGAAAAGATCGACAAAAACGATCTGAGTAAATACTGTGCAGTATTAGCAAAAGAATTTCCGTTTTGTGATGAATTGAACAGCATGGCTCGACAGGCGAGTGCAGAAAGATCGTGGTCTGCAATCTCCCGATTCTACGACAACTGCAAGAAGAAAGTTCCCGGTAAAAAGGGATTTCCGCAGTTCCAAAAAGACAACCGCTCAGTCGAATACAAGACTAGCGGTTGGAAGTTGGCAACAGACCGGAAGTCCATCACTTTCACCGACAAACAGGGAATTGGGAGGCTGAAGTTAAAAGGGACACGCGACTTGCATTTCTACCAAATCACTCAAATTAAACGAGTCAGGTTGGTAAAACGTGCAGACGGCTACTACGTTCAGTTTTACATTCAAGTTGACCGTTCCGAAGTCGTAGAAATAACTGGTAACGCCATTGGATTAGACGTGGGATTGAAAGAATTCTACACTGATTCCAATGGCGTTGCGGTTGAAAATCCACGATTCCTCCGCAAGGGAGAGCGTAGATTAAAGAAAGCCCAAAGACGAGTATCAAAGCGCGTCAAGGGTTCAGGAAACAGAAAGAAGGCTAGAGTGATTCTAGGAAAACGCCACCTCAAAATAAGTAGGCAACGTAAAGATTTTGCTGTGAAACTAGCAAGATGCGTAATACAGTCTAACGACTGTGTAGCTTACGAAGATTTGAGGATTAAAAATATGGTGAAGAATCACTGTCTAGCGAAATCAATTAACGACGCATCTTGGTATATGTTCCGAGTTTGGATGGAATATTTTGGCAAAGTATTCGGAAGAATTACGATTGCCGTGACAGCCAACGGAACCAGCCAGGAATGCTCTAGCTGCGGAACGATTGTTAAGAAAAGTCTATCAACACGAACCAACGTTTGTAGATGTGGTTGTGTTTTAGACCGTGATCATAACGCAGCGAAGAACATCCTCAGTCGGGGATTAAGTACGGTAGGTCATACCGGAACTTGGGGTAGCGATACTCTGAACGCTTGTGGAGAATTGACCGCTACCGATGTTGAAGTAATTCTGCATCGGCAAGTCGATTCGTAGAAGCAAGAATCGAGCGCGGCTTTAGCCCGCTTGAGTGTCAATTTGCGTTCATTTAACCAAATCTGACATCATTTGAGACCAAAAATGCTAGTCCTACTTGGCATCAGCCGGGATCAAAACCTTGTCAATTACGTGAATAACGCCGTTGCTAGCTTTGATATCAGCTTTCACAACATTAGCGCCGCTAACAGTAACTTTGCCTGCCGCAACTAACACCTTCAGCGAGGTACCTTCAACACTTTTAACATCGCCGGATTTGAGGCTAGTAGATAAAACCGCACCAGGAACAACGTGGTAAGTCAAAATCTTAGTAAGTTTGGCTTTGTTGGCTGGTTTGAGCAAATCATCCAAAGTTCCTTTTGGCAAAGCAGCAAATGCCGCGTCTGTCGGTGCAAAAACAGTGAAAGGGCCTTTGCCTTGGAGAGTTGTAACCAAACCTGCTGCTCCCAAAGCCTTTGTCAATGTCTTGAATTGAGCGTCGCCAGATGCAATTGCGACAATATCGTTAGCAGCAGCAACTTTTTCCGGTGCGTTAGGGGTTTTCACATTTCCTGCAACTTGTTGAGTTGGGGTTGCAGTAGCAACATTGGTGTTGGAGTTGATGTGAGCCCAAGCCGGGAAACCAATCAACGCGCTAGCGCCGATTACTCCTGCAAAACCTGTAAGTTGTTTCATCCAGCTAGGTACATTTGAATTTTTCATTGCGCTTGCATTTCCTTATGACAATAAAACAGTGAACATGAATTCTTGTGTTAGCCAAATCTCCACAAAAGGTAAGGTTGCCAGAGGCTAAGGTAGAGAGAAAATTCCCTGGCATTCCCGATCGACCAAAACTCCCTCACTATAGCGCAAGCTTAGGAAAAAAGAGTCTCAACCCCCAAATCTATAACTCAAAACCTCAATCACCGAACCTGTTTGGGGTAAGTCAGCAGATTTGATCGAAATCGTATCCTGATCCAATCTTCGTACTGGTGTACCATCCATCAGGGCCAAGAATTCATCTAGCGACACTAAATCGCACGCAGCAGCATCGGCGGCTTGGGTTTTGAAATGCGTGGGAATCACCATTTTCGGTTTGAGAAGTTCCACAGTTTGCTTGGCTTCCGCCGGAGTGTAAGCTTTCGGCCCTCCACCCACGGGAATTAGCAAAATATCCGGCCGCCCAATCAGGATTTGTTCTTCAATGCCGATCGCTCCAGCAACTCCACCCAAGTGTAAAATCTTAACACCAGCTTGCTGCCAAAGCCAAGCCACATTCACCCCAAATCGCCTTCCTCCCTCACGGTCTTTCTGCGTCCGAATGCCTTGAATCCTGAGCCCGTTCGATCGATAAGCGCCCGGTTCGTACAAAAGGCCGGGATTGCCAGAAAATCCGTCTACCGCCCCTTCATCGAGCAATCTGCTGCTAATCAGAATCAAATCTGTAGGTACTTTAGGAGAACGATAGCCTGCCGTACAGCCCAATGGGCGAAAAGGATTCACCAGCACCCTCGCACCGCCTCCTGTAAACAAAAAGCAAGTGTGCCCCAACCACTGAATCGACAAAGAATCAGCAGTTTGAGCTTGATAGCTTTCCCATCCAGATGGCAAACCAGTGAAGAAAGCTGCTAGCAAACCCGTCTGTGCGTAACGTATTAATTGTCGCCGTTTCATCTTGTGGTTGGGGTTGTCGGGTGTTGGTCGTTTGTTGTTTGTTGTTATACCACAAAACACAGTGAGTCGATTTGAGATTTGAGATTTGAGATTTATATTGTGCGCGATCGATTAACAGCACTACAATATGGTTCGTAGTGCGGACTGAAGTCAGCACTACGAACCGAAGGGACTTCTTCCTGCTTCCTTCCATCCGTTACATCCGTTACATCCGTTACTTGCATCCGCTGCCGAACTTCCTTCTTAAAGTCTTTTCAAGAAATTTCGCAATAATTGCTTTCCCGAAGTCGTCAAAATACTTTCCGGGTGAAATTGTACACCTTCAATGTGCGGATATTCCCGATGCCGCACGCCCATAATCGTGCCATCTTCAACCCAAGCCGTAACTTCCAAAACTTCAGGACAACTCTGCTTTTCTATTACCAAACTGTGATAGCGAGTTGCAACCATCGGCGATTCCACTCCGACAAAAACTCCTACTCCTGCGTGTTCTACCTGAGAAGTTTTGCCGTGCATCAATACGGGTGCAGAAACAATTTTGCCGCCGAATACTTGACCGATACTTTGATGTCCAAGACACACGCCTAAAATTGGCAGAGTCGGCCCCAATTCCTTGATTAATTCCAGAGAAATCCCCGCATCTTCCGGCCGTCCCGGGCCTGGAGAAATTACCACTGCTGCGGGCTGCAATCGGCGAATATCTGCTAAGGAGATTTGGTCGTTGCGGTAGACTTGGACTTCTTTTGCTACGGGCAATTCAGCACCGAGTTCTCCTAGATACTGTACCAAATTGTATGTAAAACTGTCGTAGTTATCGATGACTATAATCACGGGTTAAGTTAGATTTTAGGTTTGAGATTTTAGATCTTAGATTGAGTCGCTGCCTGAATGCAATAGTTGGAAAATTTTAGATAGATGCCCAAGATAAAAATAGCTGCAATATGTACCAATAAAACTAAAAGCCTCAAATTGGTCATCTAAAACCTAAAATTTGCCTGGCCCATAAGTTACTGACGGACGATCGCAATTTGCACCACTTCCCACAACGGAGGAAGCAGAAGTGCAGCAGCAACAATTGCCGCAGCCATTGCTGAGACCAATACAGCCCCAGCAGCGCAGTCTTTGGCAATTTTGGCGAGTTCGTGGTAAGATTGCCCAACGGTTAAGTCTACCACCGATTCGATCGCCGTATTCAACAATTCCATTGCTAAAACTATACCAATTGTGACACCGATCACTGATATTTCTACAGGTTTTAGGTGCAAAAATAGTCCGAGTCCGATCGCCAAAGTGCCTATAACAGTGTGAATGCGAAAATTTCGCTGAGTTTCAAAAGCATAAGTCAGCCCACCCCAAGCGTATCGAAAACTCGTCGCTAAACTAGAGGCGATTTTCCAGGACAGTTCTCGTCTGTATTTCAAGGGCTTTTTTGACTCGTGGACTGTCGGGCTGGAAGAGTCTTGAGGCATGATCGCAAACGGTGGGATGTTTGGTGAAATTGACGGTCTATCTATTGTCATAACAACCAACTTTAAGTTACAAAAATGAATGCAAGCTAGACTTGTAAAATTCACTTCATCAAGTCTAGGTAACTTTCCTCAGCTTTTGGTAAAGTTTTGATGTAATTTTAGAGAGTTATGTTGAGCTTGGCATGGTTGGTTAAATTACTATCAACCTCAGTTATGGTGTTTGGATCTCAAGACCGATCGCGCGCAACAATGTTTCTTGTCGATCGAGCATTTGAGTCAGACTGTCTTCATCCGGGTGATCCCAGCCCAAAAGATGTAGAAAACCGTGGGATGCCAGCCAAGCTAGTTCGGTCTTCAGGGGATGTCCTTGCTGCTGGGCTTGTCGCTGAGCCGTGTCGATCGAGATCACGATATCACCCAAGTATAGAGGTTCCGATGACTGCATTTCCTCTAGCTGAGGACAGTCTACCTCTAAAGCTGCGAAAGCTAGGACATCGGTCGATCGATCGAGCTTGCGGTACTCAGCGTTGAGGGCTTGCATCTCCGGATCAGCGGTTAAACGCAGACTGACCTCGTAGCCAGGGGCCGCGGGCACATCCGCCGCCTGGTTTTCCAGCCAAACGCTAAACCAATTTTCCCAGGTTTCGGCGGCAATCTCCCCGCTGGGTTGATTCTCCGGGTGGTTGTCAGTGTCGGCGGATTGTTGGGCGAGTCCATAACAGTCTTCGACGTTCACCTCGATTAGCATTTTTCGCATCTGTTGTCAAGCAATATATTCAATTTTTTTACAATTTCAAATTGGGCGATCGGGCGGCGGGGACTTTTTGCTTTTAGCAGGCAGATTACAGGAATCTGTAGAAGATTGCAACGGGCCGAGAGACAAAACGGCGGTTGAAACCGCGTCTACACAAACGATGTCCTCCTCCGCG
>Ga0209591_10008081_pt1 | contig 11484 bp, 10 predicted proteins | sample MAT01_FD_187207 | JGI IMG/M metagenome (GOLD analysis project Ga0209591, IMG submission 187207) | Freshwater microbial communities from Lake Fryxell liftoff mats and glacier meltwater in Antarctica - MAT-01 (SPAdes) (version 2) | ecosystem: Environmental > Aquatic > Freshwater > Ice > Liftoff...
AACCGGAGTCGCCACCATGGCCGAGACCACCACCCGCACCCTGCCGATCCTGCCGCTGCCGTCGGGCGTCGTGCTCCCCGGCATGGTCGTCACCATCGGCCTCGAGAGCGACGAGGCGCGCTCCGCAGTCGACGCCGCCGGCGACGACCGCACGCTCGTGCTCGTCCCCCGCATCGACGACCGGTTCGCCCGCGTCGGTGTCGTGGCCCACATCGAGGACGTCGGCGCCCTTCCCGACGGAACCGACGCCATCGTCATCCGCGCCGAGCGCCGCGTGACCCTGCGCGTCGGGGTGCTCGGCACCGGCTCGGCGCTCTGGGTCGAGATCACCGACATCGCCGAGTCCCCGGCGACAGAGCGGACCAACGAGCTCGTCGCCGAGTACCGGGCGACCGCCCGCAGCCTCCTCGAGCGCATCGGCGGCCGACGGCTCACCGGCATGCTCCGCGACATCGAGACGCCCGGTGCCCTGGCCGACACCGCGGGGTGGTGGCCGGACCTGTCGGTCGAGCGCAAGGTCGAGCTGCTCGAGACCATCGACGTCGACCGCCGCCTCGAGAAGGTCACGGCGTGGACCAAGGAGGCGCTCGGCGAGTACGAGCTGGCCGAGAAGATCCGCACCGACGTCACCGACGGCATGGAGAAGCAGCAACGGGACTTCCTGCTGCGCCAGCAGCTCGCGGCCATCCGCAAGGAGCTCGGCGACGACGGCGACGAGGCCGACGCGGCCGAGAGCTACCGAGCCACCCTCGCCGAGATGACCGTGCCCGACGACGTGCGCACCACCATCGAGCGCGAGATCAACAAGCTCGAGCGCACCAACCCCCAGCAGGCCGAGTACGGCTGGATCACCAACTGGCTCGACACCATCACCGAGCTGCCCTGGGGCATCCGCTCCGACGACCAGCTCGACCTGGCCGGCGCTCGCGCCGTGCTCGATGCCGACCACACCGGGCTCGACGAGGTCAAGGACCGCATCGTCGAGGAGCTCGCCGTGCGCAAGCTGCGCATCGAGCGGGGCGCCGACGCCGCTGATAGCCGGGGCAAGGCCAGCATCCTGGCCCTCGTGGGCCCGCCCGGTGTGGGCAAGACCTCGCTGGGCGAGTCGGTGGCCCGTGCCCTCGGTCGCGAGTTCGTGCGCGTCGCCCTCGGCGGGGTCCGCGACGAGGCCGAGATCCGCGGCCACCGACGCACCTACGTCGGCGCCCAGCCGGGCCGCATCGTCCGGGCCCTCACCGAGGCCGGAACCATGAACCCGGTGTTCCTCCTGGACGAGATCGACAAGGTCGGTTCGGACTGGCGGGGCGACCCGTCGTCCGCGCTGCTCGAGGTCCTCGACCCGGCGCAGAACCACTCGTTCCGCGACCACTACGCCGAGGTCGACCTCGACCTGTCCGACGTGCTCTTCATCGCGACGGCCAACGTGCTCGAGACCATCCCCGGACCGCTGCTCGATCGGATGGAGGTCATCCGCCTCGACGGCTACACCGACGTCGAGAAGGTGGCCATCGCCCGCGACCACCTGCTGGCCCGCCAGCTCGAGCGCAACGGGCTGCGGCCCGACGACGTCGTCGTGACCGACGACGCCATCACCACCCTGGTGGCCGACTACACCCGCGAGGCGGGCGTGCGGAACCTCGAGCGCCAGCTCGGCAAGGTCCTGCGCAAGGCGGCGACCACCATCGCCGGGCGCCCGTCCGCCGGAGACGACTCCGCCGACCCCTCCGGTGACGACGCGACGGACCCGGTCGTCGAGGTGGTCACCATCGACGTCGATCGCATCGGCGACGCCCTCGGCCGGCCGCGGTTCAAGCGGGACGAGGCCAACCACGAGTCGGTGGTCGGTGTGGTGAACGGTCTGGCCGTCACCGGCGCCGGCGGCGACGTCCTGATCGTCGAGGCGACCTCGATGGATGCCAAGCGGCGCGACCAGGGTCAGCTGACCCTCACCGGGCAGCTCGGCGACGTGATGAGCGAGTCCGGCAACATCGCCCTCTCGTTCATCCGCTCGCAGCGCGACGTGCTGGGCATCCCCAAGGACGCGTTCGACCGTCGGTTCCACGTCCACTTCCCCGCCGGTGCCATCCCCAAGGACGGCCCCTCGGCCGGGGTCACCATGACCACCGCGCTGGTGAGCCTGCTCACGGGACGGCCGGTGAAGCCCACCGTGGCGATGACCGGCGAGGTCACCCTGCAGGGCAAGGTGCTCCCGATCGGCGGCGTGAAGCAGAAGCTGCTCGCCGCCCACCGGGCGGGCATCCGGACCGTCCTCATCCCGGCGGCCAACGAGCCCGACCTCGACGATGTTCCCGAGGCGGTGCTCGCCGAGTTGACGGTGCACCCGGTCGCCCACGTCAGCGAGGCCCTGGCCATCGCCCTCGACGAGGCCCCGGCCGCCGATGACGGCCCGATCCACCGGGCGGCCTGACCCTCCCGACAAGCGACCGTTCGCACCTCCGGAGCCGCCGGCGCCCTGTGCGCCGGCGGCTCCGGCGCGTCCGGGCCCGGGCGACGGCCGGTCGACCCCGGCAGGGTGGCGACGGCCCGGTACGGTGAGCGCGTGGGAGGCATCGGCGAGCTCTTCGTAGCGATCATCACGACGGCGATCTTCGCCATCCCGATCAGCCTCTCGCTCTGGGCGCTCCTCGACTGCGCCAAGCGGCCGGGTTGGGCCTGGGCCCTGAGCGGGCGCAGCCAGCAGGTCTGGATGGCCACCATCTTGTGCGGGATCCTCCTGGTGCCGGTCGGCCTGTGCGTGTCGGCGTACTACCTGATCCGGGTCCGACCCCGGATCGCCGACGCCGAGGACGGCAAGGTCATCGACTCCGATCCCAACGCCTGATCGGCCTCGGGTCCGGGACCGCACCGGGACTCAGAGGCGGGCCCCACCGCCGATGGCGGGGACGGGTCCGGCGGCCCCGGTCTCGGGATCGACGCTGGCGACCCCGGGATGGGGCTGGTCCGCAACGGCCGCACCGCGCTCGACCGCCGACGCGAGCAGGCGCCTCGGCGGGGCACCGGTGCGACCCCGCAGATGATCGACCATGCCCCACGTCCGACCCCTCGCCGAGTACATCCACCCGCGCGACGACGGTTGCACCTGGCCGCGGACCAGTTGCGCCACCCCGATCAGCAACCGAACGGCGGCGTGGTACCGACCGAAGTGCTCGCGCACCAGGCGCAGCGTGTTGCGGTGCATCAGGTAGTCGGCGAGGTCGCTGCCCGAGCGCATCCCGGGGTTGACCACCCGCGCCCCGTGGGCCAGGCCGACGCCCCAGCCGCGCGCGATCGCCCGCAGCCCGAGGTCGGCCTCCTCGCAGTAGGCGAAGTACCGCTCGTCGAACAGGCCGATGTCGGCCAGGCAGTCCCGGTGGGCCACGAAGAGCGTGCCGTGCGCATACCCGGCCGGCTCCAAGCCCTCGGTGCACGACGCCGGCCGGGTCATCCCCCCGAAGTACGGGTCGACGACGGGGACGTGGCCGTCGCCGACGTCGGCGCTGGCCAACCCGGTGCCGGGCACCGACGCGGCCAGCTCGACCAACAGGTTCAGGGCTCCCGCCTGCGGGAGGGCGTCGTGGGGAGCCACGGCCACCCAGTCGCCCAGCTCGCCGGGATCGCCCTCGAGGAAGCGGCGCAGGCCCACGTTGGCCGCGCCACCGAAGCCCCGGTTGGCCGGGAGCACGACCAGCTCGACGTCGTGCCCGCAGGTGCGGACGATCTCCAGCAGGCGGCGTCGGGCCGGCCGCTCGGAGCCGTTGTCGACCACCACGATGCGCACGTCGCCGCGCGCCCCGGCGAACGCGTCGATGGTCGCGGCGCACCGCTCCGGTTGGTTCCAGTGCACCAGGACGACCAGCATCGCGGCCCGAGGCTAGATCTTTCGGGGGCTCCGCCCCCGGAGATCTCGTGCCGGCCCACCAACCGATCACCGCAACGCCCTGACCCGCCACCGGACGCGGCGATGCGCGGCCCGTGGGCCGCGCATCGCAACGAGAACGTGAACCGGCGGGGTTCGCGGGTGGGTCAGCCGGCCGCGGCCGACGCCCGGATGAGCGCGTGCTGAACGAGCTCGAGCAGCGCCATCTTGGTCTGCGCCCGGTCACGGGCGTCGGTGGTGATCATCGGCACGTCGTCGGGGACCCCGAGGGCCTCGCGCACGTCCTCGAGGGAGTGGTACTGCTTGCCGTGGAAGAGGTTGACGCCGACGATGAACGGCACCCCCTGGGTCTCCATGTAGTCGACCGCCGGGAAGCAATCGGCGAGACGGCTGGTGTCGACCAGCACCACGGCGCCGATGGCGCCCCGGACCAGGTCGTCCCACATGAACTTGAACCGGTCCTGTCCGGGAGTGCCGAACAGGTACAGGATCAGGTCCGAGCCGAGGGTGATGCGACCGAAGTCCATCGCCACCGTGGTCGACGTCTTGCCGGTGTTGGTGCCACCGGTCTCGTCGATCCCTTCGGCGACGCGGGTCATCGCCGCCTCGGTGGTGAGCGGTGCGATCTCTGAGATCGACCCCACGAAGGTGGTCTTGCCGACCGCGAAACCTCCCGCCACGATGATCTTGACGGGGAGAGGAGCGTTTTCTTCCTCAGGCTGAGAGTCGGCTGACGCAGGAGCGTCAGAGCGCTTGAAGGCCATCGAGCACCCTTTCGAGCAGTTTCAGGTCGGGACGTTCGCCGGTCTGGGCGTGTTGTGGCTTGTAGCTCTGCAGGAATCCCTCTTCGGCCATGTCGCCGACGAGGACCCGAGCCACACCGAGCGGGATGCTCAGATGGGCCGAGATCTCGGCAATGGAGAGCGGCGCGTTGCACAGCGCCACGATCTTCTTGCGTTCGAGTTGCAGTCGCGGGGTGGCGGAGACGCCCTGGGGCGTGACCCGCACGAGGGTCTCGATGGGCAGGTCGGCGTTCGACCGCGTCCGACCCTGGGTCAGGACATACGAACGAACGCGCAGCACCGGCCCTTCGTCGTCTTGGTCGTCGCCGAACGTGCTCATCGCGGAAGCGTGCTCTGGAGCTCGGCCCGGATCTCGGGGGTGAGGACCGTTCCGGCCTTGTCGACCAGGACCGCCATCTCGTAGCCCACGAGGCCGACGTCGCACTCGGCGCTGGCCACGCAGGCCAGGCAGGACCCGTCGCTGATCCCCGTGACGAAGAGGAAGGCGTTCTCCATCTCGATGATGACCTCGTTGACCGCCCCGCCGCCGAAGCGACCGGCGGCACCGTAGGCCAGACCGATCAGGCCGGAGGCCACCGCCGCGAACCGATCCGCCGCGTCACGATCGAGTCCTTCGGACGTCGCGATGGGCAGACCGTCGGACGAGACGACCACCGCCTCGTTGACGCCGGGCACCCGCTCGGCGAAGTTCTGGACGAGCCAGTTGAGGTTCCTGGCTTCAGAGCTGAGTTCTGCCATCTGCTTACTGTCCTCCGATTGGTGGAACCGTCGAGACCGACGGCCCTGTCATTCGAACGTGCGTCACGAGTCGGACTTCTCCGAATCGGCACTTCCTCGGCCCTTGCCCTTGTTGAGTCCAGAACGATACCGAGACAACATCTTGCGGACCTCTTCGGGCGACCGCTGCGATGCTCCCGTCACCCGGGGCTGCGCGCCGCTGGTGGCGGCCTGCCCGTCGAAGTTCGGGGTCTCGGACCGCTTCTTCGGCGTGCGCTTGACGAGCCCGGCGGCGGTGATGTCGGCGGTCAGCGCCTCCTGGCGGGAGGCGGCGGAGATCTGCTCGGCAACGGTGACGACCGGTTCGGACCGGGTGCGGGCGACCGGTTCGGCGACCGATTCGGGTGCAGGATCGGCTGCCGGGGCACTGACCTCGACCGCCGGCTCGTCGACCGCGGTGGCGCCGGCCGAGCCGAAGGCACCGGGAACCGAGTCGGGTTCGGACGGGGACTCACCGGGCGTGGCCGACTCGACCGGGCCGGGGGCGAGCTCGTCGCTGATGATCGACTGGAGCCCACGCTCGAACTCGTCGGTGTCGCTCATCCCCTCCTCGACGAGCTCGTCGAGCAGGTCGTCGTCGTCGGCGACCACGACCTCCTCGGCGACGATCGGCTCGGCGAGGTCATCCTCGGTCTCGTCGTCGTCGTCGGTGACCGTGATCTCGTCGTCGACGACCACGAGGTCGTCGGTGTCGTCGTCGAGGATCACCAGCTCGTCGTCGTCGAGGTCGACGAACTCCTCGTCGGTCGCCGGAGCCGCCGCAACGGTGTTCGACGGGGCGATCTCGGGCTGGGCGGCCGGGAGCTCGTCACCCTCGTAGGTGACGAGGTCCGACGGCAGGGTGACGAGGGCGGTGACGCCGCCCGATGGTGAGGCGGTGAGCTTGACCGACACCTCGAAGCGCTGGGCCAGACGGCCGATCACGATGAAGCCCAGGGAGCGGGACAGCGCCAGGCCGACGAGCGGCGGGCGGGCCAGCTGGTGGTTGGCCTCGGCGATCTGGTCGGCGCTCATGCCGATGCCCTGGTCGGAGACCGAGAGGATGTAGCCGCTGTCGCCCCGGTGTCCGACGATCTCGACCATCGTGTCGGGCGGCGAGAAGTGGGTGGCGTTCTCCATGAGCTCGGAGAGCAGGTGGGCGAGGTCGACCGCCACGTTGCCGCCGACGGTGGCGTCGTCGAGCGCGAGGAGCTGGATGCGGGCGAAGTCCTCGACCTCGCCGATGGCCACGCGGACGACGTCGGCGAGGGCAACCGGCCGCCCACGACGGCGGGGCGGCTCAGCGCCGGCCAGCACGAGCAGCGACTCAGCGTTGCGTCGCATGCGGGTGGCCAGGTGGTCGAGCTTGAAGAGGTTGTCGAGCTGGTCGGGGTCCTCTTCGTTCGCCTCGAGCTGATCGATGAACTCGATCTGGCGGTCGAGGAGCGTCTGGTTGCGGCGGGCGAGGTTGATGAAGATGTCGCCGATGCCCTTGCGGAGGAGCACGCTCTGCTCCTCGGCCACCTCGACCGTCACCTGCTGGATCGAGTTGAACGCGTCGGCCAGCTGGCCGATCTCGTCCTTGGAGTTGATGTCGATCGGGGTGAGCTGGGCCGACAGGGCCTCGCTGCTTCCGTCTTCCTCGGGGTTTCGGAGCCGCTCGACCAGTGCCGGCAGCCGCTCGGTGGAGAGCGTGTAGGCGGCGGAGGTGAGCTTCTTGAGCGGGCCGGTGGTGGCCCGGGCCACCGAAGCGGTGATCAGGCCGGCGATGAGGATGGCGATCGTGGTGAGGAAGGCGTAGATCGTGGCGCCCTGGCGGGCGTCGCTGGCCTTGGCCGATGCGGTGTTGAGCACGGACTCGGAGTCGGTGACCAGCATCTGGTTCTGCGCGTTGTACAGGCGGTTGAGCTGGTCGGCTGCGGCGTTCACCCACGCGTCGGGCTCGATGGCCTCGGTCGTCTCGGTGTTGCGCATGCTGTTGCCTTCGGTGCCGTTCTCGAAGGCGGTGCGCTTGAGCTCGTCGTAGGCGCCGCCCGCCTCGCTGGCCCGCTTGATCTGCTTCTGGCCCGGCGAGGCCGTGGCCTGGAAGACGGTTTCGATCTGGCCGGCCTCCGCGTTGGCCGCCAGCGGCTTCGTGTAGATCGGGCAGCCCTCGCCCCCTTCGGCGGCAATCGGATCGCAGTCACCGGGGACGGCGACACCATCACCGATCGGCAGCGTCTGGGCGTAGAAGCCGATCTCGACCGAGATGGTGAGCAGCGAGGCGACATCGGCCTCGACCTGGCTGAAGGTGGTGAGGTTGTTCACGACCTGGAGTCCACGGGCGAGCTCGGGGTCGTCGACCGAGTTGGCGACGGCGATGTTGACGTCGAGGAGGGTCTTGGTGGTGTTCTCGTAGCCCTCGACGAGGCTCATGGCGTCGCTCTGGATGCTGTCGACGGAGCGACGGCTGATGTCGAGGCGGTCGAGGCGGGTGTTGGCCTGCTTGACGGCTTCCTGCACCGTCTCGTCGTCGACGCCCGGCTGGACCGAGTCGAGCGAGCCCCGGTAGGCGGAGAGCGCGGTGTCGGTGGCCTGCCGCTGCGTTGCCAGCTGCTCGGTGCCCCGGGTCTTGTTGGTCGAGGCGAAGACCGCCGAGTACAGACCCTCGAGCTGGAGCTCCTTGATGAGCAGCGTCGTGTCCTCGGAGAAGTTGGTCAGCTCCTCGACGCGCGTGGCCTGCGACGCATCGTCCAGGCGCTGGCGGACGCCGACGAACGCCAGCAGGACCAGAACCAGGACCGGCGCCACGAGAATGGCGACCAGCTTCGTCCCGACCTTCAAGTTCTTCAGCATCGCGAGCCTCGACTATCTCGGTTCAACACGCCGGTACTCCTTTTCGAACGCACGCGAACACCCGCTCCGCACGCCGAATCCCGTACCCATCGACCGGATGTCGGGATTCTTGAGGTGCAGGGCCCAAACGATTCTCGACCCGGGCGGCGGGGCATTCAGCGATTCCATCCCCCCGCTGAACATCGACCGAATTCTTGCCGCCTAGAGGAAAAGCGCGGTGGATGGTCGGTTTGGCCTATATCGACCTCACGCTCCGCGCGGTCGAGCCGCACGCGCCGTCGCCTCCCCGCCGTTGCGGACGGTCTGCACCCAGCGCACGACGGAGAGCGACGCGCTACCTTCGCCCACCATGGCGACCGCATCGAGGTCCACGCTCGTCGACGGCTGGGACACCCCGTGACGACCAGGCGCGTGGCCCTCAGCGGCAACCTGAGCGATCTCCCCCTCGTCGACCTGCTGGCGTGGGTCGGTGCCGCCAGCCCTCGGGGCGTGATCGAGCTCTCCGGGGGCGCCGCCGGCACGATCGAGCTGGTCGACACCCGGATCGCGCTGGCCTCGGCCGACGACGGGCCCACGCTCGCCCAGATGGTCATCGGTTCCGGCGCGATCAGCGCGGAGGGATGGGAGGCGGCCCAGGCCGCCGCCGACGACGGCCGAGACCTCGCCGACGCGCTCATCGACGGCGGTGCCGATGCCGAGCTGCTGCGGGCCGCACTGCGCGAGCAGACGGTCGGCGCGCTGTTCGAGTTCCTGGTACCCGGCGAGACCAGCTTCGCCTTCGTCCCGGACACGACCCGACCGCTCGGTGGGCAGTTCGCCTTCGCACCCGCCGACGTGATCGACGAGGCCCGGGGCCGCGTCGAGGCATGGAAGGTGATCGCCGAGGCCATCCCGTCGGTGTCGGTGGTGATGCGCCTGCGTCGCCAGCTGAACGCGCCGACCATCGCCATCGATGCCGACGACTGGCGCATCCTCGCCCTCGTGGACGGGCGGTCCTCGGTCGCCGACATCATCCGCGACCTCGGCATGAGCGCCTTCGCCGTCTGCGGCGTGCTCCACCGCCTCGTGACCGCCGGTGCGGTCGAGTCGGTCGACGCGGTCGACTGACCAGTGGGCAGCCGTCGAGCGACCCGGTTCGGCGGCTTCGCGCCGGTGAGCATCGCCACACCGCGATCCAGCGCCGCGCTAGGGTTCGGCCTGGCTTTTGCCCTCAGTACAAGGAGACAGGTGTGAGCGATTCATCCCAAGGACCAGGCTGGTGGCAGGCCTCCGACGGCAAGTGGTACCCGCCCGAGCAGGCGCCGGGCTACCAGGCCCCTGCGCCCGGCGACGGCGTCCCCGCCGGAGCCGGCGCACCCGCTGGTGGCACCGACATCGGCACCACGCTGACCTACGCCTGGAACAAGTTCGTCCAGAACATCGGTGAGTGGCTGATCCTCTGGGCGATCCTCATCGGCGTGGCGATTCTCTTCGCGATCCTCTCGATTGCGCTCTCGGTCGGCGGGGCGACCAGCTTCTCCTTCCGCTTCAACTTCACCGGCATCATCATCGGTGTCGTCAGCGGCGTCGTTCAGGGCATCATCTTGGTCATCGTGTCCAAGGGTGCAGCCCAGGCCACCGCCGGGCAGAAGATCGACATCGGGGAGTGCTTCAAGCTCACCAGCAACAACCTGATCGCTGGCGCCATCTTCGGCCTCGCCTACGGCATCCTCGCCTCGTTGTGCCCGATCTTCGGTGTCGCCGCCTTCTTGTTCCTCGGCTTCGTGCCGATCCTGTCGGCGCTCGACGACAAGGGCGTCGACGCCGTGAGCGAGTCGATCAGCCTCTCGACCGGTCGAGCCAACGAGGCCATGGTCTTCTGGCTGCTGGCCTGGTTCATCACCGGCATCTTCTGCTTCCTGGGTGCGCCGATCGCCTTCCTCGGCGGCACGTACCTCGTGAAGCGCTACCGCGGCGAGCCCGTCGCCGCCTGATCCGCTCCACCGCCTGATCTCCGAACGCCCCGGCTGTGCCGGGGCGTTCGCCGTTTTCCCCTCCCCCCGGCGGCGTCAGCGGAGGGAGACGGCGCCGGGCGTGACGGGCGACGGGAGGTCGGTGGTGCCCATGAGGTGGCGATCGACCGAGGCGGCACAGGCTCGTCCCTCGGCGATGGCCCACACGATGAGGCTCTGGCCGCGGCCCATGTCGCCGCTGACGAACACGCCGGGCACCGAGCTGGCCCAGTCGGCGTCGCGGGCGACGTTGCCGCGGGCGTCGAACTCGACGCCGAGCTCGGTGAGGAGGCCCTCGCGCTGCGCGCCGGTGAAGCCCATGGCCAGCAGCGCCAGGTCGCACTCGAAGTCGATGTCGCTGCCTTCGATCTTCTGGAAGGCCGGGCGGCCGTCCACGAAGACGGTCTCGACCTCGTGAGCGGTGAGGCCGGTGAGGTTGCCCTCGGCATCGCCGTTGAAGCGCACGGTCTCGACCGAGTAGACGCGCTCGACACCCTCCTCGTGGGCCGAGGCCACGCGGAAGACCATCGGGTAGGTCGGCCACGGGTTCGACGCCGGACGGTCCTCGGGCGGGCGGGGCATGATCTCGAACTGGTAGACGATCTCGGCACCCTGGCGGATCGAGGTGCCCAGGCAGTCGGCGCCGGTGTCGCCACCGCCGATGATCACGACCTTCTTGCCCTTGGCGCTGATCGGCGAGTCCTCGAGGTCACCCTCCTGGACCCGGTTGGCCAACGGCAGGAACTCCATCGCCTGGTGGACGCCGGCGAGGTCGCGGCCGGGGATGGGGAGGTCACGGCGGACGGTGGCGCCGCCCGACAGCACGATGGCGTCGAACTCCTCGCGCAGCTGGGCGGCGGTGATGTCCTCGCCGACGTTCACGCCGGTGCGGAACTCGGTGCCCTCGGCCTCCATCTGGGCCAGACGGCGGTCGAGGTGGCGCTTCTCCATCTTGAACTCGGGGATGCCGTAGCGCAGGAGCCCGCCGATGCGGTCGTCACGCTCGAACACCACGACGTCGTGGCCGGCGCGGGTGAGCTGTTGGGCGGTGGCGAGGCCGGCCGGCCCCGAACCCACGACGGCGACGCGCTTGCCCGTCTTCACCGACGCCAGCACCGGCTTGATCCAGCCTTCGGACCAGGCGCGGTCGACGATCTCGACCTCGACCTGCTTGATGGTGACGGCCGGCTGGTTGATGCCGAGCACGCACGCTGACTCACAC
>Ga0209591_10008083_pt1 | contig 11481 bp, 9 predicted proteins | sample MAT01_FD_187207 | JGI IMG/M metagenome (GOLD analysis project Ga0209591, IMG submission 187207) | Freshwater microbial communities from Lake Fryxell liftoff mats and glacier meltwater in Antarctica - MAT-01 (SPAdes) (version 2) | ecosystem: Environmental > Aquatic > Freshwater > Ice > Liftoff...
GCGGGCGAGGTCTGGGGCCAGGTCGCCCAACAGGCCGTGACCATCGAGGACGGCAGTTTTGCGCTGGCCATCACCGATGCACAGGGGCTGGTCAACCTGACCGGCCTCTACCCCGACGCCGCGCGGCCCGGCGTGCTGCCGCCCGACCCGCGTCTGCTGCCGGGTCTGGCCGAGGCGGCGGGCCTGCCGCCCGACAGCGCCGCCCGGCTGCAAACCGCCCTGCGCCAGACCCCGCCGCCGGGGCTGATGTCCGACCTCGCCGCCGCCGCCGGGCTGACCGAAGCGCAGGCGCAAGCGCTGGCTGCGGTCGCCACGCTGTTGCCGCGACCGACGCCGGTCAACCTGAACGCCGCCCCGTTGCCAGTGCTGAAAGTCCTGCTCGGCAACCCCGCGCACGTCCGCCAGATCGACGCCATCCGCCGCCGCACGGGCGTGCTGACCCCTGCCGACCTTGCCGCGCTCGGCATTCCGCAGCAGACGGCGTTTGGTTTCACCTCGGCATATTTCCGGGTGACAACCGAGGTGACCATCGGGCGGACCACACAGTCATTCACCAGCCTGATCCACCGCCGCCTGACCCCGCCGGACGATGTGCCCGAAGCGCATGTCATTGCCCGCCAACGCAGCACCACGCCCGCCCCGCTCCCGGTGGGGCCATGACGTCGAATGGGCAATCGCCTGGCTGACCGGGTCTGGTGGAGCAGATCGGGATCGAACCGACGACCTCGTCATTGCGAACGACGCGCTCTCCCAACTGAGCTACTGCCCCGAGACCATGACGGCGGTGTGGCCGAACCGCTGCCGGTTGTCAAGATTACCGCCGCAGTTGGGAGACCCGCTGCACCCGGGGTGGCCCGGGGCAGGCTGCCGCCCCGACTATTCCGCTGCTTCGGCATAGCTTTCGACCGGCGGGCAGGTGCAGATCAGGTTGCGATCGCCAAAGACGTTGTCCACCCGCCCCACCGGCGGCCAGTATTTGTCGACCCGAAAGGCACCCGGCGGAAAGCAGCCCTGTTCGCGCGGGTAAAGTCGTGTCCAGTCGGCCACCAGATCCTCGACGGTATGGGGGGCATGGCGCAGGGGGCTGTCGGCGCTGCCGATCTCGCCCCTTTCCACTGCACGGATTTCCTCGCGGATCGCCAGAAGGGCGGTGATGAAGCGGTCGATCTCCGCCTTGGTTTCGGATTCAGTGGGTTCGACCATCAGGGTTCCGGCCACCGGCCAACTCATTGTCGGGGCGTGAAACCCGTTGTCGATCAGTCGCTTGGCGATGTCATCGACCGTGACACCCACGTCGGCGAACGGCCGGGTGTCCAGAATGCACTCATGCGCGACCCGGCCCTTGTTGCCCATGAACAGCACCGGATAGGCCCCGGACAGCCGTGAGGCGATGTAATTGGCGTTCAGGATCGCCACGCGGGTGGCCTGCGTCAGGCCTTCGCCGCCCATCAGCAGGCAATAGGCCCATGAAATCAGCAGGATAGAGGCGCTGCCATAGGGGGCCGCGCTCACCGGACCCTCTGCCCCGCCGGTTTCCGGATGGCCGGGCAGAAAGGGGGCAAGATGCGCCTTGACCCCGATCGGCCCCATCCCGGGCCCGCCCCCGCCATGCGGAATGGCAAAGGTCTTGTGCAGGTTCAGGTGGCTGACATCCGACCCGATCTCGCCCGGTTTCACCAGCCCGACCAGCGCGTTCATGTTCGCCCCGTCAAGATAGACCTGGCCGCCATGGGCATGGGTGATCTCGCATATCTTGCGGACCGTCTCTTCGAACACCCCATGGGTAGAGGGATAGGTGATCATGCACGCCGCCAGCCGGTCGCCTGCCGCAGCAGCCCTGGCCGCGAAATCCGCCATGTCCACATCGCCGTTGGGCGCGGATTTCACCACCACAACCTGCATGCCGGCCATCTGGGCGCTGGCCGGATTGGTGCCGTGCGCCGATACCGGGATCAGGCAGATGTCGCGCACATCTTCGCCCCGCGACCGGTGGTAGGCCTGAATGGTCAACAGACCGGCATATTCACCCTGCGCGCCGGAATTCGGCTGCATCGACATGGCGTCGTATCCGGTGATCTCGCACAGTTTCGCCGACAGATCGGTGATCGCCTCGGTGTAGCCCTTCGCCTGATCTTTCGGCGCAAACGGATGCAGCGCGCCGAACTCCGGCCAGGTGATCGGCATCATCTCGACGGCTGCGTTCAGCTTCATCGTGCACGATCCCAAGGGGATCATCGCCCGGTCAAGCGCCAGATCGCGGTCCGACAGCCGGCGCATGTAACGCATCATCTCGGATTCCGCACGGTTCATGTGGAACACCGGATGGGTCAGGAAATCGGAGGTGCGCACCATGCTTTCGGGAAAGCCGAGCGTGGCGCGGTGCGGCGGCACGCCGTCGATGCCGAACGCTTTCAGAACCTTGACCAGCACCTTCTGATCCGTCGTCTCGTCCAGCGAGATGCCCACCCGGTCTGACCCGATCTTGCGGAAGTTCAGGCCCTCCTGCCGGGCTGCCGCCAGAATGCCGGCCTGGCCCACGCCGACCTCGACCGTGATCGTGTCGAAGAACGCCTTGGGTGCCACTTTCGCCCCCGCCGCCTTGAGTGCCCGCGCCAGGCGCGTCGTGGCGAAATGCACCCGCTCGGCAATCGCGCGCAGGCCTTTGGGCCCGTGGAACACCGCGTAGAACGACGCCATCACCGCCAGCAGCGCCTGTGCGGTACAGACGTTCGAGGTGGCCTTTTCGCGCCGGATATGCTGTTCGCGGGTCTGCAGCGACAGCCGGTACGCCTGATTGCCGCGTGCATCGACCGACACGCCGACGATCCGCCCCGGCATCGCCCGCTTCAGATCGTCGCGGCAGGCCATGAAGGCGGCATGCGGCCCACCATAGCCCATCGGCACGCCAAAGCGCTGGCTGGACCCTACGGCGATATCGGCCCCCATCGCCCCCGGCTCTTTCAGCAGCGTCAGGGCCAGCAGATCGGTCGCCACCACCGCTATCGCCTTGGCGGCGTGCAAGGCACTGATATCGTCCGTGAAATCGCGCACATGACCGTAAGTTCCCGGATACTGGAAGATCGCGCCGAACACCTCGGCCGCGACCAGCACCGTGGGATCGCCGACGATCACCGCGATCCCCAGGGGGGCCGCGCGGGTCCGGATCACGGCAATCGTCTGCGGGTGGCAGTTCTGATCGACAAAGAACGCCCTCGCTCTGGAGCGGGCAGACCGTTCGGCCATCGTCATCGCCTCGGCCGCCGCTGTCGCCTCGTCGAGCAGGCTGGCGTTCGCCACGGGCAACCCGGTCAGGTCGGCAACCATGGTCTGATAGTTCAACAGCGCCTCGAGCCGCCCCTGCGCGATCTCGGGCTGATAGGGGGTGTAGGCGGTATACCACGCCGGATTTTCAAGGATATTGCGCTGGATGGCCGGCGGCGTGACCGTGCCGTGATAACCCTGCCCGATCAGGCTGACCATCACCCGATTGCGGTCCGCCACGCCCCGCATCCGCGCCAGCAGGTCCTGTTCCGACAGGGGCGCCCAGGTCAGCGGGTCCGCTTGCCGGATCGAGGCGGGCACGGTTTCGTCGATCAACGCGTCCAGCGACCGCACCCCGACCACCCGAAGCATCGCGGTCATCTCGGCGGGCGACGGCCCGATGTGCCGGCGGTTGGCAAAATCGTAGGGATTGTAGGTGGTCGGGGTGAAGGTCATGAAATAGCACCTTATTTTGGGTCTGCATATCTTTCGATGAGCGTCAGCGAGATGGCGCCGTCTTCGCTGACGGACAGGTCCTTGAACGTGAAAACGCCCACATATCCGTCGCGGTCAAAGGTTCCTGGCACGTCGCGCTGAACCACGACAAGGTCCTGCGACTGCAATGCCACCAGAAAATCGCTATAGCGTTTTCCGTCAATCTTTGCCCCCACCATCGGGTCGTGATAGCCTGTAACACCCTTACGCTTACTGGTGTGGATGACGGCAAGTCGTCTGCCCTCAACCTCTGCTGTCCAGTCGCCGCGAAGTCCATGAATATGTACACGACGCACCATGAGCTTACGCGATCATCTCGGCATACTCATCCTCGTCCATGAACGCGTCCAGCACCGACAGGTCATCGACGCGCAGCTTGAAAAACCACGCAGCCCCGGTCGGGTCCTCGTTCACCAGCGCCGGATTGTCCGACAGCACATCGTTGACCGCCACGATCTCGCCGTCCACCGGGGCCAGAATGTCGGACGCCGCCTTGACGCTTTCGATCACCACCACTTCGTCGCCCATGGTGATCATCGTCTCGATTTGGGGCAGTTCCACGAACACCACATCCCCCAGCTGGGTGGCGGCATGTTCGGTGATGCCGACGACGACCAGATCGCCCTCGACGCGCAACCATTCGTGATCCTTGGTGTATTTCATCGGCGTGCCTCAGCGTTTGTAAGTGGTGGGATGAAAGGGCAACGGGCAGACCGTGACGGGCAGGTGGCGACCCCGCACCTCGCCCTCAAGTTCGGTGCCGACAGCGGCAAAATGCGCGGCGACATAACCCATCGCGATGGGGGCCCCGACCGACGGCCCGAACCCGCCCGACGTGACCTCGCCCACAGGCGTGCCATCCGGGGCAAAAAGCGGGGTGCCTTCGCGCATCGGCGCACGCCCCGCCGGGCGCAGCCCGACCCGCCGCCGTTCGGGGCCTTCGGCCAGTTCATGCAAGATCCGCGTAGCCCCCGCAAAGCCGCCCGCCCGCGCCCCGCCGGCCCGGCGCACCCTGGGGATGGCCCAGGCCAGCCCCGCCTCGACGGGCGAGGTTTCCGTCGTGATATCATGACCATAGAGGCAAAGCCCCGCCTCCAGCCGCAGACTGTCGCGTGCACCGAGACCGATCGGCATGACCCCGGGCATCTCCAGCAGCGCCAGCGCCAACGCCTCGGCCTCCGCCTGCGGTACCGAGATTTCAAAGCCGTCCTCGCCGGTATAGCCCGACCGCGACACCCACAGATCACCGACCTCTGCCACATCCATGAACCGCATCGCCGCCACTTCGGGGGCGATCCGCGCCAGTGCCGCGCTGGCCCCCGGCCCCTGCAAGGCCAGCAGGGCACGGTCCAGCGGCTCCACGTCAGCCACGTCCGACAGATGCGCGGTCAGATGTGCGATGTCGGCATGCCTGCAGGCCGCGTTGACCACGACGAACAGATGATTGCTCCGGTTGGCGAACATCAGGTCATCCCGAATGCCGCCCGTAGGCTCGGTCAGCAGTCCATAGCGCTGCCGCCCCTCGGCCAGCCCCAGCACATCGACCGGGATCAGCGCTTCGAACGCCAGCGCCAGCGCGTCCATCCCGGTCTTTGGCCGCAGGATAACCTGCCCCATGTGGCTGACGTCGAACAATCCAGCCGCGTTCCGGGTGTGCAGATGTTCCCTCAGCACGCCGGGGGCAAAATGCACGGGCATCTCGTAGCCGGCGAAGGGCACCATCCTGGCCCCCAGCCGTGCCTGCAAGTCGTGCAGAACCGTTCGCATCAATTCCGTCACATCGCCCCCACGTTCTGCCGGACCGGTGCCGGCGCTGGCTGCCGGACCGGTGCCGGCGCCGGACAGGACCGGACAACCCCACCCCCAGGTTGCCGCCCATGTTCCTTCCCCGGCTTCGGGGCGTCCGACGTCATCATCCCTCCGGCGGGCGCAGCGCCGCCGATCTTCAACGCCTGGTGTCGGAATGGCCTGAGAGTCTTCAAGGGCGGTTGCTCCTTAGGCACCCCGGGTGGCCCCGAGGACTCGCCCGATCCTGACCTCGCCAACTTGCCCGCCCCGTCGCAGGCTGGCAAGTCAAAACGGCACGGGCGGCGGAGTTGCGGCTATGGTGCGCAGCGCCAGCCAGACCGCCAGCATCCCGAACAGCACACCTCCGACGCCCTGCCCGATCAACACGCCGCCCGGCCCCCAGACCGCGCCCAGCCACAAGGCGAATGGCACAGTGCCAATCGTGTGCCGCCCCCAGTTCACCAGCGTCGACTGAAACGGAACGCCAAGGTTGTTGCAGGCCGCATTGGCCACAAAGATCGCGCCGTTGAAGAAAAACAGCAGGCACAGCGGCCCGCAGAACAGATAGATCAACTCCCGCGTCACGCCGGTTGCCCCGAACAGATCGGCAATCGGCGCGCGGAACGCAAACAGCAGCAGCGTCACGGTACCGATCACCACAGCCGTGAACAACAGCCCGTCCAGAAACGCCCGCCGCACCCGGTCCATCCGTCCCGCGCCATAGTTCTGCCCGATGATCGGGCCGATCGCACCGGACAGCGCAAAGATCACCCCCAGGGCGACCGGCGTCATCCGCCCGGTGATCGCCATCCCCGCCACTGCAGCCTCGCCATACCCCGCCACGATCCGGGTCACCAGGGCCTGCCCCACCGGAGTGGCCAGTTGGGTCAGGATCGCGGGCCCGGCAATCCCGGCAACCGCCGCCAGATCGGCACGCAAGCCCGCAAGGCTCGGCCGGTCAAGCCCGCCGTGATGCCGCAGGATCGGCAACAGCGCCACGGCGGCAATCACCAGCCGTGCGACGACCGAGGCGATGGCCGCCCCCGTCAGATCGAGCCCCAGCCCGAAGATCAGCACCGGATCCAGCACCGCGTTTGCGGCAGCTCCCCAGATCGTCGCCATCATCGCCCGCCGTGCATCGCCATGGCTGCGCAGGATCGCCCCGCCGATCATCCCCACCATCAATAACGGCTGCGCCGGTGTGACGATCCGCAGGAAATGCACCGCGTGGGCCGCCGTCTCGCCGGTGGCCCCCAGCAACCCGACCAGCCACGGCAAGGCCAGCCAGACCGCTGCCGAAAACCCGACCCCGAACAGCGTCCCCAGCACCAGACCATGGGTCGCGGCCTGCCGCGCCCGCGCGAAATCCCGCGCCCCGATCGCCCGCGCCACCAGCGCCGACACCGCAATCGACAACCCGATCCCGAACGAGGTGGTGAAGAACAACAGCACCCCGGCATACCCCACTGCCGCCGTGATCGCCGCATCTCCCAACATCGAAATGAAGACCATGTTCACCAGATCGACACTGAACACCGCCATCAACCCGACCGAGGCGGTCAGCGACATCACCGTGATATGGCGCAGAAGATTGCCGGTGACGAACTTGGCCGACCCCGGCTTCGGCTGCATCGGGCTTGCCAGGTCGGAATCGTCGATCGCCAGTGCCATTTTCTGTCCTCAAACATCCTCGGGTGGGTCCGGAAGGGCAGACGGCCCTCCCGGCCTTTCAGCGATCCTGGCCGCCCGCGCATCGCCCGGGGTCTCGCAGGCAGGTCTCCGCCTCAGCCGCCGCGCACCCGGAGCAACAGCGGCATCAGATCTGCCATCTCGGGGCCGGCATCCCGCCCGGTGATCGCGCGCCGCAACGGACGAAACAGCCCCCGTCCGCGCCGTCCCGTCGCGGCTTTCACCGCCTCGGTCCACGCTCCCCAGGTCGCGGTCGTCCACGGCCGCGGCGGCAGCAACCCCATCGCCTGTGCCACAAAGGCCGCGTCCTCCGGGTCTACCAGCGGCTCTGCCCCGTCGCGGCACAGCGCCCACCATCCGCCCAGATCGTCCAGCACGTCGATGTTGCCCCTGGCCACGGCCCAGAACCCCTCGGCCTGATCGCGAGGAACGCCCAGTCCGGCGAGCCGCCCGGCCACTGCGGCAAACGGCAACCCCTGCACAAGGTGCCGCGTCAGGGGCACCAGGTCTTCCGCGTCGAACCTGGTGGGCGCCGCCCCAAAAGATCCCACGTCGAACCCGTCGATCAACTCCTGCATCGACCCGGCCAATACCACCGGCCTGGACGAGCCAAGCCGCGCCATCAGGCTGAGCAACGCCAGCGGCTCCACCCCCCGGCTGCGCAGATCGCGCAGCGCCAGCACGCCCAGCCGTTTCGACAACTCCTCGCCCGCAGGTCCGGTCAGCAGACTGTGATGCGCAAAGGACGGCGGCGTGCCGCCCATCGCCTGCATGATCTGGATCTGCGTCGCGGTGTTGGTCACATGATCGGACCCGCGTACGATGAAGGTCACCCCCATGTCGATGTCATCCACCGAACTCGCAAAGGTGTACAGAACCTGCCCGTCCGCCCGGATCAGCACCGGGTCCGACAGGCTGCCCGCGTCAATCGAGATCGGACCCAGTATCCCGTCCGGCCACTCGATCCGGCTCTGGTGCAACAGGAACCGCCAGTATCCCGCCCGGCCCTCGGCGCGCGCCGCCGCCCTCGCAGTGTCGTCCAACCCCAGACTGCCCCGGTCATACACCGGCGGCCGCCCCATGCTCAAAAGCTTCTTGCGCTTGAGGTCCAGCTCCACCGGGGTCTCGAAACACTCGTAGAACCGCCCCGCGCCCCGCAACTGACCGGCCGCCTCGCGATACCGCTCCATCCGCAGCGACTGCTTTTCCACCCGGTCCCAGTGCAGGCCCAGCCAGTCGAGATCGGCCATGATCCCGTCGGCATAGTGCTGCGTGCTGCGCTCGGCGTCGGTATCGTCCAGCCGCAGGATGAAGGTGCCGCCGGCCTTTCGGGCAATCAGAAAATTCAGCAGCGCGGTGCGCAGGTTGCCCACATGAATGTATCCGGTGGGCGAGGGGGCGAAACGGGTGACGGTCATCGGCAGGCTCCTGACTGGCCCGTTCCCTGTCACAGGGTCCGGCCTTTGTCCAGTTGCCCGGGGCGGATCGGCCGCCGCCGCGCCAGATCGTCCGGCCGGCGCCGGATCGGATCGCAGCCCGCGCCCCCGGCTTCGGCATCCCCCCGACGCCCGCGTGCCGTCTACCGCTGGCCTCGCGGTTCCGCTAAGCTTCCCGGAATGACCCAGGCCGCCCCCGAGATGATCGCCCCCGACGCCCTGCTGATCGAACAGCTGGCCCGCGACACCGTGGCCAGCCTGCCCGAAATGTTCCGCGCCTCGGCCAGCCAGATCGATATCCTGATCGAAGAATTCGCCACGACCGACCTGCTCGATGTCATGGGTATCGACGATCCCTACGAGTTGACCGGCCTCTACGACGGCACACCCCTGACCGAACGCAGCGTGACCGACCCGCCTCAGACGCCGGACCGGATCTGGCTGTTCCGCCGCCCGATCCTTGACGAGTGGATCGACCGCGGCGATGTCTCGATCGGCGAACTGGTGGCGCATGTGATGATCCACGAACTGGCGCATCACTTCGGCTGGACCGATCAGGACATCGCCCGGATCGACCCGTGGTGGGAATAGCCGGGCTGATCGGGCATCGCCCGCCGTCCAGGAGGTGCCCCCGATCCCACAGCCATGGACCTGGCGCGCCATTGCGCCGCCCCGCCGACCGCATCCCGCCGACCGCACCCCGCCGACCGCATCCCGCCGACCGCACCCCTGCCCGCATCCCCCTCGCCCGCATCCCTCTGGCCCGCATCCCTCTGGCCCGCATCCCTCTGGCCGCCGCATCGCTTCGCCACGCTGGCCGCTCAGCACATGCAAAACCGGCCCGCCATCGCACCAGTCAACCGGCCTGTTTCAGCTTGGCGCAAATATCCCACGGGGGTGCGGGGGTGTGAAACCCCCGCTCTCTTGCGCGGCACAGTCCCTGTGCGCCCCTGCACACCAGGTCACGGCGGCGTGACTTCGCGGCGCAGGGGTCAATGCTATCATCGAGGTGCTCGAACAGGAGGATCCCGATGTCGACCATGATCGTGTCGCGCCGCCAGGCTTTGCTTGCCGGTGCCGCCCTGCCCTTCGCCACGACGCTGCTTCCCGCGCCCGCCCGCGCTGCGGCCGACATGCAAGGACCGGCAACCGCGGGTTTCAACCGTTTCAGGTTGGGCGGGTTCGAGGTCACGACCCTGATGGCCGGCACCCGCACGATCGACAACCCGTCCGGGATCTTCGGGCTGAACGCCGACCCCGCCGCGTTTGCCGCCGCCTCGGCCGCCGCATTCCTGCCGACCGACAAGGCGCAGTTCTTCTTCACGCCGACCTTGGTGAACACCGGGACCGGACTGGTGCTGTTCGACACCGGACTGGCGGGCACGCCGATGACGGCAGCGCTGGCCGCAGCCGGGATCTCCCCCGACCAGATCGACGTCGTGGTGCTGACCCACATGCACGGCGACCACATCGGCGGGCTCATGACCGATGGGGTCGCCACGTTCGCCAACGCCCGCTATGTGACTGGCGCGATCGAGAACAACCATTGGGCAGCGGCGGCCGACGAGGGGTATGACGGCCTCGTCCGTCCGCTGGCCGACAGGATGACCTTTCTGGACGACGGCAGCGCGGTGGTCCCGGGGATCACCGCGATGGCGGCGTTCGGGCACACCCCAGGGCATATGGCCTTCATGGTTGACAGCGACAGCGCCGGCCTCGTGATCACCGGCGACACCGCCAACCACTATGTCTGGTCGCTGGCCCACCCCGACTGGGACGTCGTGTTCGACGCCGACAAACCCGCCGCTGCCGCCACCCGCCGCACGCTGTTCGGGATGATCGCGGCCGACCGGCTGCCCTTCATCGGCTACCACATGCCGTTTCCCTCGCTCGGATATGTCGAAACCGCCGACAGCGGCTTTCGCTATGTTCCCGCATCGTATCAGATGATGCTGAACGGCTGACGCGCAACCGGCTTCAGCCAAGTCCGCACCGGTGCGCCCCGGCACCGGTTCGGGCGCGATCGGTGTCGCTTTACCGATTGCACCACCCAAGCCCCAACCTATGATGGCGGCAGGGGAAGTCAGGGGTTCGTCTTGCGTCTATCTGTTCTTGCCGTGATGACGGCTTGTGCGGCCCCCGGCGGGTGGCCCGGCCCGGCTGGGGCGCAAACCCTGTCCGATGCCGCCACTGGCATCGAGGCGCGGATTGCTGCCAACGACTATGCCACCGCACTTGCCGGGGCGCGCGACCTTCTGGGTCAGGTCTGGGACATGACGCCGGCACTCGGCTTCACCGAGGCGCTCCTGGTGGCCGAGCCCGCGTCCGGCTACGGGATCTACAACCCCCGCCCGACCACGACTTACCGGCTCGGGGAACCCATCGTGGTCTATGCCGAACCCTATGGCTACGGATTCGGCAGCCCGGATGCGGGGCTGTATTCCATCGGCTTCGTGGCAGACCTGCTGGTGATGAATGCCGATGGCTCGGTTCTGGGCGAGGTGCCGAATGTGGTCAACCTCGACCTCACCTCTCGGGTGCGCAACCGCGAATTTCAAGCCACCATCACCTATGACCTCGGGGGCGTGGCGCCCGGGTCCTATGTGCTGGTCACGACGCTGCGCGACAAGAACAGCCCCAAGTCCGGCAGCTTTGAAACCCCGATCGAGATCGTTCCATGACCGGCGCACGGCCCACCCCCCCGCCCGACGCGGCCCCACTCCACGCCGCCCCGACCCAGACAGCCCCGACCCAGGCGGCCCCGACCCAGGCGGCCCCGACCCACGCAACCCCGACCCACGCAACCCCGACC
>Ga0209591_10008087_pt1 | contig 11476 bp, 10 predicted proteins | sample MAT01_FD_187207 | JGI IMG/M metagenome (GOLD analysis project Ga0209591, IMG submission 187207) | Freshwater microbial communities from Lake Fryxell liftoff mats and glacier meltwater in Antarctica - MAT-01 (SPAdes) (version 2) | ecosystem: Environmental > Aquatic > Freshwater > Ice > Liftoff...
CGGTTCGGCGGACAACGAGCACCTTCTCGATCGACGGGGTCTCCGCGACCGCGTCGTCGGCCGTGGCCTTCAGTGGCACGACGTTGCCGCGGCGCCAGGCGCCGTCACCGGTGACGAGCACCGTGCACTCGGCGTCGTTGATGCGGTCGCGCAGCGAGTCCTTCGAGAACCCGCCGAACACGACCGAGTGCGCGGCGCCGATCCGGGCGCACGCGAGCATCGCCATCGGCAGCTCGGGCACCATGCCGAGGTAGATCGCGACGCGGTCGCCTTTGCCGACCCCGAGCTCCTTGAGCCCGTTCGCGAGGCGGCTCACCTCGTCGAGGAGCTCGGCGTAGGTGATCGTGCGGGTGTCGCCGGGCTCGCCTTCCCAGTGGTAGGCGACCTGAGCGCCGTGACCGGCCTCGACGTGGCGGTCGAGGCAGTTCTGGCTGACGTTCAGCTCGCCGCCGACGAACCACTTCGCGAACGGTAGGTCCCAGTCGAGGATGGTGTTCCATTCCTTCGACCAGTCGAGCGCGAGGGCCTGGCGGGCCCAGAAGCCCTCGTAGTCGCGGTCGGCTTCGTCGTAGAGGTGCGCGCCGACGACGAGCGAGTCCTGCTTGAACGACTCGGGCGGCGGGAAGCGGCGTTCCTCGGCCAGCAGTCCCTCGATCGTCGGCTCCGACATGCGTCTCCCCTCCGGACATGGTCGTGGTGGCTCGACCGCAGCGGATCACGATACCGCCCTCCTGCGTCGGCCATTCGAGGAGAGGCGCGTCAGCCGTTCCTTCTCAGGATGGTGACGGTGTGGGCGCCGAGTCCCGAGGGATCGGTGAGGGCGGCCGCCTCGGTGACGCGGCTGCGGCCGGCGATGGCCTCGAGGTCGCCGAGGTGGGCCCGGGCATCCCACTGCCGGCGACCGGACTCGACGAGGTCGTCGATGCCGAGGCCCGCGAGCCACGCGGCCTGGGTCGTCTCGAGCGCGACGGTGAACCCGGCGCGGCGCGCGGCGCGGTGCAGCGACTCGGTGACGATGTCGGTGGTGATGTCCTGCGTGCCGGGCGCCTCGAGCGGATCGCCGCCCCGACGGTGCGCACGGTACGTCCGCAGCCAGCCGTTGCGGCCCCGGGCCGCGACCTCGGCCGCCGGGGCGGCGTAGTCGATCACGACCACGACCCCGCGGTGCAGCGCCGAGGCGCACGCGGCGAGCCAGGCGTCGATCCCGCGTTGCAACGGAAGGCGGCTCCCGGTGGGCGCGTCGAACGGAGGCCTCACCGAGGCGTCGGCCGGGACGGGGACCTCGACGAACCGTTCGCCGTCGGTGCCGACCCGGATCTCGAGCCACCCCGACTCAGTCCGTTCGATCACATCGAAGGGGAGGTTGTCGAGCAGCTCGTTGGCCAGGATCACGCCCTCGAAACCGAGCGCGGGGAGGTCGTCGAGCGCGGTGACGATCGGACCGACACCGCCCACCGGCTCGGGATCGTCTTCACCGTCGGACGACGCGAAGTACGGCCCGAGCGCGTCCTCCCATGGTTCGACGGCCATGCGGTCACGCTGCTCGGCCCGCAACGTCGCCGACTTCTCGACCATCACGTAGCGCAGCGCGGGCGCGCAGTTCGGGTCGGCGCGGAGCACATCGCCCGCCAGACGACCGCGCCCGGCACCACCTTCGACGACGATGAACGGGTCGGGGGAGCCGAGCTCCACGAACCACCGGTCGAGTGCCCGGGCCACGACTGCGCCGAAGAGCGGGCCGATCTCGGGACTGGTCACGAAGTCGGACCCGGCCCGGCCGGCACCACCGTGGAGAAAGAACTCGTCGAGCGCAGCGCCGACGAACACCGAGTACGGCACCGGCCCCTCCCGGTGGATCCGCTCGGAGAGCTCGATGGTGGTCGCTTCTCCTAGAACCGTGCGAGCTCCCCGAGCCGGCCGAAGAGCTGGGGGTAGATCCCGATCACCACGACGGTCGCGGCGCACAGCGAGATGGCGACACCGAGCGCGGCGGGGATCTCGACCGCCCGCGTTCCTTCGATCGCCGGCTCCTTGAACCACATCCGGCGGACGACGGCGGCGTAGTAGAAGAACGCGATCACCGAGTTCACCGCCGCGATCACGCCGAGCACGATTGCCCAGGGGGTTCCTGCGTCGAGCACGGCCCGGAACAGCATGAACTTGGCGTACCAACCGGCGAGTGGGGGCACGCCTGCGAGCGAGAACAAGAAGATCGACATGAGGACCGCGAGCACCGGCGCGAACTGCCCGAGGCCGGCGTAGCTCGAGATCTCGGCGGAGCGGGTGCGACGGGACACCGCGATCACGACGGCGAACGCACCGAGGTTCATCGCCGCGTAGATCAACAGGTAGCTGACGACCGCTTCGAGCGCGGCCACGGGCGCGTCCTGGGCCACCGCGAGCGGCACGAGGATGAAGCCGCCCTGCGCGATCGACGAGTACGCCAGCATCCGCACGATGTTGGTCTGGCGGAGCGCGATGAGGTTCCCGACCGTCATCGAAAGCGCCGCGAACACCCACATCACCGGCTGCCACGAGTCGACGCTCGGGAAGAACCCCACGAAGATGATGGTGAGCAGGGCGACGAAGCCTCCGGCCTTCGACGACACCGACAGGAACGCGGTGACGGGCGTCGGCGCACCTTCGTAGGTGTCGGGGGCCCAGAAGTGGAACGGCACCGCACTGATCTTGAACGCGAACCCGACGAGCGTGAGGAAGATCGCGACGACGAACAGTGGCGCGACGTCGGGGGTGGTGCGGGCGAAGTCGGCGATGTCGGTGAGCATCGTTGATCCGCTGAACCCGAAGATGAACGACATGCCGTACAACATGATCGCCGAAGACAGCACCCCGATCAGGTAGTACTTGATCGATGCCTCGTTCGACTTCGTGTCGTGCTTGCGCCACCCCGCGAGCACAAAGGTCGGGATGGAGATCGCCTCCAGGGCCACGAAGATCGTGATGAGCTCGCGGGCCGATGCCATCACGATCATCCCGAGCACCGAGATGAGCATCAGGAAGTAGAACTCGCCCTGGTAGTAGTCGCCCTCACCGATGTAGTCGACCGACAACAGCAACGTGACGTAGGCGGCCACGAGGAACAGGGCCTTGAACGTGAGCGCGTAGGGATCGACGACGTACGCGCCCCCGAACATCACGCGGTCGGTACCGTCGATCGCGAGCGTGATGACCGGGATGAGCGCGGCGAGCACGCCGATCGTCGCGATGCGCGATGTCTGCCAACGCTCGCGATCCGTGAAGAGCAGGTCGGAGATGAGCACGGCGACGATCGTCACGGAGAGGATGATCTCCGGCGCGAGCGCGTGGAAGTCGAAGTTCGGGGTCACGTGCTCATCCGGCGGGCGTCGTTGATGGAGGCGCCGCTCATGTGAACGCCGCTCATGTGAACGCGCCTCATGTGAAGATCTTCGACACGTGTTCCACGGCCGGGTTGGTGAGCGAGAAGAGCAGGTTGGGGTAGATGCCGAGGATCACGATGCCGAGGAGCAGCGGCGTCCACGCGATCCACTCGGCGGTCGAGACGTCGTGGATGTGGGCATCTTCGAACTCGGGCTTCGGCGTGCCGAACGCGACCCGCTGGAGCATCCAGAGCAGGTAGCCGGCGGCGAGGACCGTACCGACCGCGGCGATGACCATGTACACGCGGAACGTGACCTCGGAGAGCGCCGGGGCGGGCTGGTAGGCCGAGAGGATCGCGGGAAACTCGCCCCAGAACCCGGCCAGGCCCGGGAGGCCGAGCGATGCCATCGCGCAGAATCCGAGGATCCACCCCATCTTCGGGGCCTGGGTGAGGAGACCACCGAGGCGGTTCATCTCGCGGGTGTGGAAGTTGTGCTGCACGGAACCGGCGATGAAGAAGAGCATGCCGGTGATGAGACCGTGGGCGACCATGCCGAAGATGGCCGCGTTGATCCCGAAATCGGTGAGGGTTGCGATGCCGAGCATCACGAAACCCATGTGCGCGACCGACGAGAACGCGATGAGCCGCTTCATGTCGGTCTGCGCGAGACAGCAGAACGCGCCGTAGATGATGCCGATCACCGCGAGCAGACCGATCCAGGGCGCCCAGTTCACCGCGCCGTCGGGCAGGAGCGGCAGCGCGATGCGGATGAAGCCGTAGGTACCGAGCTTCAGCATGATCGCGGCCAGCAACACCGAGCCGACGGTGGGCGCTTCGGTGTGGGCGTCGGGGAGCCAGGTGTGGAACGGGAACATCGGCACCTTGATCGCGAATCCGAGGAACATCCCGGCGAACACCAGGGTCTGGGTCCCCTCGACGATCCCCTTCCCGTGCAGGGCCGAGAGCGCCGGGATCGAGAACGTCTGCACGTCGCTCAGGAAGTACATCGCGAGGAAGCTCAGGAGCATCAGCGCCGAGCCGAACAGCGTGAACAGGAAGAACTTGATCGACGCGTACTCCCGGTTCGGCCCGCCCCAGACGCCGATCATGAAGAACATCGGGAGCAGCACGATCTCGAAGAACACGAAGAAGAGGATGAGGTCCTGCGCCGCGAACGTGCCGTTCATCCCGACTTCGAGCAGGAGGATCAGGGCGAGGAAGGCCTTCGGGTTGTGCGGCTCGGGGAAGTGGTTCCAGGAGTAGATGACGCAGAGCACCGTGATGAACATGGAGAGCACGAGCAGCGGGAGGCTGATGCCGTCGATCCCCATGTGGTACCGGCTGTTGATCACGTCGATCCACGACTCGTTGACCCGGAACTGCAGCGCGCCGGCGCGGTCGTAGTCGAAGCGGAAGAGGATCACCACTCCGACCACGAGCGTCGCCACGGTGGTGAGCAGCGCGACGAGCTTCTGCGCCTTCTCCTCTGCGCGCGGGATCAGCAGGACGATCACCATGCCGACCACGGGCAGGAAGACCGCCAGGGTCAGGGCCCAGTCGTCGAACCAGTTCATGCGGACCGTTCCCCTTTACTCAACTGAAGATGACGAGCGCGAGAGCGAACGCGCCGACCGAGAAGAACATGACGAGGGCGTACCACTGGAGGCGACCGGTCTGCACCCGACGCAGCAGCCCACCCGATGCACCGGTCTCCCGGGCAAGGGTGTTGTACCCGGCGTCGAGCACGTCCTGATCGACCCGGTAGGTGCCTCCCGCGATCGACCGGGCCGCGAGGCCCGTGCCCTTGACGATCGCGTCGATGACGTTCTGGTTGATCCAGTAGGAGACCCGTGCGATCGGGCCCTTGATCCCGGTGACGATCACACCCTCGTAGAGGTCGTCGAGGTAGTACTTGTTCACGAGGAACGTGTAGCCGGCGTTCGCGAGCGAGCTGCGTCGGGTGAGGTCCTTGAACGCGCCGACTTCTTCCTTGCGGAACCAGAGGAAGCATCCGACGCCGATCGCGGCCGCGACGACGATCAGTGACGTGGCCGCGAGTCCGTAGTCGAACTCGGGGACGAGCACCGGTGGGAACGCGAAGTGCGGTTCGACGTACTCGACGAACTTCTCGAGTCCGAGCGGGACCGCCTGCGCGAACCCGGCGAAGACGCTGAACACCGCGAGCACGATGAGGGGAACGGTGATGGCCTTCGGCGATTCGTGCGGCTGGCCGTGTCCCCGGTACTCGCCGAAGAAGGTGAGGTACACGCAACGAGTCATGTAGGCCGCGGTGAGGAAGGCGCCGACGAGGCCGACGATCGCGAACACCTCGTAGCCACCCTGTCCTGCGGTGGCGAGGATCTCGTCCTTCGACCAGAACCCGGCAAGCGGCGCGATGCCGGCCAGCGCGGCGGAGCCGATGAGGAACGTCCAGAACGTGATCGGCATGTACTTGCGCAAGCCGCCCATGTCCTTCTTCATGTCGAAGGAGTGGTGAGAGCCGGAGTGGCTCACCGATCCGGCCCCGAGGAACAGCAGCGCCTTGAAGAACGCATGGGTGAAGAGGTGGAACACGGCACCGACCCACGCGCCGACACCGAGACCCATCACCATGTACCCGAGCTGGCTGATCGTGGAGTAGGCGAGGACCTTCTTGATGTCGGTCTGCACGAACGCGAGCGCCGCCCCGATGATGATCGTGATCGCGCCGATGATCGCCATCGGGTTGAAGCCGCCGTCGCCGATGTTGAAGCCGCTCCAGAACACCCCGTAGAGCCGCGCGCCGAGGTACACCCCGGCCACGACCATGGTCGCGGCGTGGATGAGGGCCGACACCGGCGTCGGGCCGGCCATGGCGTCGGGGAGCCAGGTGTGGAGCGGGAACTGACCGCTCTTGCCGATGATCCCGATGAGCAGGCAGCTCGCGCCGACGACCATCAGGGTGTGGTCGGCGCCCGAGCTGAGCGCGTACTGGTTGATGCCGACGATGTTGAACGTGCCGGCGGCGAAGAACGTGACGATGATGCCGATCATCAAGCCGATGTCGCCGGTGCGGGTGGTGAGGAACGCCTTGAGCGCGGCGTTGCTGTTCGCCCCCTCCTCCCACCAATGACCGATCAGCATGAACGAGCAGAGACCGACCAGCTCCCAGCCGACGAGCAGCTGCAACGTGTTCGGGGCGACGACGAGCAGCAGCATCGAGAAGGTGAACAGGCTGAGCGCGGCGTAGAAGTAGGTGAAGCGGACGTCGCCCTTCATGTACGCCGTCGAGTAGATGTGCACGAGGAGCGAGATGAACGTGACGACGAAGAGCATCATCACCGCGAGGCCGTCGATCTGGGTCCCGACGCCGAACTTCATCGCGCCGTTCTGCCACCAGGTGATGCTGTGCACGATGGGCTCGACCTCGGCGTACTCCTTGCCGGCGAACAGGAGGTTCTTGCCGATCGCGCCGAGGCCCTCCTTGCCGGCGTTGGCCTCGTCGACGTACTGCACCCACTGCACCACCGCCACGCACGACAGCACGAACGACGTCGCGAGCGCGACGATGCCGATTTCCGAGCCCTGGCGCGGCAGCTTCTTCCCGAAGAAGAGGATGAGCACGAAGGAGAGCGCGGGGATGAGGACGATGATCCACGCGGCGTCGAGCACGGTCAGCCCCTCATCTGGTCGAGCTCGTCGAGGTCGGGGCTCCGGAGGTTCCGGTAGATGAGGAGCACGATGGCGAGGCCGACGCCGACCTCGGCCGCGGCGATCGTGATGATGAACAGCGCGAACACCTGACCCGACACCTCGGCGAGTCGGGCCGAGAAGGCGACCAGGTTCAGGTTGACCGCGTTGAGCATCAACTCGACGCTCATCAGGACGAGGACGCCGTTCCTGCGTACGAGCACCCCGTAGACACCGGTGCAGAAGAGGAACGCGCTCAGGATGAGGAACTGGTTCAACACCATGGTCAGTCCCTCCTCGCGATCACGACCGCGCCGACGAGCGCGGCGAGCAGCAACATCGAGACGACCTCGAACGGGACGACGTACTGGCGGAAGATCGCATCGCCGACGGTCGCGGTCTTGCCGGTGGCGAGCACCGCAGCGTCGAGCTTGATCTTCTGGTTCCCGAACGCGTCGACGAGCAGCGTGACGAGCACGCCCAGGAGGAAGACGGCTGCGACCGCGGCGGGGAACCGCTGGTTGTTGTCGAACTCCGAGTCGCCTCCCATCGGCGCCCGGGTGAGCATGATCCCGAAGAGGAAGAGGATCACGACCGCGCCGATGTAGATGAGCACCTGGACCCAGGCGATGAACTCGGCCCCCAGCAGGATGTACTGCGCGGCGACGCCGGCGAGGACCACGACCAGGTAGAGGGCGGCGTGGACGATGTTGCGCGTACGGACCACGCCGATCGCGGCGAGTCCCATCGCGACCGCGACGATCCAGAAGGCGACGTTCTGCGCGACCACAGCCGCTACTTCTTGCCCTTGACGTCGGCACCGAGCTCGAGGGGCTCCGGTTCGGGCACCGTTGCCATCCACTCGCCGAGCCGGTCCTTGTCGTGCAGGAGGTTCGCGATCTGGAACTCGGTGTACTCGAAGTCGGGACTCCAGAAGAGGGCGTCGAAGGGGCACACCTCGACGCAGATACCGCAGTACATGCAGAGGCCGTAGTCGATGTCGAAGCGGTCGAGGATGCTCACCGTGCGGTCGCGACCGCCTTCGCGGCGCGGGGGACGCTTCTCCTTGTGGCCCTCGATGTAGATGCACCAGTCGGGGCAGCTGCGCGCGCACAGCATGCAGACGGTGCAGTTCTCCTCCTTGAGCGCGATGACCCCACGGGCCCGGCTCACCGGCTCCTCCTTCTCGTGCGGGTACTGCACGGTGACCGCGCCCTTGAGCATGGTCTTGAAGGTGATACCGAGGCCGCCGATGAGGCCGGGCAACTTCGGCTTGCGCATCTTCGGTGCCATCTACATCGCCACCTTGAGGATGCCGGTCACCAGGATGTTGGCGAGACCGAGCGGGATGAGGACCTTCCAGGCGAGGGCCTGGAGCTGGTCTTCACGCAGGCGGGGGTAGGTGAACCGCACCCAGAAGAACAGGAACGCCACGAACATGAGCTTCGCGAACAGGACCACCGGCCCGAGGATGTCGGCCATCGTGCCGTGCACGCCGGGGATCGCCCAGCCGCCGAGGAAGAGTGTGGCGGCGAGCGCGGCGAACGCGAACGCAGTGCCGATCTCGCCGATGTAGAAGAAGAGGAAGCGGAAGCCCGTGTACTCGACCATGTAGCCGGCGACGAGCTCGCTCTCGGCCACCGGCATGTCGAACGGGGTCTGGGTGAGCTCGGCCTGGGCCGCGACGAGGAAGAGGCCGAAGCCGATGATCTGGGTGAAGAAGAACGGGTTGCCGATGCCGCCCCAACCGAAGATCTCGCCACCCTGCTGCGCGGCGACGATCCCCTGGAGGCTCATCGTTTCCGCCTGCACGACCACCCCGACGACGGCGAGGAGCAGCGGGAGCTCGTAGGCGATGAGCTGGGCCGCGGCGCGCAACGCACCGAGGAGCGCGAACTTGTTCGAGCTCGCCCACCCCGCCATCAGCACCCCGATGACCGAGAGACTCGAGACCGCGAGCGCGTAGAACACACCGACGTCGAGGTCTTTCACGACGATGCGCGGCCCGGCCGGGATGACCACGAAGATCAGGAACGTCGACATCAGGATGACGACGGGCGCCATCGCGAACACGCGCCGGTCGGCGCCGTCGGGCATCACGTCTTCCTTCTGGATGAACTTGATGCCATCGCCGATGAGCTGGAACCAACCGTGGAACCCACCCGGGTCCATCGGGCCGAGCCGGCTCTGCATGTGGCTCATCATCTTCAGGAGGAACGTGTAGCCGAGGATCAAGGCACCCGCGGGCACGAGCACGAGGATGATGATCGTCTTGATCGCGAGGGTGGTCCCCCACCCGATGTCGAGCGCCAGTACGTCGATCATGCGCGTCGGCTCACCATTTCGGGACGACTCCCGCTCCGGCTCCGACAGTTCGATGGGAGATTGTTCGCTCCAGAACGCCTTCGCTTCGTCTCACCGGTCGATGTCTCCGAGGATGAAGTAGAGGGACGCGAGGATCGTGATCACGTCGGGAACGTAGACGCCGCGCAGCAACCACGGCATGATCGAGACGTTGCTGAACGACGCCGAACGGATCTTGACCCGGAACGGGCCCGTCGCGCCCTTCGACACGACGTAGTAGCCCATCTGGCCGAGCGGGTTCTCGACCTCGGAGTAGACCTCGCCCTCGGGCACCTTGATGATGCGCGGGACCTTGGCCATGATCGGCCCGCTCGGCATCTGGTCGAGCAGCTGCAGGACCATCCGACACGACTCGCGGGTCTCCTGGAGCCGCACCCAGTAGCGGGCGAACGAATCGCCGTCGGGGTGGGTCCAGACCTTGAAGTCGAGCTCGGAGTAGACGAGGTACGGGCGACCGTCGCGGCGCAGGTCCCAGTCGACGCCGGACGCACGCAGGTTCGATCCCGACATCCCGTAGGCGGCTCCCAGCTCGCCCGGGACGATGCCGATCGACTTCGTGCGGACCTGGAAGATCTCGTTGCCGGCCACGAGGTCGTCGAACACGTCGCAGCCGTCGAGAATCTTCTGCATGACTTCCCGCGTCTCGCTGATCCAACCCCATGGGAGGTCGTCCTTCAGGCCCCCGATGCGGTTGAAGTTCGGGTGGAACCGCCCGCCGGTGGCGCCCTCGATGAGGTTCAGGACGTACTCGCGATCGCGGAAGCCGTAGAACGCCGGCGTGAGTGCACCCACCTGCAGGGCCATCTCACCCAGGAAGAGGTAGAAGGTCGAGATGCGCGACAGCTCGGTGAGCACCGTGCGGATGTACTGCGCACGGGGCGGAGCCTCGATGGCCATGAGGCGCTCGGCGGCGTCGACGAACGGCACCTCGTTGGCGAAGCTCGACAACCAGTCGATGCGGTTCACGAGGGTGGTGATCTGGGGGTAGGTGCGGTACTCGGTGAGCTTCTCGTAGCCCCGGTGCATGTACCCGATGATGGGATCGGCCGACACGACGCGCTCACCGTCGAGCCGGACCACGAGCCGCAGCGTGCCGTGGGTCGCGGGGTGCTGCGGACCCAGGTTGAGGATCATGTCGCCGGTGTCGAGCTCGACGTTCACCTGCGCCTCGGCGAGGTGTCGCAGCGCACCCGGCTCGAGCTGGATCTCCGGCGTCGGCGGGTTCTCGGTGGTCGACATCAGCTCCGCTCCTGCCTGCGGCGGGCCGCTCGGGCCCCGCCTCGGACAACGCGGTCGGAGGCGACGTTCCGGAGTCCTCGGCTCATGCCTCCACCTCCTCGGCGGGAGCGTCGTCGCCGGGCATTGCCTCGACGTCGACGAGGCCGGGCCACGGCTTCACCTCGCGCGCGAGGAGCGCGAAGTCTTTCCGCAGCGGGTATCCCTCGAACTCGCCCGGGAGGTAGAGCTTGCGCAGGTTCGGATGACCTTCGAAGCCGATGCCGAACATCTCCGCGCACTCGCGCTCGTGCCAGTCGGCGCCGGGATACACAGTCGTCCACGACTCCGCACTCGGAGCATCGTCGTCGACGTCGGTCTTCAACGTGATCCCATGGTGCTTCGTCGTGCTCTGCACGTGCGCGAAGACCTGGAAGCGACCGGTCGAGCCCGCCACGCCGTACGTCGTCTCGGTCGGCTGCACCGGCGCCGACGTGTCGGAACCGCCTTCGTCGTCGCTCCCCGGCGCCACCATGGGCTGCCAGTCGATCCCCGACACGAACGACAGGTAGTCGCAGTGGAGCTTCGTCTTGGCCACTTCGGCGCTGCGGCGCCAGGCGTCGGGCCGGATGCGCACCACGAGGGTGCCGAGCGCGTCGGCGTGCTCGACCACACCGTCGCCGAGCTCGGCCTCGAACACCGCCAACAACGCCATCTGTTCGTCGGTGAGCGCGGGCTGCTCCGGTTCCGCGAGCTCTTCGGTGGGTTCCTCAGGCATCGGACGCGCCCACCTTCACCGTGGGGTCCGCGACGCGTGTCGAGACCATCGCGACGTCGTCGGGAACCTCTCCCCGCCAGCGGGCCGCG
>Ga0209591_10008094_pt1 | contig 11471 bp, 8 predicted proteins | sample MAT01_FD_187207 | JGI IMG/M metagenome (GOLD analysis project Ga0209591, IMG submission 187207) | Freshwater microbial communities from Lake Fryxell liftoff mats and glacier meltwater in Antarctica - MAT-01 (SPAdes) (version 2) | ecosystem: Environmental > Aquatic > Freshwater > Ice > Liftoff...
GCTCACCCTCAGTGGGAACTGCGGGCGTCTTGTCCTTGTTCTTTCGAAGCGGAAACAACTGCCACCAACGCTTAGCAACTTCCTCGTCTGACCAAAGAGCAACGACATCAGGCATGTTGCGAAGGATAACGTGAACATGGTTAACCATCACCGCAAACGACAAGCAGTCGATACCAAAGCTAGCCGCAAGCTCTTGCAGTCGATTTTTGGTTCCAAGTTCGCCGATGTTCAAGCAATTTGCCAGAAACTGGGTCTAAGCCACAAAGCCACAAAGCCACGCGCGACGAACCGTTCTCTGAACGGCATGAAAATCGCCGACCTCGTTTGGATCAAAGATATCGCGTCGATTTTGTCGAGCCATAAAAAATTCTCTAGCCAATGACAGTAAAAACAGGGAGGGATGCAACTGAGGAGATAATTCTACAACCAACAGTATGTGGATACAATAGCAAGTTGGATGGCCCTTCTAAACCAAAGCGATCCGCGCACGATACAACTCTATGACCGACGACAACGCCGAGTTACTCGAAATATCGTCGAACGGATTTCGGTCTAATTCTTGATCTTGGAATTCATTCAGTTTGCGAATCCAAGCATCCACGGTCCACTGCGGCAAATCTGTTGGGCCTGAATTTGCAATACGTTGGTTACCTCCATTGGATTTCTCTGTCTTCAGAATCGTCGTCATGCGATCGCATTCTTCGAAGGATCATTTCGGTACTGGTTTGTTAAGCGACGGTTTTTCCTTTGGGTAGACATTGTCCAGTTTCGCCGAAGGCTGCCGCTTTTCTCCTTCGTGCGGCTGAGTTGTCAATCAGCCTGTCCTCCATCCAAGGGAAATGGAAAAACGATGCAAAACTCCATAACGATCTCACGAGGTGCAATATCCAAAGGAAACAGAGACCTAAAGCAGCCAAGACGCCGATGAGCCATGCATCATTGATTGCAAGCCGAAGGGCGGAGAGACCATTCGATGTGAAGTCGTATCGATGGTGTCAAAACGCGAATGAATGTATGCTTTACTGCGGAAAGGGAAAAAATTCGAATCGATGGCAATGGTGATCGAGAAGTCAGAACTTGGATTTACAATTCTAGAGATCGAAGAAGAAGAATTTGATGACGTGGCATCCCGACAAGAAGAAAACTATGGACCGCATTGAAGCACTACTGGATCTACTCGATCGCTGGGATGATAAGATTCTCAGCGATCGAGTGACGCCGGAAGAGTTTTGCTCCGAGCACCCGGAATTGCTAGACGAATTTCGGCAACTGCTCAACCAGCGCGGCGTCTTGACGGCGCTCCTCAATGGCGACAATTCGCTTGAGCTAAAGCCTGAGGAAATGATTGACCGAATGCAAGACGGCCGCTTTCCTGTCGTGCAGTTTCACGACCAGGGTGGACTCGGTTGGATCTACTTAGCCAAGGATCGAGAGTTGGGTCGCATAGTAGCGCTCAAATGCCTGCAGCCAGAACCTGCGACGGACCCAGAAGCTCGAAAGCGTTTTGTTTGCGAAGCCGAAATCACCGCTAGGCTGGAGCACCCCGGCGTGGTTCCGATTTATGGCTTGGGTGGTCTTCCGCAGCAAGAATCACCGTCTTACGCGATGCGATTCGTGCAAGGCGAGACGTTGCGAACCGTCATCCGCGACTTCCACGTATCCCATAGCAAACAGGATTGGAGCAGCCTCGATGGAATTCGTATTCTGCGATCATTTGTCACCGTCTGTGAAACGATCGCGTACGCGCACAGCAAGAACGTCATCCATCGCGATTTGAAATCGTCAAATGTGATGATCGGGGCCTTCGGTGAAACGCTTGTCCTCGATTGGGGGTTGGCAAAACTCTTGACTGACCCTGAAGATTCATCGAGCGATTTAGCTCAAAGGACTTCAGGAACGCTGAAACCTCAGCCAAGTCCGCTGGGGGCGACGCTTTCGGGCGCAACGCTCGGTACGGTTGGTTTCATGAGTCCCGAACAAGCTCGTGGCGATTGGGCGAACGTCAAGCCGGCATCGGATATCTTTTCGCTCGGTGCGATCCTCTACCAAATCCTAACGAACCAAGCTCCCTACCAAGGTGACGGAGCATTAGCATCGGCACGCGACTGCGCTTACCTACCGCCCAAAGCAATCGCGCCCTCCACCCCAAAACCATTGGCCGCTGTTTGCATGAAAGCGATGCAAGCAGATCCGTCCCAGCGATACAATACGGCCCTAGAACTCAAGAACGACATCGAACTCTATCTCGCCGATGAACCTGTTTCGGCCCGACGAGAATCGATTTATGAACGCTTGCAGAGAACGCTTCGCCGCCATCGAGTAGCCGTACAAATGGGCGGTCTAATGGCGCTGCTGACGATCGTTATGTTGTCTGCATTTCTTTCCTTTGCCGCAAAGAAAAACGACGAGCTCAAGACGGCTTATGAGAAAGAAGAGGCGGCAAAAGACAAAGCCATCCTGCAAGGCCATCGTACGCAAGAGGCGCTCAAGGCAAGTGTCCATGAGAACTACGCGGCGAATATGGCGCAGGTTTCACAAGCCCTCAGCGATCGACAACCGGCACGCTTGGCCGACATGCTTATTAAAGCCGGCCCGCGCATTGGTTCCCCCATCGATCCGCGCGGCATCGAATGGTGGATGAGCTGGAACAAAGCATATGGTGGAATGAATCCGATCAATGTCAATGGTCTCGACATCATCGGTATGCGGCTAATCGATGGCGGGAAAAAGGCGGTCGCCTGGGATTCGCGACAGAGGCTGCGTATTCTCGACACCAGATCCAACGCAACGCTTTTTGCAACGGAAGAAGACGTTAGGATTCCGCTCAATATCCTGACGGAATTTCCAAGCGAATTGCCGTGCTCTGAGGACGCATCGACCATTGCAATAACCGATGACGCGAAAGTTAAGATTTATCGCTGGGATTCAACACTTGAAGAGTACGCGTTGTCGAAAACGATCGATCAGGGCGATCGCGTTTTCGTATGCGCACTTTCGCACGACGGTCGAATTCTAGTGACTGGGGATGGTCAGGGACACGTCCATTGGAGAGACCTAAGAGCCGACCAAACCAAAAGCTACGACGTGGGGAAAGGACATGCGATAACAAGCCTTCAGATTTCACCTACTGGTCGCTACTTGAGTGACTGGAACTTCGAATCTGGCAGTTTACCGACAATTCTCGATCTCTCAAATGGAACAACCATTGCGGCGCCTGTTGAATGGAAAGGCGTCTTCTCTCGCGCCGGCTTTGGCCAATACGATACGTTGTTGGCCTGGAACAAAGAGCAAGTCGTCACATTTGCCATCACTTTTCCAAATCAACTCACAGAGATTTGGGAAACGGAACTCTCAAAGCTTGTCAACAATGATGTGATGTTCGGTCCCAGCGAATCCATTCGCGAGTGGATCACGTTAACCGATGAGTGCCAGAGCCTTAACGAGTCCACGATTCGTGAACGAGTTCATAGCGGCAATATCGTCAATACCGTGCGTTCGACTACGCTTGCAACCATGAATCCGCAACGACAGATGACGACGGAGCGCGACTATCGACAAGTCGGTTACCACCTGTTCTCCCGAGAGCCATCGAAGAAAAAATCTGGAACTTCGTATTTTGATTTTCAATCAAAAAGGCCTGTAAGCATTTCGGAGTTCAGGCAACCAAATCTAGATTCCGTTGTCGACGTTGCAAGTGATGGCTCGACCATTCTTACACGTGATACCAATGACAATTATTCAACGATTTCCGCCGGCTCTTGGCTTTGGGAGTCTATCGATCGGCACGATCTCCCAGGCTCCATTCAGTCGCTTGGTTGGGACAAGAATGGACAACTTCTATCGGTAACACAACCACCCAATGCCTACAGCGATCCGTTCGCCGAGTTTGATCGGTGCGCGGCCCCCTATGATCAAACAGCAAAAACAGAGCATCAGACACTATTGCTGATTGAGAGCGCCAAACCCTCCGAGGATTGCTCCGTTGTCGCAGACTACCTTGAAAATCAAATCCGCGTCAAAACGCTCGACGGCACAAAGAACGAATACAAGTTCGAGTACGAGACGAAATCGAACTCGTTCAAAAACGACATGATCATGGTTCGAGTCTATCCGTGGAACCAAAGGGACACCAAGCCTCTACCGTCCTTTGTGAATCTCGCTGGAAATGAGGTGCGTCGGCAACCATTGCGTTTACCTTGGGTCCTAGCGATTCCAAAGTACGAGACGGCTGAGAACAATGGTGACGCATTTGAGCCCGATGTATCCGACCAAAAGAGTCGTTTTTTGGTTGTGGATTACGAAGCCGCTCGCGTTGTCAGCGAACTAGACGTTCCAGACACTGCCGTAATCGCAGTAACCATCAGTCCCAATGGTCGAGGAATCGCCTTAGTCAGTGGGAATGTGATGGGGTTCGAAAAAAGTAGAAAGACACCGCTCCTTCATACCTGGTCTATCGACGATGATCAGAGCATCACAAAGGGGCAAGTAATCGCCACCGATGTTGACGCGCGTTGCATTACGATGAATCCTGGCGGCACACACGTCGCAATCGGCGGCTTGGATGGGCAGGTCGTCGTTGTTAACTTGAAGTCGGGACTAGAGGTGATGCGTGCCAATTCTCACGAAGCGTTGGTTCGCGCAGTTACCTTTTCCCCTGACGGATCCCGTCTCGCGTCAGCAGGAGAAGATCAAACCGTTCGTTTTTACTCGACACGAGACTGGCAGGAAGTGATGAATGTCGACTGCCAGTCGATACCGACATGTTTGGCATTTGATCCGAAAAGTCGATCCTTAGCCATCGGCGACGAGGCAGGCCACATTGCCATTTTGTCCGCCGCATCGCGGAAAGATGTTTATGACCTGGCGTCGCTGTGGCTAAAACAAGAAAGCACCGCCGCCAAAGGTGAAGCAGCCATCCTCAGTGAACTGTGGTCAGAGTTTGTCACCTCTCGTGGGCGTTCGGAGGAGGAGATGCAAGCAGGTCAGCAAGCGATTGAATCCCTACGAGGGAAAGTTCGCGATTTGCCGATTGATGAATTAAGGAGTCAGTTCCAAACCAATCTACCACCGTTAATTGATGACTTTTTTACTGGCGAGCGACCTGAAGCGGAAACTGTCGTAAGAAATATGAAATTGCAGGGAGTTACTGATGGGCGTTGAATTGAGAAATGACAGTGCTGAAACCGAAAAACGATCATCAAAGAATCCAAGCGGGTTTCGTGGTCGAGTCGACTACTCGGCGCGATGCAGTTTCATTCATGATCCAGACCTTAAGTTGCATCAATGCGGATTGCCTAAGGCGATTGTCCTGCAACTCTATCGTCCTTTCATTGTACGCCGCATGCTAGAAATGCGTCTTGCCTACACCCGCGAGGAAGCTGAAGCGATCCTTCTTCGACCGGTTCAATCAACGGGAAAGTTCAGTGAATCAACATGGCTATCGACTGTTGAGTGTGACCAAACCCTTGAAGCGGTGATTGCTGGGCATCCCGTTTTGCTGAGCCGCGCTCCATCGCTAAGTCAGACTGGAATCCAAGCTTTTCAACCGGTCATTACCGCCGGAAATGTGATTCGAATCCATCCGCTGGTGTTCCAGGACTTCGATAGTGAGAAAGATGGGGATCAAGTCACCGTTCATCTGCCACTTTCGCGAGAGGCCCAGCGGGAAGCATCAACTCGTATGATGCCAGCTAACAATCTCTTTAGTCCGGCAAATGGTGCTCCCATTTTCAGTCCATCGCGGGACATCGTGATGGGCTGCTACTACGTGACGCTCACAAGGACAGCATGCGATCGCCCGAAGTGCCTTGGAGATGGAATGATCTTTGCTTCACCGCGAGAAGTCGACATGGCATACGCGCTGGGCAAAGTTGCGCTGCATGCGACGGTCAAGGTGCGATTGCCAAAAAATAAACGCATTCGAGATGGACACGAGCAAAAGATTTCAAGCCGAGGCATCATTGAGACCACCGCTGGCCGAATCTTATTCAACGAAATTCTGCCGCCACAGATGGCGTTCTATGACCAGGCGTTAAACCGGAAAGACTTGGCGGTTATCATTGCCGACTGCTACGGTGAATTGGGGCAAAGCCAGACAATCGAATTGATGGAGCAAATCACACAATTTGGAGTCCGCGAGTTGACACGAAGCGGTTGCTCTGTCGCTGTGAGTGATCTGAAGATGGCCAAAGACAAAGCCACTCTGATCGCCAAGGCTGAGAAACAAACGGCACAATTCTTTCAATCGCATCAGCGAGGAATTATGGCGAGACAGGATCGGGGCAATAGCGTATTTGACGTCTGGCAGATTGCAAGGGTTTCTATCACCCGTTTGACGTTGGCATCACTCGACAATGATGAGAGCGCTTACATCAATCCCTTGTCTCTGATGATGAGATCGGGTGCGGGAATCAGTACGGCTCAAATCCTGCGTTTTGCAGGAATGTATGGCAGCGCGTCGTCCTACGGCTCAAAGTTTGAAATACCGATCAAATCCAATTTTCGTGAGGGACTTTCACTCGTAGAGTATTTCATGTCCATCATTCAGCCAAGGAAAAATCGTCTCGAAAGCTTGAAGTCAAGCAGAAGCTGGCGGTTTTTAGCTCGGAAATTAGTGCAAGCCTGCCGCCACCTCGTAATAACAGAACACGATTGCGGAACTTCCGAAGGTATAAAAGCCGGCGCAGCGTTCCAGGGAACTAGATATCAAATCCGTACGGCAGAAGCGATTGTTGGACGTGTCAGTTTGAAAAGCATCTTGGATCCAATGACGGGCGAGAGCATTGTCCAAAAAAACGAATTAGTCACTCCTGAGATCGCACTAAGAATCGAAGCGATTGGATTGGAGGAAATCGTGGTTCGCAGTCCACTCACCTGCCAGACCGAGCAAGGTGTTTGTCGATGTTGTTACGGGTGGGATCTGTTAACCGCTTCGCTGGTCGACGTCGGCGTTCGTGTTGGAATGATCGCCGCTCATTCCCTCTGCAAGAGTCCTTTCAATATCTTAAAGCATGATTTCAGAATTAGATTGCGACCAGGCTATGATGGGGAATCAAAAATCTTTTCATGGGCACGTGGCGTCGTACGGTTTTCAAATGCCAGGATTGTAAAGAACTCTCTCGGTGCAAGCATCGTGATGAGTCACAATGCTACGGCAGCGATTTATGGCGACAACGATCGATGGTTGGAGGAGTATGACATTCCCGTTGGGGCTGAATTACATGTCGCTGAAAATGAACGATTAAAACTCCGACAACTAATCTGCTCCTGGAATTTTGACTGGGTTCCTATTCTAAGTAACGCCAGCGGACGCGTTCATCTTGAAGAAGTTGTGGAGGGAGTAACATCACGAACAGAAAAGGAGCTAAACGGAAATGTTTATGAAAGAATTCTGAACAACGCGAGCAATCTTAATCCTAGAATCCTGATCAAAGATTCATCCGGCAAGGTCATGGCTTGTCACTATATGCCTGTCGGTACATGCTGCGAGTTAGTTGACAATCAGCTTGTTACCCTGGGGGAAATTCTCGCCTCTTACCCACGTATTGTCCAACCTAGGCATTGTGATGTCATAGGAATTTCGCGAATCGTCGAACTTCTGAAGGCGAAAAAACTGCCTTCGTCTTCAACACTCGCCCAATGTGACGGCGAGGTTGAGATTTCAGCGGAGCGAACTCCGGATAAACGAATGATTGTCGTTCGTACCAAGGAAGGGAAAGAAGTCATTCATCTCGTCTCACCAGACGCGGGGATGCGAGTTAGGTCGAAAGACCAAGTATTTGCCGGTGATCCGCTTACCTTTGGAACCCTTGATCCGAACGATGTCCTTTCAATTTTGGGCGAGAAAGCCGCTCAAAGATTGCTATTGGAGGATCTTTGGATCCCGTTCTCATGGGAACAACATTCCGTCGATGCAAGGCATCTTGAAGTCGTTGTTTCACAAATGATGAGCATGTTTCAGATCGATGATCCAGGCGATTCGAGTCTTTCGCAAGGTGAGCTCGTCGATAGAGTTGAGTTCAAAAAGATCAATCAAATCTTACAGTCGAGTGCGCGCGTGATCGACCCTGGCGATTCGGAGTTGCGAGCGGGAGACGTTGTAAACACCGAATTTATCGACGACACGAATCGCGAATTGAATCACTCGAATAAGCAAGACGTGAAGATTGTTAAAGCACGTCCCGCCACAGAGCATGTTCGCATTTTGGGAATTGAAGAAGTCGCTAAACAGAGAGACGCCGTGAAGAGCGACCACGAAATCGCAGAAAACGGCCCACCGAATCATCCATCGACCAACCACGGTTTGCGAGTAAGGAAGTCCAATGGCTAAAACTTCCATCAGATTCTCAGTCGAAGCCTTTCGAGTTCAAAACAAGCAATCGATCGAAATGGTGGGAGAGATGACTTTGCTTTACACGTCGGTAAGTACGGCAATAGTCGGTCGATCTGATCCAATTCAACAGCAGTTCGCCATCACGTCTGAACAATGGGAGGCTTTTTGGAAGCAAGTAGACCTGCTCGATGTGTGGTCTTGGACGGAATATCACAGGGTGGCGAGGGATGGTTGGAAATGGTCCCTTGAGTTGCAACGGGGCGATAGGCAGGTAACCGCCAGCGGTCGAAACGCCAAGCCGGACAACTACACTGAGTTCCGTCGCTGTCTAAACCAGCTGGTCGGAGGTCGCTTGGGATAGTTCCTTAAAACACACCCTCAGACAGAAAACATTTGCGACGATAGAAACCGTGTCCACTCCGCCGGGTATGAGCCGCTTTGTTAGGTATCACAATCAACATCGTCGCTGGTCGGACAAACTAACTCGCTCTGTCGGAGTACTAAATCGTGAAAAAGTTGACTGAATTTGCTGGATCTATCTGCCTCATAACGGTTGTCTTGTTGATCCGTTGCCCCAACCTTCGCCCGGATCTCAGCCCGGTTGTCCGCAGCGTGGGCGCCGCGTTCGGTTTGTATCCAAAGTCTGAGAATTCAGAAGTCACCAAGAAAAATCCTTCCTTTCATTTTGCTCCCACGACTGATGAAGTGGCCACGCGAGCGTTGGTTCATGGAATGAGCTCAAAATGACAACCCTCCTCGGTGCAGTTGAGAAACTGCCCTATGACAACAGCGAGATACCAGCCGACGTTATTGTGTTTGAGAACCAGCTTTTCCAAAATTCGCCATTGATTGACATCCATATCGATGGGATATTCGATTTCAATCACCGCTACGGCTCCATCCATAGGAATGCACCACCCCAGGAGCTGTAGCGATTCTTAGACCTTGACGGCAGTTTCGAAACACGTGCTAAGTGTTTTCGGTCAGTGCAGCATGTTTCGAGTTTTTGGATCCATTAAGAATGAAGACACAATTATCGCTACCTGCTCAACTCGACAAAATAATCAAATTGTTTTTACGTGGACTCGCAAGCACAGACGAAACATGGAAAGAGATTTACAAAGTGTTTCGCAGTCATGATCTTAGAGCAGAGAGTGAAGAAAAAGACGCGGTAAAAGTTGGATCGATCGTGTGCGATGCACCATGTCACTTGCGGCTGCGGCAAGAGATGGCAGAGGCCGGATTTTATCTTGTGGAGGAATTCGCCGAACTATCTAAACTGCCTATCGATGTGACCGCATTGCGAAGCATCGTTGCAATGCTGGATGTACCGAGTATTGGCAGAACTTGGCTAGATGACTGTACTCCTCATCACAGTAAAACAGTGCGTTCTTTTGCGGAGTGGTATCGCGAACAATTTTCATCACGCCCTGATTCCAACATCGATCGGATCCGACATACGTCAGATCTCCAACCTGGAGCGAGGATCCGAATTACGGGCCTGAGAAGCTATGCCACATTTGAAGAATCCAGCGCTAATGACCACAAGCCGCTTGCGGATGTTGGGACATTTGTAGGGTTTGCCTCTTGGCACCCCTATCTTCTCGAGAGTGCTTTCGTCTTGCTTGACCGAGAAATCGTTTCTGCGCGAGAATGTCATTGCGACGATGAAACCGATGACCGTCCCATGGCACTGTTTCCCGTAAAGAGTCTGATGATGTATGGACGTCAATGTATCAATGGATTTTGTGCCGTAGGCGAAAAGTGGTCATCCGCTGCTGAGATGTCATTGACCGTCGAAGCGCATCCCGCCTTCCCAGCTTCCTACGAAGAAATGCATCGACGTCGAGGTCGATACATGCGATGGGGTTGGGCACATCCGCTACCGATCGACAGGATGTATTGTTCTGCTCCGGATTCGCCAATCTACCTGGCAGTCAATGCCAGCTATGAAATCATTGACGATCCATCGCCCTCGCTCGTCGCGGAGATTGTTTGCGCTTCTAGGGAGTTGCATCAGGCGCTAGATGCATTATCGAATGCGCCGAGCTCTGAGGATGCGCTGGTCGCGATTCAACGTTTGCATGAACGAGAGCCATCGCTCATTCTGATCGCCTACCCTAATCTATTGGTGCGACTTCTTGAGCAATCGAATTTGCAAGAAGGCGAAGCGATACGAAATGTGCTTATGAAAATCGGTCCGCCATCGCTCCCACGGCTAATTTGTACGTTAAAGGCAGCGTGTCACTATATGTTTCGCTGGGATCCCCGATTAGTAGAAGTTATCGCTGGCGCGTTGGGGCAATTCGGTGCTCAAGCAGCCGAGGCGGTACCCATCTTAAGAGATTTGCTATCGAAGATGCCTACCGTTCGTGAGGAAATTGCCGCAGCCCTCGCGCTAATCGACAAAAACGACCAGTAGCGCCGGAGCTCGCCGATGGACGTTCGATGGATTGCGTGAGACGCGTTTTAGCGTAGTGACATCTTGGCATCCCGTAATCGCACAAATGGCCTCAACCGCTGAATCCTTGATTCTTTTAAACAACTCTGGCGACAGAAACCGACAGTTTCGTTAACGGCAATCAAACCATTCGTACGGGCACGTTTGAACACTGGCAATTGATGAAGCGAGTTTGCTTCGCCAAGTTCACGCAGCATGAACCGGCGAAACACGCGTTGCTGCGGACCGGCCAGCGGCCACTGACACATCGCATGCGTAAAGACATCCGAACGATTCCCGTCGTGATCATGGCGGACGTCTGGATGCAGATTTGTAATAAGTTGAATGCTGCGAAAAGAAACACTACTATCTGTTCCGTCGCTCCGCCTAGATTTGCGGAGCGACAGAACGGTTCATTTTACTTTGCTTGAATTCCCTCGGAGATCGTGCGAGCGAAGCCTTGGATTTGTTGAAACAGTTCCGTTACAATAGTATGGTCGGCATCGCCGCGAAATGATTGAGTGACCCCGTAGGTGACAAATCAGTTTGACGGCCAAGCTGTGGGGGAAGCGTCCAAGTCGCGGGCTTCGATACGGGGTGATCGATTTTAGGGTGAGTAGAATCTGGATACAGATTGGTGATGAAAGTTCCGACCGGGCGCAAAAATGAATCCCAAATCGGGGCAACATGCTGGAACTC
>Ga0209591_10008095_pt1 | contig 11471 bp, 8 predicted proteins | sample MAT01_FD_187207 | JGI IMG/M metagenome (GOLD analysis project Ga0209591, IMG submission 187207) | Freshwater microbial communities from Lake Fryxell liftoff mats and glacier meltwater in Antarctica - MAT-01 (SPAdes) (version 2) | ecosystem: Environmental > Aquatic > Freshwater > Ice > Liftoff...
ACGGTGCGCGTTGCGAGGCTGGCAAAGTCACGGCTCGTCGTCATCCGTCAGCAGAAGATCGATTTGAGCCTTCATTCTGTCCTTGTCGGCGCTGAAGAACGGCGTCGGAATCTCAACCCAGGCGCGGCGCCCTCCAGACAATCGAACCGGAATTCTGTCGATGCCGTTGTGCAAACGCGCAGCACCATCAGTGACTGATGCCTGGCTCACCAAGACCGGCGAGACGCTGCGCAATCCTGGGGAGGACGGCGCATCCTCACCCGCGTCGCCCGTGCTGATTTCCGCGCCAGGCTTGTGATCTTCAACAGCGCCTGCGAACTCGATCGATTTTTTGAAGATCTGGAGGGTTGTTTCAGCGCTGGCGGGGGAGAACCCGCGGCCAATCAAGTCGACGCGAAGTGTTGCATCCGACGGCAGGGCACTTCCGTATTTCTGCAACAGATCGCGAAAAGCAGTTGGCGTTGTGAGCCAGCGTTGACGCAGCGCCGATTTCATGCTCTCGTCGGGCATGAATCGATAGTCCTCGACTTCGCGAGGGACGGCGAGCTTGCCGTCGCCAGCCTTGTCGAGAAGTCCGTACGAACGGAGAGTCGCGATAGCAGCCAGCGCAGCGCCATTGTTCGCACTTTTGTACCCCAGATGCTGTGCCACCACATCAGTTGGCGCTGGATGGCGGCGTTCCCGGTCGTAGACGCGCATGACGCGCTCGATCGCATCATCCAAAGCGAGCGAGGGAGCACGGGGACTTTTCTTGCGCACGGATGCTTCCATGAGGATGTCTCGCTGCGAACGGCAAATATTGTTTTTACTTATTTACTTAGTATAAACTGCCCTTATCAGTACGGCCAGTTGATTTCAAGTAAAACATGGATCTTGCTTTCGCAGTGGCTTTGTCCTTTGCAGGTTGAACAAATGGGGCTCCCGTACTCGGTGTATGTACCATAGAATTACACTTTCGTGATTCGCGAACTCCGATAACTTGGCAAGAGGCTTCCCATGAAGCAAATGACGCTCAAGCCGCAGGACCTTCTCGTGCTGCTGAAACTGGCATGCCACGAGGATCAGGTATACACGTACCCCGAGTTAGCCAGCGAACTCGGCATATCGGTGTCGGAAGCACACGGATCAAAAAAGCGCCTGGTTGCCGCACAACTGCTTGTACTGGCTGGCGACTCAGGTGCGGTCGTCAACAGGACGGCCACACGGGAGTTCGTGATCAGAGGAGCGCGGTATGTGTTTCCTGGGACAATCGGCACGCTCGCGCGAGGCATGCCCACGGCGCACTCTGCACCTCCACTCGCGACGATCGTTTCCGCTCAAGAGGACGACGCGATTGTTTGGCCGGCACCCAACGGAAGTATACGGGGGCTCACGCTCACTCCCCTCTACCCGTCTGTTCCCGCGGCAGCAGGCAGGGATCCAGAACTGTACGAATGCCTGGCGCTCTTCGACGCACTCCGCGCTGGTACGACACGGGAGCGCGAACTCGCAACAACGCTGCTCGAGCGGAAACTATGAAAGCCACTGATCCGAACGTCCAGTTGATCGAAGCCACGGTGGAAAAACTCGTCGAAATCGCAGAAAGCTTCGTTTTTGTCGGTGGCTCGACGACCGGGCTCCTGATCACTGACATGGCCCGGGCACCCGTACGTGCGACGGTCGACGTTCATGTCTTGACCGAGACGACCAGCATGGTGGAATATCAGAAACTCGGTGAGCGACTCAGGTGGGCTGGGTTCCGAGAGGATCGCGCCGTGCTCTGTCGGTGGCTGCACGGACCGCTGATCCTCGATGTCGTGCCAACCGATCCAGCCGCGCTCGGATTCAGTAATCGCTGGTACGTAACCGATTACAAATCAATAATTTGCGGATTTTCGTCTGACCGGAGTCGGATGAGCCAACGCGGTTCGACGTTCCACGCTTTCGGGTATTTCCGTATTTTCTTTCACCAGAAATCTATCTTTTCTGGGAAACACTTCTTGTAGAACAATACTTTCTTGGCCAGGAAATAGCTACTTTTCAGGAAACTTAAAACGCTCCTGCAACCCGGATCGACAGCATGACCACCTCATCTCCACCCACCAGCAGTGAGACTCTCGAAGCCGCATTGCGCGTGCTCGAGATCCCGCCGTTCCTGCTTGTCGCTACCGCCCTCCCCCGCTCGGCGACAGGGCCCGATGCCGACATCGAGTTGACGTGGTCGGGCCAGACGGAGCGCTTCATCGTCGATTACAAGGCGTCCGGTAGCCCAAGGCAGATTGCCGAGGGCGTCCGCCAGGTGCGGGGCTTCGCAAGTGGAAGTGGAGATGCGAGACCAATGCTCGTCGCACCCTTCCTTCGCCCACAGCAGATCGAGGCACTCGTGGCAGAAGGAATCAGTGCGGTCGACCTGAGCGGTAACTTCGGGATCGTCGTGCCGAAGCGATGGCTGGTCATGCGCACCGGCAACAAGAACCTGTTCCCCAGCAGCGCGCCGATCAAGAACATCTATCGGGGCGTCAGCTCGCTCGTCGTTCGCGCTCTGCTCACGCGTGGCTCATTCACGTCGGCAACTGAGATCCAGCGTGATATCGCAAGTACGACCGGGATCACGGCACCGACGATCTCGAAGGTGCTGAGGAGTCTCCGCGAGGACCTGCTCATTGCCCGGGACGGCAACATCCGCATCCTGCGACCCGAGCAGATCCTCGCCAACCTGAGCGCGAACTACCAGGCACCGACTGCCCGCCGACGGCTTCAGGCAAAGCTCTCACTCGACGACGCGACGGCGATCGTCCTAAACGCCAATGCAGCGGCAACGACTACGCTGTACGTCGTCGACGGGACCGACCGGTACACCGTCTTGGCAACGAGCAACGCCATCACGCGCATCTACACCAGCTCCATCGCTTCCCTCACGGCGCAAATCACGCTCGACAAAAACAGTCGCTTTCCCAATATCGAGTTCATCGAAACTCCGGAAGTTGCACCGTTCTACGGTCGCCAGATGATCGACGGGCTCTATAGAACGTCTCGATTGCAGAGCTATCTCGACTTGCAGAGCGGAGGGCCACGCGAGAGGCAAAGCGCTGAGGAGCTTCAGGCGATACTCATTGCGCCGAGCGTTGCGGAACTGTAACAGCCGATCACGTAACGCTCTTCATGTGACTCGACCTGATGGCCGCACCGATCGAGGGTGAACTGGCGAAGCAGGTCAAGATCAGCAACCCGAGATTTGCGCCAAGGCGTACGACGGCCGCCACGGACGGCTCACTCCAGTGGCGGCGGACATCGTCAGCCTGCTCGGCGATCGGTCGCCTGCACTGAGCTGAAACCATCACACGCTTCCAGGAAAATTCGGCACCGGATTCTGCTTCCCAGCGCGACGGCGCGTGACCGACGCGCTGCGTGGTGCCGCCACGTCGTCACTCGATGCGCCGTGCTGCGCGAACCACGCCGCCACTGCCACGACCACGGGATGATCCGACGCCAGCCGCAGGTGGCGGTCGCAGAGCGTGACGCGGCACGACTCGGCGTCAGGGGCCGAGGCACCGGCCTCGGTGGCACGGCGCGTGGCGGCGCCGATCAGGAACTCCGCCGTCGAGGCGGCGACGGTCGGATCATCGACCAGCGGATGCCGCAGGATCGACGACATCCAGCCTGAATAGCGGGCCACGGACGGCAGCAGGCGCAGGTACTCCGCCGCAGTCACGGGCGCGTACGCCAGGCCGCCGGAGAGCAGCAGCATCGCAACGTCGCGACAGCCGACCTGCCCGTTGACGTCGCACTCGGCAAGGAGCCGCTCACGCCACACGGGCCAGCGATGCGTGGCAGTGCCGGACGCGGTGAGCTGCACGAGAATCGCCGCGGCGCCATCGCGGTCCGCGCGCGCGCCGGGTGAGTTGGCATCGGGATCGTCGCACAAACGGTTGATCGCCGCCGCACCGAGCGCCTCCCAGGCATCGGGTGTCAGGCCGGAGTCGGCCGCGTCCACCTCGAGCACGGTGTGCAGCCACGGCGTGAGGCTGTCGGCAGTCCGGATGACGGCATCGACCAGCGCCGGCGTGAGGTACGTGGCCGAGTTGGCGCAGACCGTGGCGAGTCCGACGATCGCGTCGTGCGGTCGCGCCCCGATGCTCGTGTAAAGCTTCGTGATGCAGGCGACACCATCGCGCAGCAGTCGCTGCGTCTGACGTGCGCCCGGTGCATCATCGGGCAGCATGCGGAAGCGATCGTCGAACCCGCCGAGCAGCGCGGGCCCCACGCAGCGGGTGCATTCATCCTTGCTCGCGGCTGCATCGCGCAGGATCGAGGCGATGGTGCGCTCGCAGAACTCGTCGACGGAGTAGAGCTGCCGGTGCATGTGCGATTCCCTGTGGATGCACCTGCCGTTCCCGCGCGAACGTGGCGGGGCCGGACTCAGTGCAGGACGGTGCGCGGCTCGAGGGCGCACCGCGAAGGTCGCGGATGCAGGACAGTCGAGTAGACGCACTGATGGGCGCGATCGGCTTGCCCCTCACAGTGTCGGCCGGTTGCCGCGTACTCCGTAGCGCCGTGGCGGCGTGATCATCGGAGGGAAGGCGCGGATCACAATACCCGCATGTTGACGAACCTCGCTGCGACACGCAACGCTGCCGCCAGCTGGCCGAAAACGGTGGAGCCGGTGGCCACACCGGAATCTTCGATTCCACGGAGTGACAGCAAACGCCCCACCGGATTCGGACGGGGCGTTTCTGTTGAGGGGCACGCGGCACTCGCCCCGATAACCCATCGTCTCGACCCGCAAGCGAGTTGCACCAGCGCAGTTGGAAGCCGCCTGAAGAGCGGTACGCCACCGGTCAGGTGACGCACCACTCTTCACCCCCCGTCAGCAGCACCGCCGTAGAGCACTACCAGCACGTTACGGCGTAAAGGTCGCCCGCATGAACACGAACCGACCATTCGCCCCGAAGGGAATGAACGGACCGAACAACCGCGTCCCACCGAAATTCTCGGGGTTGTTCACGCTCAACCGATCGGGATACACATCGAACAGGTTATCCGCGCCGAGCGTGAAGCCGAGCTTCTTGTCGAGCTGGTAGGTGGCGCTGACATCGGTCACCCAGCGCCCGCTGAACGTCTGATCCTGCACGTCGCGAACGGACAGGGGATCGCGGCCGACCGGGATGACGGTCGAGAGATTCGGCCGGCTCGTGACGCTGCCGAAATACGCCTGCTGCAACTGCGCCGTCACCTTTCCTTCAGTGTACGTCATCGATCCACGGAAGGAGTTGCGCGGCTGTGATTCGACGAGGCGCGAGCGTTCCACGCGGCCGAAGAGCTGCGTCTGACCAACGGCGGTGAGCTCCGGAGGCGTCGCCGACACGCGCAGCAGACGGACGAAGTTGTTGTTGTAGCCCAACGTCATGTTCAGCGTCCGCTTCTCGTCCAGCGGAACGAGGTAGCGGACGACGGCGTCGATGCCGGTCGTGCGCGTATCGACGGCGTTGGTGAAGAAGCGTGGGCGGATGTCGAGTCCTGTCACGCCATTGGCGGCGAGCAGTGCGCGCACGCCGGCGCCGGTGAAGTTCTCCGACAGCACGATGCGATCATCCACCTGAATGCGGAACCAGTCGACGGTCGCGCTGAACGTGGTGCCGCGCGCATACGTCATGCCAAGGCTGGCGTTCGTGGAGAGCTCGGGCTTGAGCGGCTTTGCACCGAGGGCACGCGCTGCCGCTTCATCCACGGAGAGCGTGAGCGCTTCGTTGGGCGTGGGCACACCACCGATGATCAGCACATTGCTGGCGGTGGCGCGGTAATAGGCCTGGCCGAGCGTGGGCGCGCGGAATCCGGTGTTGTACGCGCCTCGGACGGCGAATCCACCGCCCAGATCCACACGAGAGGTGATCTTGCCGATCGTGGCATCACCGAAGTCACTGAACTTTTCGTAGCGACCGGCGAGGCCGATGGTCCATCGCTGGAGCGGCGTCGCTTCGAGATCGAGATACAGCGCACCGCTGCGCCGGCGTGCATTGTCGGTTGCGCGTGCATCGATGGGGCGGAATCCGTAGAACAGCTGTGAGCCCGCGACGGTGACCTGCCCAATATCCGTTCCGTCCAACACGCGCACGCCGCCGTCGGTGTACGACGAGGAGTCCCCTTCGAAGATGCGATACCGCTCGCGACGCGCTTCGACACCAAACGCCACGTTCAACGGCTGCGCAAAGCCGACGTCGATCCCCTTGGAAACATCCAGGTTCATCGTCCCCTGAGTGGCTTCGAGCTGGCCGGCGTAGAACTGCGTTGGGCTTGCCAGACCGAGGGTCGGGTTGTTGGTGTTCTTGGTGTCGAAGCGGAAGCGGTTGCCGCCATAGACTCCGCTCAGATCCCAGTTCCAACCAGCGGCGATTCCCTTCACGCCAACCGCACCGCTGCCATCGGTGCTCATTCCCCAGAGCTGCGGCAGGAATCCGTTGGGATACAGCGCGCGAACGACGGTCCGCTCTAGCGGACGACGCGGAAATCCGAACGCCTGGCTCTGCCGACGCGACATGCCGCCAAACGAGTAGAACTGTACGCCATTGCCGAGCGTGTAAGCGGCGTTGAACAGCGCACCACCCTCCTTCAGCGCAGCATCGCCGTACCAGGCATTGTTTCGCGCCAGGGACAGACGCTCCGGCGCGACTCGGCCGATCGAGTCGTCGTTGAAGAACTGTTGCCGCAGGTCGGGCGCGTTGCGGTTGGTCTGGCCGCGATCGCGGTATTCGCCGCTCACGTTCACGTAGCCGTTATCTCCAATCGCCCAGCTGCGCGAGCCGTCCACCTGCACCACGCCACCATCGTTGTAGCGAGTCTGCCCGACATTGGCATTGATCTGGCTGACCGTCGAGCTTACACGGCCGGCTGTGGTGGAGAACGTCATCGGCGCGTTACGCTTCAGAATGATGTTCACCACGCCGGCGATCGCATCCGATCCATACTGCGCCGCCGCACCGTCGCGCAGCACTTCGATCCGTTCGATCGCCGATGCGGGGATGGCGTTCAGATCGGTACCGCTGCTGCCGCGTCCGACCGAGTTGTTCACCGCCACCACCGAACCGATGTGGCGCCGCTTGCCGTTCACCAGCACGAGCACCTGATCGGGGTTCATGCCGCGCAGGGTGAACGGGCGCTGACCGTCGACTCCGCCGGCGATGCTCGATCGCGGAAAGTTCAGCGAAGGCACCAGCATCTGCAGAATCTGCGCAATCTCCGTGCGCCCCGTCTGCTTGATCTGATCAGCGGTGATGACGTCCACCGGCACCGACGACTTTGTCACGCTGCGTTCCTGCTGCCGCGAACCGGTGACGACCACCCCTTCCAGCGACGGGGCAGCCTTCTTCAGACTGATGTTCACGGTCAGCGTCTGTCCGGCAACGATGGTGATCTGGCGCACATCGTTCGCGTACCCGATCAGTCGGACGACGAGTTGGTACGAGCCGGCAGGTGCGGTGAAACGGAAGCCGCCGTCGGCTCTCGACAGCGCACCGATCGGACGACCGGCGAGTCCGACGCTGACCCCCTGAACGGGCGTGTCTTCCCCCGCCACGACGATGCGCCCCGTGACCGTACCCCGCGTCGCCTGCGCAGCCAGCTGCGTCGGGGTGAGAAATGCGAAGAACAGCGTGGCTGCGAGTGCAGCCCCAGACCAATGCCGCGTGAATGTCATGCGTTCCACTTACACCTCCAGACCGACGTGCGGAGAACAGAGACGAGCCTCGTCCGAAAGGCGCTGTCTCCGCCATACAGGCGGCAGCGATCGGCGGGGCATCAGAACCAACGAGAGAGTAGCAGAGAAAAACATTTCGCCGATTCGATGCGGGCGCCAGACCCAACAACCAAATCGAATCAGGGAAGGCTGCTCAAACGGCCTCGCTGGTTCGCGAGAGTAACCGTTCAAAGCCATGTTCGCGAAAGGACTCAATGCCACACAGCCGGATACCACGACCTTTCCGAATCGTCACGCCGTCCAGTGCGCGAGGTGACGCGGCTGCACGCGCACCACGCCTACCGCCAGATCGACCGAAGCCCCGACACGGTCCCGGATCGCAGCTCTACCATCGCCCCGGTTGCGACCAGCCTGAGCGTCGTGAAATCCTTTCGCGGAAAGACGATATCCGTCAACACCGTCGCCCCGCCATCGGCGAACAGCTCCACCGACGCGCGATCGAGATACAGGTTCATCCGCACGATCGAATCGGTCGAGAGGCGCGGCGCACGATGGACGGCCGTCGCAAACTTTGGCGAGAATTCGTGCGGCGTCGCCAGCCGGTCGCTGTAGAACTGGTTCGCGCGCGCATCAAAGCCGACGCGGTACACATCGCCGGCGTCGTTACTCAGCTCGAACGACACATCGCTCGCGCTTCCCGGACGCACGACAAACTCCACATCCAACTCGGCGGCGCTCACGGTGGTGCCTGCTGGCATACGAATCGGCAGCGCTCCGCTCAATCGCTGTGAGCCGAGTGCGCGCGTCGCCGTGCGTAACGCCCGCAATTCCCTGACCGGCGTGGAGTACAGGCGCAGTCCCGCGTTGGTGCGATGTAACGTCAATGTACGCGGCACGGTCATCGCGCTCCGCCACGCGACGGTCGGTACGACGGTCGCGTAATCCCAGTTGCTCATCCAGCCGATGAAGAGGCGACGGCCATCCGCTGCCGGTACATCGGACCAGGTCACGCCGGCGTAGTTGTCGCGCCCGTAGTCGAGCCACACGCCATCGCCGCCCCCGGCACTCGCGATGGAGCGCGCGGGAGCGGCGGTGGAATCGAGCGCGAATCGCGTGCCATCAAAGCTGCCGACGAAGTATTGCGTCGCCGACCCACCGTTGGGGCCACCGGGATTGATGCTCACCAGCAGCACCCAGCGCATATCGCTGCTTCCTGCCACACGGAGCGGGAACAGATCGGGGCACTCCCACACGCCGCCGTGTGCGCCGATACCCTGACCAAACTCGCTGATCGGTTGCCACGCGCGCAGATCATACGACGCGAACAAGCGGACACGATCGCCCGCTGCCAGCACCATGATCCACCGCCTCGACGGTGCATGCCAGATCACCTTCGGATCGCGCATATCACGGAAGCCTGGATTCGGCACGACCGGATTCCCGGCGTACTTGGTCCACGTCCGACCACGATCGTTGCTGTAGGCGATGCCCTGCGTTTGAAAGGTGGTGCTGCCGGCCTTCTCCCTCGCCATGTCGTGATAGGTGAAGATCGCAACCAGCGGAGGTCGGCCATCGACCCCGAACCCGCTGGTGTTGTTGCTGTCGACCACCGCGCTGCCGGAGAAAATCAGGCCGAGCGAGTCGGGGCGGAGTGCAATCGGCAGCTGTGTCCAGTGTACGAGATCTGCGCTGACTGCGTGCCCCCAGTGCATCGGTCCCCACACGGTGCTGTCGGGGTAGTGCTGATAGAACAGGTGATACTCGCCGTCGTAGTAGACCATGCCATTCGGATCATTCATCCACTTCGTTGGCGGCGTGAAGTGGTACGTCGGGCGATGCGGTTCGGTGTAGGCCACCACTGGCGTGCTTGCAGTGCCTGGCACACCTGGCGCGGCATGGCAGCTCGTGAGCAAGGCAGCGGCGATCAGGTACATCGCGGCGGCGAACAATCCTGGGCCTGCGTGGTGGGAGGGAGGCATGTGACAAAGGTGCCACGATGACCGGCGCCTGTCGCGACACGTGGTGCACGAGCTCGCCAGAACGCTCCGCGCCACATAGCTTCGGCCAATGCGGCTCCAGTGGCTGGACACCTGCTCCTCACACTCCCTCCCCTGTACGATGGATATCAAGACGTTCGGCGTCGAGCAGTGGATGGACAGGTACGAAGATCACTGCGAATTCAACCTCGCTGAAAGCTGCGTGGATTCCCTCCACATGCACGAGCTGCTGACGATGGCAGGAAGGAGCGACAGCATTCTCGACGAACTGAAGTCGCTCAAGTTGACGTACGGCGCGATCGAAGGATCGGTGCGGCTCCGGGACCAGATCGCGTCACTCTATGCGTCGCAGGGGCGGGAGAACGTGACCGTCACGCACGGTGCGGCCGGTGCGAACGCGCTTGTGTACGAGACGCTCGTACGTCCGGGGGACCACGTGATCTCACTCGTGCCTGCGTACCAGCAGCACTATTCGATTCCGGAGAGCTACGGCGCTCGCGTCGAGCTGTTGCAGCTGCGCGCGGAGAATCAGTTCCTGCCGGATCTCGACCGACTGCGTGGCATGGTGACGCCGGACACGCGACTGATTGCGTTCAGCAACCCGAACAATCCAACCGGGTCGCTGATGCGTGAAGCGATGCTGACGGAGATCGCAACGATTGCGCGCAGTGTGGGAGCGCATGTGTTGAGCGACGAGGTGTATCGGGGTATCGATCAGGAAGGCGACGGCTTCACCGCATCCATGGCCGATCTGTACGAACGTGGCATCAGCACCGGGAGCATGTCGAAGTCGTACTCGCTGGCCGGGCTGCGGTTGGGGTGGATTGTCGGACCGGCAGAGTTCCTCCGTCAGGTGACCGTGCATCGCCACTACAACACGATCAGCGTCGGCATGCTCGACGATCTGTTCTCCGTGATGGCGCTCGAACACCGGGACGCGATCCTCACGCGCAATCGCGCGATCCTGCGCACGAATCTCGGCATCCTCGACGCCTGGGTGCACGCGGAGCCAGCGCTGTCATATGTCAGGCCGAAGTCAGGCACGACGGCGCTGGTGCAGTACGATCTGCCGATTCCCTCGCGCGAGTTCTGCACTCGACTGCTGGCGGAGAAGGGGGTCATGTTCGTGCCGGGCGCGGTGATGGAGATGGAAGGGCACGTGCGCGTCGGATATGCGAATGCCACGCGGTCGCTGGAGCTGGGGCTGCCGCGGGTCTCGGAGTTTCTGCGCGACGCGGTCGCGTCGCGCTGAAGGCACAGCCTCCTTCCACACACGAGCCGCGCGTCAGCAAAAGGGGGACGCCGACGTCATCCGTCGCGCGTCCCCCGAAGATCTGCCCCGCACGCTGTCAGCTGATCGGCGCCTTCGGCTTCTGCTTGATGAACACACTCGGGATACCCAACCCCTGCAGCAGTTCGTTGAACTTCCGGATATCCTCAGCCTCGATCTGATCGAGCGCCTTCAGCTGCAGATCGAGCTTGGTGGAAAGATCGGTGTAGATCTCGCCGTGCTGCTGCGTTGGCGCATAGGCACCGGTTTGCAGCTGCGAGTTGAGCGTGATGAACCAGTTGTACAATCGTACCGGCTGATCGAGCGTGCACTGGTCCACGTGACAGGCCGTTTCATACAGCTCGTTGCGCACGACTTCCAGCTTGGTACGGGCAGCCTTCGCCGCATCGGCCACCTGTGACGCGTACGGCTGATCCTTGGTCTGCTCGGCCCGCGCATCGAGCTGCGACTGGATGTCCTCCAGGCGCTCGACGCGCTCGACCAGCTCGTTGAGCCGCGTGCGCACCTTCTGTGC
>Ga0209591_10008101_pt1 | contig 11467 bp, 4 predicted proteins | sample MAT01_FD_187207 | JGI IMG/M metagenome (GOLD analysis project Ga0209591, IMG submission 187207) | Freshwater microbial communities from Lake Fryxell liftoff mats and glacier meltwater in Antarctica - MAT-01 (SPAdes) (version 2) | ecosystem: Environmental > Aquatic > Freshwater > Ice > Liftoff...
TGTTCCTGCTGCCATCTCAAGGCAGATTCAGCTTGCTTGCGTTTAATCAGCGAACCTAACTGAGTAGCAACAGCACTGAATAATTCCAACAATCGTGGCTGACATTCAAGACTCTTATCACAATAAAAAATTACCACAGCCAACACTTGTTCGTCAGCCAAAATAGGCAAACCGAAGGCTGCTTTTAAACCAACATTTTCTGCACTTTGAAAACGCCTAAAAACGTCTTCCTGTACTTGAGAAACATCCTCAATCCATTCAGGCTCCTGGGAGATAAAGATCCTACCAGGCATTCCCACACCAGGAGCAAAAGTCAATTTTAAACTTGTTTGTCGGAATTCCGAAAAACTCAAATCACTAGCATACTTACCTGTAGCGCACTTTAATATTTGACCATCACTATCGGGAATCCAAGCTTCCGCCAAATTCCATTCAATTGTTTCGCAAATCAAGCCTAAAATCACATCTATCGCTGATTCAAAATCCTCAGACTTGCTAATAGCTTGAGTCGCTTTGAGCAACAAACGAGTTTCCATTTCAACTCGTTGGCGTTCGGCAATTTCCTCTTGTAATTGATCGTTTTGTTCCGTCAGCTTATGATTTTTTGCTTGCAATTGCATCTGCAAGGAACGTACCATCAGTTGATTGTTTACTCGCGCCACTACTTCTTTCACCTGGAAAGGTTTTGTGATATAGTCCGACCCACCAACTTCAAAAGCTTTTGCTTTATTTAATCCATCTTCAAGAGCGCTGAGAAAAATGATCGGAATGTCCATCAACAGTGGTTCAGATTTCAATTTTTGACAGATTTCGTAACCGCTAATATCCGGCATCATAATATCTAACAAAATCAAATCTGGACGGCTAGATTGAATCGCCTCTAAAGCCGAAAAACCGTTAGTAACAGGTCTAACTTTGTAGCCCTGTTTTTGCAAAATTCTAATCAACAAACGCAGGTTGTCTGGCGTATCGTCAACCACTAAAATATCCGCTTGATAGTTATCAGTTTTTTCCGCCTTCATCTGCATTATCTGATTCCTCCACCTCAGTAATTAAATTGAAAATTTTCTGATAATCAAAATTATCTAAATGGCTATGAAGAATATCGGCTAATTCAGGATCATCGCTCCTAATTTCTTCGATGGTGCTAGCAATTAAATCAAAGTCAGCACTGCGGACGACCTGCCTCATATTATCTATCCATTCTGCAGACAGTTTTGCCCCAGAAACAAGCGCAAAATTTGAGATAGAATCAGATAGACTGTTTCTCTCACCGACTTCGCTAAATCCAGTTACGTCACAACCAGTTGGGCTATAAATATACTCTACCCCCAAATGTTTGTTTAGGCTATCAAATATATCTACTTTACGGAAAGGTTTGTGTATAAAATCATCACAACCAACCAATAAAGCAAAAGATCGTCTTTCTTCAATTGTACTAGCTGTCAAGGCAATAATCTTGGGGATGGGAAATTCTGGATTCAAAATATTCATCTCCACCGCGTCTGGCACATCTTCTTTTGTTTGCTCGATTCTGGCTCTAATTTCTCTAGTAGCTTCATAACCGTCCATGACGGGCATTCGCAAATCCATCAAGATTAAGTGCGGCTGCCAATTTTCCCATATTTCTACTGCTTCGTGGCCGTTGCTGGCCTCTGCGACTGCGAAACCAATGGGAGAAAGCATTTTGACTAAAAGTTGACGGTTGTCTTCGCGATCGTCCACAATTAAAATTCGATATTGGGGTTGATTGGCTTGCAAGCCGATAACTTCGCAGTTGATTTTCGGTGTCGGAATCGCGCAGGCTTCGACTGCACTGACTGGAATCTCGAACTTAAAAGTAGAACCTCGTTCCAGTTGGCTTTCTACGGTAATTTCGCCACCCATGAGGCGTACAAATTGGCGGCTAATAGTTAATCCTAAACCCGTGCCTTTTTGCGTTTTTTGACCTGATGCTGTTTGCACGAAGGCTGTAAAAATATTGCCTAAGTCTTCGGGGGAAATTCCAACTCCTGTATCTTCTACTTCAAATTGAATAAAAAAAGTAGGATCAACACTACTCTCACCAGCCGGCATCGTCAATTTTATGCTTTCATCATCACTGTTTTTTGTGAATATAATTGCAGAGTCTATAATTTTTAATTCAGAATCAATTTCATTTTCTAAAATTTCTACACTCTCATATTCTTTTTGATTTATGATTGCTTTTTCCGTCTTATCCACTCTTACTAAAACACGGCCACTCTGCGTAAACTTAATTGCATTACTGAGAAGATTAATCAGCACTTGCCGCAATTTGATATTATCGCCTTGTACGTACTGAGGAACGTTGGCAGAACGCTGAAAAATTAACTGCAATTCTTGATTACCCGATCGCAGTTGAAACATATCTTGCAACTCGTCTAGCAGTCGGTACATATCAAAATTTGTAGACTCGATCAACATTCTCCCCGCTTCAATTTTCGCTAAATCTAAAGCTTGGTTGATCAGGGTAAGTAAGTGTTCGCCACTACGGTGAATTATTCTGAGATTATCTCGGTTTTCGCGGTTGAGATTGGGACTCGGTTCCATGATTTGAGCAAAGCCGAGTATGGCGTTGAGGGGAGTTCGCAACTCGTGGCTCATATTAGCTAGAAATGTACTTTTAGCTTTGTTTGCTGCTTCGGCAGCTTCTTTTGCTTGTTGCAGTTGTTCTGTGCGCTCTTGAATTTGTGATTCTAAGGTGCGCTGGTAATCTACTATGACTTTTTCTGCTTGTTTGCGATCGCTAATATCTTGAAAAGCCGCGATCGCGTAAGCAATATTTCCGTTAATGTCAAAAATTGGCGTAGTGCTGATCTCCAGCGCAACTGTGTTGCCGTTTTGACGGATTTCTACGTCATCAACCCTGACAAATTCTCCTCTGAGCGCCCGCAAAATTGGCAGATTATCAGGGGGATATAGCTCATCACTATTCGCAACATAAAGTTGATAAGTCGCCGCTAATTGTTCCGCAGTGCTTTCCGGGATAGTGTCTGCACCCAGCAATTCCCTAGCCGTGCGGTTAAAATAGGCGATCGTGCCATCATAATTGTAAACAGATACCCCCACCGGCAAAGCTTCTAAAAATTGCTTGAGTTGGCTTTCGCTAGCAGATAAAGCCTCATTTACCCGCTTCAACTCCAAGTTTGATTCTTGCCGCTTAATAATTTCATCTGTTAACTTTTGGTCTTGCAAGTAACTATGAACTGCTTCTACCACTGTTAATTTTAAATCTTCATTTTGCCAAGGCTTAGGGATGTACCGATACAACTTAGCATACTTAATTGCATTGCTCAGCGCTTCCAAATCAGCTTGCCCCGTCAGCATAATTGTCAGCGTATCGGGCGATCGTTCGTGAATTCGCTTCAGCAGTTCGTCTCCCTTAATATCCGGCATGATATAATCGGAAAGCACTAAAGCTATTTCGTATTCATCTGCTTGCAAATCGGCCAGCAATTCTAAAGCATCTTCACCACCTTCCGCCGTTTCAATAATACATTGATCCCCGATCGCCTTTTTCAGTTCAATTTTTAAACTGTTCAAAACATCCGGCTCATCATCTATACAAACAATTACAGGTTTTTTCATAGCTTTGCCAGTCCTGATTTTATCGTCTTTATCAAATCTTCGCCTTTCCAAGGTTTGTACAAACAACAATATAAATCAGCGTGTTTAACCGCCCGTTGAATTGCTGCTGTATCCGCTTGACCCGTCAACATCACCTTGACAATTTTAGGATGTTTTTGGTGAATTATCATTAAAAGTTCGTCACCTTTAATTCCCGGCATCAACCAATCAGAAACCACCACAATCACCTGATCTTCTTCTTGAAAAGCTTCAATTACTTCTAAAGCTTCATCACCACTTTCAGCTAATTCATAAAAGTAATTATCTTTAAATTCATTTTTAAGCTGCATCTTGAGAGTATTCAAGATATCGGCCTCATCGTCAACGCAAACAATTACAGGTTTATTCATTTTTTCCTCTTCTTTTTAGTTTAATTTTAGTTAGTAGATCCGGGCATAGCTTGACTGTACTTTGTTTATTCCGGGCGAGGATCTAGCCGATCTGCCGTCCATCTTATTTTAATATATTGGTAACGATACTGTAAATACGGTCTCCCCTGGTACGGACTCTACACTAACATTTCCCTGATGTTTGTCAATAATTTTTCTCACAATATCTAATCCCAAACCGCTACCTTCGCCCGCAGCTTTCGTCGTAAAAAACGGCTGAAAAATTTTGGCAACAATTTCCGATGGAATGCCTTTGCCATTATCAATAAATTTGATGAACAGGTTTCCATCCAGGGAGTGAGTTTCAATCGTCAAAGTTCCTTTATAATTCATTGCTTGCAGAGCATTGTGAACGAGATTTGTCCAAACTTGATTTAATTCATCTGGATAGCAGACAAATTGGGGTAAATTGCCATATTTTCTGACAACTTCTATGCCATGTTTCAGTTGATTTTGATAAAGCGTTAAAACTGTTTCAATGCCCTCGTGTAAATTTGCTTCGACTTTTTCTTGCTTACTATCAAAATGAGCGTAGCTTTTCAAAGCAAATACTACTTTTCCCGACTTTGCTGTCGCTCTTTGGATTAAGCTAATACTTTTTTTAAAGCTCGTAAACTGGTAGGCAGTATTTAAAACGATTTCCCAATCTGGTAGTTGAAAAAGCGGCAACAACTGTTCGACATCATCGTAGATTTCCATATCAACCAAAGTGTCGGCAATCTCCTCAGCATTTTCTACTTCTTTTTCTATTAAATAATTAACTAAATTTTGCTTGAATTTACGTTTTTCTTTACTCGTGAATATAGTTTCTCGATCGATGGACGACCTGTACAGGAGTTTTAAAAAATAAACTTGGCTTGTTGAAGAAGTTTTTTGAAAAAATTGAGGTAAGTTTTCCAAGTTTTCTTCCCAAAAATTAGCAATATTATCAATAGAAGAACCGATGATGCCGAGGGGGGTATTGATTTCGTGGGCAATGCCAGCAATCAGTTGTCCGAGGGCTGCCATTTTTTCCGATTGAATTAAATGCTCTTGGGTTGCTTGCAATTGTTGGATTGCAGTTGCTAAATCTTCATTTCTTTCTTGCAAGCTGTTTTGCAGAGAACAAATTTTTAAGTGAGTTTCGATCCGCGCTAAAACTTCTTCTAGTTGAAAAGGTTTAGTGATAAAGTCTACTCCCCCAACGGCAAAAGCTTTAACTTTATCCATCACATCGTTGATGGCACTGATGAAAATAACCGGAATGTCTTTTGTTGCCTCATCAGCTTTGAGTTGCTGACAAACTTCATAGCCGTCCATCTCAGGCATCATAATATCCAGCAACACTAAATCTGGGGGTATTCTCTGGGCGGCAGAAAGTGCTAGTTTTCCGTTAGGAACCGGTCGAACTTGATAACCTTTTTTGCTTAAAATACCTGACAAAAGATGCAGGTTTTCTGGGGTATCGTCAACTACTAAAATGTTGCCTTGATGTGTTGTGTTTAAATTTGAAATCATGTCCACCTTAGTTACCCTCGATTTTAGCAATTACGCTCAAAATTCTGTCATATTCAAAATTATTAATACAATCTTGAAGCCTGTCAGCCAGAGATGAGTTGACAGTGCGTATTTGTTCTATAGAAGAGGCGATCGCCTCCATATCTACACTCAAAATAGTTTGCTTGAATGTAGCTACCCAGTTGGGAGGAAGAGATCCCATCGCCAGGGCTGTCAGCACTTCCTGACGGTCGTCTCCTAAACCTGCCATACTTGGTTCTGTGGGATATTCATAAATATAGCGTACTCCTAGGTGTTTGCTAATTGCCATAAATATATCTTCCTCTCGGAACGGTTTCCGCATAAAATCATCGCAACCCGCCGAAAGAATCACCGCCCGTTCTTCTTCCAAAACGCTAGCAGTCAGAGCTACAATCGCAGTTGCTTGCCCTTGAGTAGTAGTTTTAATCTGTTTTGTTGCCTCATATCCATCCATCACAGGCATTCTCATATCCATCCAAATCAAGTGCGGTTCCCACAGCACACACATATTCACTGCTTCTTGACCATTATTCGCTTCTCTCAATTCAAACCCCAGCGGACTCAGAAGTTTTACCAACAATTGACGGTTCAGGGGTTTATCGTCCACAATTAGCAAGCGGTAGCGGGGCTGGTTTGGTTCGAGAGCAACCACTCGAACTTTTGGTTTTTTGTTTTCAATATCGGCATCTTCAACCAGATGAACTTGGATATCAAACTGAAATATTGTACCCTTTTCGACTTCGCTACTAACAGTGATATCACCTCCCATCAATTGCACAAATTGGCGACTTATCGCTAAACCTAAACCAGTTCCTTCCTGAGAATCTCTACCTGTTTTTGTTTGTACAAATGCTTCAAATAACTGATTTATTTCATCAGGAGCAATACCTGCACCAGTATCTTGGACTTCAAAATGTAGCGAGTAGCGATCGGGTATTTTTGCATTGCTATTGTTGTGTTCATTCCCTATACCTCCTTTAACTTGCACTGAAACTTCCCCTTCTGAAGTAAATTTAATTGCATTGTTGAGCAAGTTAATTAAGACTTGGCGCAACTTGACTTCATCGGTATGGATATAGTGAGGTACTTCCGCATCCCGATCGAACAACAACTGCAATCCTTTTTCCTCAGCTTTCAGAGCAAACATATCTTCCAAATCGTCCAGCATTCGATACAAATCAAAGCTTTTTTCATTGATAGTAGTGCGTCCAGCTTCGATTTTTGATAAATCTAAAACTTGATTAATTAAACTTAGCAAATGTTCCCCACTTCGCAGGATAATTCCCACATTCTCTTGATTGTCCTGAGATAGAGTTTTACTCCGAATCATGACTTGAGCAAAGCCGAGCACGGCGTTTAAAGGAGAGCGTAATTCATGGCTCATATTAGCGAGAAAGGTGCTTTTAGCTTTGTTGGCTGCTTCTGCTGCTTCTTTCGCCTCTTGCATTTGAATCTCGGCTTCTTTATTAGCAGTAATGTCTTTAATAAAGCCTTCGTAGTAAAGTGGATTTTCTTCCTCGTCGCAGACGACGCGAGCATTTTCGGAAACCCAGATAATGCTGCCATCTTTTTTGTAAATTTGCGATTCAAAGTTGGACAAGATCCCGTACAAATCCATCAGGGACATGAATTGCTGACGGCGCTGGGGATTCACGTAAAGCTGATTTTTGAAATTGGGCTGTGCTGCTACAAGTTCTGCGGTGGATTCGTACCCGTATAATTTAGCTAAAGCGGGGTTAGCGCTGAGGTATTTTCCGTCAGGAGTAATCTGAAAAATTCCACTTAAGGCATTTTCATAAATGTTACGGTACTTTTCTTCGGCTTCGCGCAGTGCGGTTTCTGCTTTTTGTCGATCGCTAATATCACTAGAAATCGACAAAAAACAAGCTTCTCCGTCAATATCAATAGTTTCTATGGAAAGTAGCGCCGTTCTCTCCTGACCACTTTTATTCCGAAATTGCAGCTCATAATTGTGAATAGCCGTCTTATTTTGTAAGGTCTGAATCATGCGTTCGCGTTCTCCTAAACTCGCCCAAAAATTCAGATCTACCGCTGTTTTGCCAATAATTTCTTCGTGACTGTAGCCCATCATCCGGCAAAAACTTTCATTAACCTCTATGTGACGACCATCACTGATTCTGGTCAGCGTAATCGCATTAGGACTTAAACGAAAAGCTTTAGAAAACTTTTCTTCGGCTTTAGCAAGTTCTGCGGTACGTTTGGCAACTTGTGCTTCTAAATTTTGCTCATATTCTTTTGACAGTTGCTCAGATTTTTTGCGTTCTGTAATATTTTGAAAAGCACACATCGCGTAAATAACATTACCTTGCTCACCATAAATAGGAGTTCCCGAAACTTCCAAAGGAATAGTTTCGTTGATTTGAAGCACTTCCATATCGTCAATAGTTACACTTTTTCCCTGCAAAGCATTCAGAAACGGATCGCGTTCTGCTGGATAAACTTCCTCAGTTCCAGCTAAACAAGCTCGATAAGATTTGCGTAAATTTTCAGCATCTGATTCCAAAATTCCCTGACCTAAAAGTTCCTCTCCGGTTGGATTAATGTAATATGGTTTGCCTTGTGGATCGACAATAAAGATACCGAGTGGAATAGCATTCAGAAACTGTTTGAGTCGGCTTTCGCTTTCTCGCAGCGATGTAAATGAATGCTGCAATTGCTCTGCCATGCTGTTAAAAGAATTGGCAAGTTCTCCAAGTTCGTCTTTCCGATCGCTGGTTACTTTTGTATCGAATTCATTCCTCGCTAAAGCTTTCGCCGCCGCGTTCAATCTTAAAATCGGTCGCACCACCCATTTAGCAGTAATAATTCCCAGAATTGTCGCTGTTATCAAAGCGGCCACGGACAGGAAAATAGTAGTGTGAGTATTAGAGTCAATTTGCTCCATAAAGTCCGACTCTGGAATAACTACAGCAATTAGCCAATCCAATCCTCGATCGTCTTTAAAAGGAGTTATCTGAAGAAACTGACGCTTTCCCTCAATTTCAAAAGTGAGCTGTTCGGAATTATTAATTTTGCCTGATTTACTGTATGTTTTATCTAAATACTGTCCAGTTTTGCGAATGACTGAGTTTTGGCTTTCTGAAGCTTTGATGCGCTTTATTTGTTGATTTTCTACTAAAAATTCGGGAGTTTCAGTGGAAGTTGCGATCAACATTCCTGATCGCTCCATTACAAAAGTTTGCCCCGTCTTGCCAACTTTGAGGCTGGCGAGAAATTCTTTAATTCTGGAAAACAACAAATCACTGCCAGCGACTCCTAATAGCTTGCCACTATCATCATAGATGGGCATAGCAGCCGTAATTGCCAAATCTCTAGTCAAAAAATCAGTATAAATTTCACTCCAAATAGGTTTATTTGCTGCCGCTGCTGCTATGTACCAAAGACGCATTCGTGGGTCGTAAATAGTGGATGAAGTCTGCACTGATTTGACGCGATTCCCTTGAGAGTCAGTGATGAATCGAGATAATTTATTGCCTGTAGAGCTATCAGCAGCAGATATCAGAGTTCGATCTTTAGTGCGGATTGCTCCAGAGTGTTCCCCATTTTCTTTGCCTACATAAATGATGCTGATCGAATCAAAATATTGAATTTGTTCTACGAAGTGATGCTCTAGTTTTTGTTTTTCTTCTAGATTCAACTGCCCCAATTTTATTCCCTGAACGTTCAGGTGATTGACAATGTGAGGAATTGACATATAATTTCCAATGCGGTCTTTAATGCGATCGGTAATTTCTCCTCGCAACTGAGCGGCAACATCATTGACAGCCCGCTGTCCGTTTTGAAATGATAACCAACCTACAATTCCTACTGTTCCGACAATTTGCACTAAAAAAGGAACAACAAGGACTGTTTGTAAGGAAGCTTTACTGATTATTTTAGTAGCAAAGCGATTGAGCTGTTTAGGAAACATATTCATCCTAAAAGTAATTGGACATAGGGGATAGGGCATCGGGCATCGGCCAAACAGGGAATTGGGAATGAGATCGCCCAAAAACCCGCTTTTACCCGCGATTCAACTCTACCCTTTCGCCATAACGTAATAGCATCTCCAAACTATCCAAACGATTTTGCCAAGTTTGCACCTGATAGCTATTTTCCGCAGAATGCAGCCGCATCGAAGATTGAAATTGAGATTCAAAACTGGCCAACAATCGTTTAGCAATAGTTAAATTTGCGGCAGTGGGACTGGCTGCTAATTTGCTCAAAGCTTGGGCCAATTCTTCCGATCGACTTTGCAAAACTTTCAGTTCCGATTCCGACACCCGTAACTGATTGCTAGCCAACAAAAAACTCCATTCTTGCTTAAGAGCAGTATACCGCGAAACCGCTGCGGCAAACGGCTGTCGGTAAGGAATCGGTTCCGAAGCAGAACTCGTTAGCGAAGCCCTCGTAGACGATCGCACTCTTCCCCCTTGAGTGCGGTTAAAAAATCCTTGCATCGCGCTGCTAATACTTTCCACCGCAAAAATTGCATAACCCCCAGTCGGCAAATCCCGCAAAGCTTGAATTTGGTCGATCGCCACAACTTCCGGTAGCGTCAACAACTTAACCGATGGAACAATCAAAGCCGAACCGAGCATTTGTTCCTTTGCCAAAGGCTCGGTAATGCGCTGAAGTCGGTTAGTATCCAAAGCATAAGTCATTGGTACAATCAAGTCCACAATTCCCTGACGAGCCCAAACTTCCCAATTTTGCTGAATTTTGTAAATCCGCTGACTTTCGGGGTGGGGAAACACCGCCACAGACAAAATTGTCCGCGGATAATTCCGTCGCAAAAGTTGAGAAACTTCGGTGACAAAACTATTAATTTGATTGGTTTTAAACTCCACCCATTGCCGCCACAAATTACCGTCACTGGGGGATAGTTTCACCGGATCAATTCCAGTTAACTGCTGGAATTTCTGCCTTGCTTCCGCACCGTAACCATAAGTAAAACCCGCATTATCATCTTGAAAAGGATAGCGAATATAGTCAAGTTGCAAACCATCTACTTTGTAGCGACTGGCAATCTCGTCAACTATTTTTAGCAGATAACTACGGGCTTCTTTATTAGCTGGGTCTAGATAAAATTTACCATCATTGATGTGTTGTCTGCGTCCTTTGTTGTCAATATTAGCCCAACCAGGATGGGCAGAAAGCACCGGGCCTGGATAGGAACTAGGCTTGCCAATCAGAGTATTGTGGCGTTTATTTCCGGTGGCAAAAACCCAAATCCAAGCGTGCAATTCCATGCCTCGCTCGTGGGATAATTTAACAGCAGATTGCAGCGGATCCCAGCCAACTGTGAGGGGGTTTTGTTGGGGTGCAACTTGACTGGGATAAATAGTATATCCGGCATTTAAAGTTTCAAAGAAAACGGTATTAATCCCGGCGGCGGCAAGCCGATCGAACACTGCTGCTAAACCTTGTTCCGATCGCGCTGCCACGATCGTCCCGCGATCGAGCCAAACCGCCCGAATTTCAGCCCCAATGCGCTGTCCTTCCTTCGGGTAATTTTGCCATAGCAACTGTCGCGCTTCCACCCACTGCTTCCTAGCTGCTGCGTAGTTTTGCTCAGCCAGGAGTTGGTCAAAATTTTGCAAAACTTGTCGTGCGATCGCGATCGTCCGCGTCGTTGGCCCTTGGATAGTAGGCGGGCGACTAGCAGCCGGAGCACCACCACTGTTACTTCCTGCCACCAGTTGAGCAGTGTTAGCAGCATTGAGATTGACAGCGGTATTAGCTGAATTAGCGGCTGTCAGGGCGCTTTCAAACCTACCGAGGAGGTTGGTCAATTCTTGGCGCATTAGATACGCTTCAATGCTGGCGATCGGCTTATTAGAATTTGGCTGCACATCCAAACCCGCCGGCGCGGACTGATCTGAAGGGTCTGTAAAAGTTGCAGGTACTGG
>Ga0209591_10008110_pt1 | contig 11459 bp, 6 predicted proteins | sample MAT01_FD_187207 | JGI IMG/M metagenome (GOLD analysis project Ga0209591, IMG submission 187207) | Freshwater microbial communities from Lake Fryxell liftoff mats and glacier meltwater in Antarctica - MAT-01 (SPAdes) (version 2) | ecosystem: Environmental > Aquatic > Freshwater > Ice > Liftoff...
GTAGCCGAAGGCGATACGGCAGGCGTGCCAGCATCGGCAGCCGAAGGCGATACGGCAGGCGTGCCAGCATCGGCAGCCCAAGGCGATACGGCAGGCGTGCCAGCATCGGCAGCCCAAGACGATACGGCTGGTTGCTCGAGCTGATAGCGCGCCTTCCATTCGGGGTACGGCATGCCGTAGACGCGCTCGCGCGCCTCGCCGTCCGTGAGGCTCAGCCCGCGCTCGTCGGCGGCCGCCCGGTACCACTTGGCGAGGCAGTTGCGACAGAATGCCGCGAGGTTCATGAGGTCGATGTTCTGGACCTCCTTGTGCGCGTCGAGGTGTTGGAGCAGCCGTCGGAAGGTGGCTGCCTCGATCGCGTTCTGCGCGTCTTCGCTGAGCTCGTCGGTCATCGCGATGTCTCCAGTGAGGCTTGGGAATGTTGGCCTGAAAAGCAGAAAGGCCACCTCGTGGGAGGTGGCCTCTGCGAGGATGGCGAAGCCTGGACGCAGGCCCGTCTCGCTCACGCGCTGAGCGCGAACCTCAGAGGTTCGGGAACTGCCACATGAAGTCGAGGTAGAAGGCGGTCATCGAGAGGCTGTAGTCGCCGCTCGCGCTGCACGGGATGCAGCCCGGAAGCGCATTGCCCTCGTCGTCGGTCGTGCCGCGCACGACCTTGGTGCTGCCGAAGCGATGCGCCACAGCGAAGTTGATCTTCCAGTTGTCGGTGCACTTGTAGCCAAAGCCGGCCGTGATGGTCGACGTCGACGTCGGCGGCGTGCCAAACGCGCTCGGGAAGTCCTGCTGGCTGACCTGGCCATCGTAGAGGAAGCCACCCCGGAAGAACCACTGGTCATCGACCCCGTACTCGACGCCAGCCCGCACGGTGACGGCATTCTTCCAGCGCGAGATGTTCTGGATCGGCAGGATCAGAGCCGGGTCGGCCACGAACTCGTTGGATACGTTCTGGCTGAAGAAGCCGTACTCGACGTCGAGCACGATCGCTATCGGATCGAGGTTCGCGCGAACGCCGAAGCCGGCCTTCGCTGGGAGCGAGAACTCGGTGTCGATGTTGGTCGAGGGCGCGAGCACGACGCCTTTGTCGTCGGTGAGGGTCGTGCGTGTCAGGCTCCGAAAGACGAGGCCCAGTTGCAGCTCGGGGATCGGCTGCCACTGAAGGCCGACGCGGAAGCCAGCGAAGTTCTTGCCGGACATCGACACGTCAAAGGTCGGCGCGCCTTCGGTCTTGTCCTCGGGCCCGAGATAACGACCGAGCTGCACGATCGACATGCGATAGCCGGCGCCGATCGACAGGTTGGTGCCGGGGATCTTGAACGCGACGCCGGGCGAGAACTCGAGGAACCGCACCGACGTGAAGTTGCGGGTGGCAACGCCCGAGCCGGCGTCGGTGTAGAGGTACTCGGCGCCGGCCGATGCGACCGGATAGAACGCGAGTCCGAAGGCCACAACGTCGTTGACGTCGTAGCTGACACCGATGAGGGGTGCGACGGCGAGCAGGGACTCCGACTCCTCGTTAGGATTGACCGAGCTCGGCGAGGACTGGATGGCGCCCGTGACGAGCGTGAGGTTCGCCATGAGCGACAGCCCCTTCGTGCCCATCAGGCCGGCGGGGTTGTGGAACATCGCCGAGGGATCATCGACGTACGCGATCGCCGCGCCGCCAAGCCCCATGTGCTGGGCGGAGTAGAGGATGGGCGTATCGTACCCACCGGCTCGAGCCCCTGACGCGACGGCCGCCACGGTCCCAAGGGCCGCAACAGTAGAGATGGTTCGAGCGAGACGGTGCATTGATGGTCCTTCGGAGTGTGGAGCGAGCAAGCAGCCCGGGCGCGCCAGACGCGCACCCGAGTCGCGCGGATCCGGTTCAGATCATGGAGGGGGCGTGAGGCCGCTGCAGGTGAAGAACGACGAGACGCAACCATTGTCGGCGCGGCACTCGCTGCAATCGACGGAGTCGGTGCCCTTGCCATTAAAATTTTCTGGTACGCAGCTTCTGTTCGCGTCCTCCAATCCGCAGAACTCGGCGGTGCAGCGAACGGACTTGACGTAGCAGCTCGTACAGGTCTCCGAAACGACGAACGTGTAGTTGGGCAGTGCCGCATTGAGCATGCAGGTGTTGACGCACTCCTCGAACTTGTCGAACTTGTCCGCCCCACCGAAGAGTTGGTTGATGCACGAGGTGCCGCCGCACTCGGCGGCCTTGGCCGACGGATCCTTGTCGCCGCTCTGGATGATCGCGAGGTCGGCGGCGTTCGTGCAGGAGCCGCCAGCCGTAGTCTCGGTCTCGGCGACAGTCTCGGCGACGGTCTCGGCGACGGTCTCGGCGACGGTCTCGGCGACGGTCTCGGCGACAGTCTCGGCGACGGTCTCGGCGACGGTTTCCGCCGCCGTCTCGGTAGCGTCCGACTTCGTGTCGGTGGCGGTCTTCTCGTCGTCGCCGCAAGCAGCGGTGAAGGCAAGGGTGGTAGCGAAGAGGCCGCACGTCAGTGCGCGGGCGAAAGTTTTCAAGGTGGTTCTCCAAAGCTCGAGTACGGCACGGGAGGGCTCTGCGCTGGTTCCCGGGCTGGCTTCCCCGTTTGGCGGGGTGACATGGGCAGGACTATGCGATGGAGTCGCGCAGAATTCAACTTCGTTGGCCACCTGCGTCAGCGTGGTCAGAATACAACCGAAGCGGGCGGCATCTCCCCAGCCGCGTCACCCATGTTGCCGGACGTGCCGACCCCCAGCTGGCCGAGACTGGAGCTGCCCCAGCATCGCACGAAACCGCTCCTCATCACCGCGCAAGTGAAGAGGGCACCCGAGTCGATCGATGTCACAAAATCCGCCTGACCGGTTTTGGGATCGGCGTCTGTGAAGAGGTTCAGTGTGACGAACGTTGATGGCGGGCTCGTGAGGTCGGTCGTGTTTCCTCGGCCCAGCTGTCCACTGCTGTTGTCGCCCCAGCACTTCACACGTCCGTCCGTCGCTAAGACGCAGGCGTGCGAAGACCCGGCCGAGACACTTTGGGCGGAGACCCCAACGCCGATGCTGATCAGGGTCGGGCCCTGGACGGTGACGATGGTCCCGTTGCCGACTTGGCCCTCTGCGTTGAGGCCCCAGCAGTAAACCGCGCCTGTCGTCGACACCGCGCAGGTGTGGTCCGTACCGGCCGCGAGGAACGAGGCGCTCCAACCCGCATTGATGTTGCCGTAAGAAGAGGGTTTTTCATCGTCGCCGTAGACGACGTCGGGTGTTCCTTGACCTGTTCGGTTCGCAGCCCCCCAACACTTCACAGCGCCGAGCGACGAGCGAACACAGGTGTGCTGCAATCCGGCGACAACCTGGGCCACAATAAAGGTTTGCCCGACCGGGACGATCTCGACATCGACGGCGGACCCAATGGCGACGACCTGGCCGTTTGTCGTCGGCACTCCGAAGGCCCCCGACCCGTTGAGGCCCCAGCAGCGTACCGCTCCCGATTGGGACGCGCGGCAGGCGTGAATCACTCCGCCGGCGAGAGAAACGGGTGCACTTGTTCCGTTGAGGGTCGCCGCGAAGGTCGGTAAAAGCGTCGGGGATGGGTCCGCGCAGCCCAAGGCCGCGTATGTGATGCATCCCCAATGTCGCAGCGTGCTTGCGCCAAACGCGTAGGAGCGACCGAACCCCATTTCGATAAGGGTTGTGTTGGCCAAGCTCAACGGAGGACTCTGCGCCACAGAGGGCCCGATCCCGTCCCCTACGGTGACCGTGTCGCCACGTCCGAGCGTGCCCAAGCTGTTCCCTCCCCAGCACTTCAACGTGCCATCGTGGAGCAGCACACAGGAGTGTGCGCCACCGACGGCCAGGATCGGCAAACGCTGGCACGCGCCCGTCTTGCACGTGCCCAGCTCATCTGCGACCGCATCGACACCGGGCGCGATGTCGCACCAGGTGCGGTCCACGTCGTTGGCTGAGTAGTCACACACGCCGCTGAGAGTGTTGCAGGTACCTGCGGCTTTGCAGTCGGGGTTCTGATCGCAGACTTTGGTGTTCGATCCGATGCATTGGCCCGCGGTGCCGCCCGATCCACACGTGTCGGTCAGCGTGCAGGCGTTGCCGTCGCTGCACGAGGTGCCGCCGCCCTTCGCCGAGCTCGAGGTGCATTGGCCGGTCGCCGAGTTGCAGATCGGGATCAGGCAGTCGTTCGTGTTGGGGTCCGTGCAGCTGACGGGGGTGCCCGCCTGACAGGCGTTGTTCGAGCACGTCTCGGTGCCGTTGCACGGGTTATTGTCGCTACACGCCAGCGGTGTGCCGGCTTGGCAGGCGCCGGTCGCGGGCACGCAGGTTTCGACGCCGTCACACGTGTTGCCGTTGGAACAATTGATCGCCGTGCCCGCCTGGCAGGCGCCGGTCGCCAGGACACAGGTCTCGGCACCGTTACACGCGTTGCCGTCGCTGCACGTCACGGGCGTGCCCTCGACGCACGCGAAGTTCACGCAGCGCTCGACGCCGTCGCAGATGTTTCCGTCGGAACAGTCCCCGTCGTCGTCGCAGGGGCACGACCCGGTATCGGAGCCGCAGGTGCCGTTCGCGGGATCGCACGTCGCCGTGGCGCAGGCGGGGGATGGGGTGCATGCCTTGGGGGTGCCGCCACACGCGCCGCTCGTGCACTTGTCGTTTAGCGTGCAGCCCGAACCGTCGTCGCACCCTGCATTGTTGGCCTTGCTCTGGGCCAGGCAGATGCCGGTGGCGGGCTTGCACACGTTTTCCATGCAGGCGTTCGGGTGCACCTGGCAAGTCACCGGGTTCTGCTCGACGCAATCGAAGTCGAGGCACTTCTGCGTGCCGTTGCACTTGTCGGTGTCGCTGCATTCGGCATCGATTTCGCACGGACAATTGTCGACCGCGACGCCGCACCCGCTCGGTTCGAAGCACTGATAGCTCTTGCACCAAGCAGGCTGGGCACAGGTCACGGACTGCCCTTTGCAAAGCCCGTTCTGGCAGACGTCGCCGGTCGTGCACACCTTGGCGTCGTCGCAGGTCGCACCTGATTGACCTTCGAGCACGCAGGTCCCAGTGGCAGCCTGGCAGACGCGCGTCGTGCACGGGTCGGGGGTCTCGACACACACGACGTCATCGCCCGGCAAGCACTCGCCGAGAAGACACGTCTCCTCGCCGTTGCAGAGCGTGCCGTCGGCGCAGTCCGAATCTTGAAGGCAATCGCACTGGGACTTGTCGTAGAAGCAGCCGCCGGCTGCCTCCGAGCAGCCATCGATGCTGCAGTCGAGGTTGTCTTCGCACACGATCGCCGCGCCGCTGCAGAGACCCGCGCCACAGCGATCGTTTTGCGTGCAGGCCTTGCCGTCATTGCAGCTCAGCGTCCCTGGCGCCGGCACGAGGCCACATAAACCCGTCGTCGTTGCGCAGGCCGCGACGAGACACGGGTCGCTCGACGGGGAACAAGCGACCGCCGTTCCTTCGACGCATACCTGGTTGATGCAGCGCTCGACACCGTCGCACAGCGTTGCGTCGGCGCAGTCCGCGTCCGCCTCGCAGTCGCATCCGACCGCATCGGCGACGCACCCACCCGCCGCCGGATCGCAGCGGTCTGTCGTGCATGCGACGCCATCATCGCACGCGACTGCAGTGCCGCCACAGACGTGCTCGCTGCAAGCATCGTGGTCCGTGCACGGGTTGCCATCGTCGCATGCGCCCACCGTGGGCTCGCCCACGCAGCCGTCCGCTGTGCACACGCCACGTGAGCAGATCGCGTCCAGGTGGGCGCACGACTCATCGCTGCAGAGCGGCCCCGCGTCGACCTCCGCCAAGTCCTCGCGGGTGTCGCTGACGACCGTGTCGCTGACGGCCGTGTCGCTGACGACCGTGTCGGGCAAGTCGACGCTGTCGACATCGGCGGGCGCAGTCTCCGGGGTCGCCGTATCGGCGGTGTCGGGCTCGCTCGCGTCGCCAATGCTGTCCTGAGTCAACGCCTCACTATCGAGCAATGCGTCCGTCGTGTCGCTGATGTCCGCGACGTCGCCGACTGCGACGGCCTCATCATCAGCATCTTCGGCGTCGTCGCCGACCTGCTTGTAGTCGGGAAAGCAACCGGGCGCACACACGACCGATGAAAACAGCAGCCAAGCGAATCGGTTGCCCATGTATTATCCCCAGCGTGAACGGCTTTGGGCATGGTAGCCGCAACGTTACGAAGGATCAACGCCTGCCCGTGTGGACCGCGTGGACCGTTGCGGCGTGTCGCGCAGTGGCTGGGACGCCCCTTTACCGCTGGTTGCGGCGGGCCTCGTTCTCGCGGCGCACTTCCTCGCGCTGGCGCTCGAGCTCTTTGTCGAGCGCCTCGGTGATCGGGCCCTCGCGCTTCTTCAGGTCGAGCCCGATGAACGCAATGCGCGTGTCGCCGGTGACGGGCGTGTTGTCCCAGTCGAGTTGGCCCGGCATGCCGTTGATGCAGTGGGCCTTGTCCCAGCAGCGTAAGACCCCCTTGAAGCGCGCGACGCTGCCGCCAGGCAGGTTCAGCATGATGTGCCCGAAGGTCACTTGATCGAAGCAGACCTTCTCCGAGCGGTACACGAACGACTCGAAGTCCGGCGGCAACACCCCCGTCCAGTTGGCCCGCATCGCCCGCGGGGTGAAGCCCTCGTAGGGGACGGAAAGGGCCGCGCGCCGATTGATCTGTCCCTGATACGTGAAGTGCACCTGGGCTTCCGGGTTGCGCGCGAGGATGCGCTGCTTCATCGGCTCGAGGTGCTCGGGCGAGATCTTGTCGGTCTTGTTGATGGCGACGAGGTCGGCGACGTCGAGCTGGGCCCAGAACTGGGCCGGGAAATAACGATCGTGCGCCGCGAATGCGCCGGCGTCGACCACGATGATGGTCGGCGAGAAGATCGCGTTCTTCCGGATGATCGGATCGGCCCAGAGCTCTTGTGTGACCTTGGCGATCTCGGTCACGCCCGAGGTCTCGAGGATGACACGGGTGAAGCGGCCCTCGTCGACGAATGAGCGGGTCGCGGGCAGGTAGCTCTTGGCGGCGTTGCCGACGCCGGACGCGGAGATCTGGCGCACGGTGGCGCCCGAGGCCTCGATCATGCGGCCGTCGAAGCCTTCCTCGGCGAACTCGCCGACGACCACGCCCACGGAGACCTGGTCTTGTGATTCGACCAGATGGCGCACCAGCGTGGTCTTGCCTGACCCTAGAAATCCCGTGATGATCTGAAGCTGTACGGTCATCCGCGCCCCCTCCGTGGCGGTCATGTGGCCAGCTCGCGCAGGCGGCCGCCGCCGCGGACGGTATCACAGCCGATGGGCTGTGCATCCCGGTTGCGGCGCTTACCTGTCAGGGCCATTCTGCGCGCGACGCCGTGGAGAAGTGCCCATGACCCAGACCGCGAACGCATCCCCCGACCTGCACCCGGGCCGCACGATTGCCCTCGACCAGAGCATGCGACCGTCCGGGATTCGCCTCACCCCAGGCATGCCGATCTGCCAGACGGACCTGCCGATCGACTGGTATCAGGACGCGCTCAAACCCTACGCCGAGGAGTACCTGGCGTTGCCGGATCGCACGCCGGAGTCCGTCCTGCCGTGGATGGACAGCTACATGTTGCCGGCGCTGGCGACGCTCGGTGACTCGGTGATGTTGCTCGCGCACTACTATATGGGGGGCGAGATCGTGAAGCTGGTCGAACGCTACGGTGGGTTCGTCGCGGACTCGTACGCGCTGGCACTGCAGGCGGTGAAGAACCCGGGCAAGACTCACTTCGTCGAGTCGGCCGTGCACTTCATGGCCGAGACGATTGCGCTCTTGAAGCACGACCACCAATCGGTCTGGATCACGAACCCGAAGTCGGGCTGCACGATGGAGGCGCTCGCGAAGGAGGACATGGTCCTGCCCGTGTTCCGCGAGCTGCGCGACCGCTACGGGGATGAGCTGTTGGCGATCGTCTACATGAACGCGTCGGGCCGCGTGAAGGCGCTGGCGGGGCAGACGGGTGGGGCGGTGTGCACCTCGTCGAACGCGCAGATCATCATGAAATGGGCGCGCGAGAAGCAGAAGAAGATCCTGTTCATCCCCGACCGCCACCTCGGTGAGAACTCGGGGCGCGCGGTCGGGATCTCGCCGGACAGGATGGTCGAGTGGCCGGGTGGCTGGGACGGGGCGCGGCGGCGGATGGCGCAGCTGTCGCCGGCGGAGCTCGCCAAGTTGGATGCGGCCGAGCTGGTACTGTGGGGATCGTTTTGCGGTGTGCACACGATCTTTCAGCCAGGGCATGTGAGGTATTGGCAGGAGCGTGGCTACCGCGTGGTCGTGCATCCCGAGTCGCCGTGGGAGGTCGTCGAGGCCGCGGACGGCTATGGGTCGACGAGCTACCTCTGGAACGAGGTGATGAAGGCCGCGCCCGGGGCTAAGCTGGCGATCGGCACCGAGGGGCACTTCGTGAAAAACGCGAAGGACCTGGCCGCGAGTCGGGGCGTCGAAGTCGTGCACCTCGCCGACATCCCCGATCCGCGCTTCGGGGCGATGGGTTGCGGCTGTGCGACCATGTCGCGCAATGATCCGCCGCACCTGGTCGGGCTGCTCGACCTGCTCGCGAAAGGCCGGCCGCCCGAGCTCAATCGTGTCCTGGCGGGCGACTCGGTCGACGAGACGACCGGCTGGCGCGAGCGCCTGGACCCGCGATCGCAGGACGAGATCCGGCGCGACGCGAAGAAGGCGCTCGAGAAGATGATAGAACTCACCGAGGCCGCGAAGGGGGCCTGACCAAGCGCGACGAATCGCCTTCGGGTGCCGTTGCTGGCGTACGTGGGCCTAAGGCTTGGTGGTCTCGCCACGACCCAGACAGCTCTGATCGCCGCTTGGGCACTTGAAGCGGATGTGGATGTGGTTGGTGTGGCCGGGCTCGTGGCGGATGACCCCGCGCATCGCGCGTGAGCCACGCGGGTACTGGAAGATCCAGTCGAGCTTCGCTTCCGATATGCCTTTTGACTTTGAGTACTTATAGAGTTTTTCCTGCACTGGCGTGCCGATGAACATGTACTCGACGTTCGATGACGCTTCGTTCGAGCCGACGAGGGCCACGATGAAGGCCCACGTCGCGTCGAGATCGAGCGCTACGCGGGTCGCGTCGGGGAACGAGCGTGGGCCGGCTCGGGGCTGGCCGAGGAAGTAGAAGCCGATGTCGACGTCGAGCCCGCTCTGGTGGGACTTGTGCGGGTTCAGATGGCCGCCGTCCTTGCGTGAGATGTCGCCCACCGTGATGTCGTGGACCTTTGGATACTTGCGACGCACGTCGGCGATGGCGGCCTTCAGCGCGCGCACTGTTTCGTTGGTGCCCCAGGTGAGATCGTCGCGACGCAGGAAGGTGCCAGGCACGTTCTTGAACTGCTCGCCGTTGACCAGCCGGCCATGCTGCGGCAGGCCCACCGCCTGGCTACGACCGGGCTTGCCCTCCTTATAGATGATGAGGCGGTCGCCGACGCGCAGGCGATCCGGGTTCTTGCCCGGGTTCATGCGCTGGATGTCCTTCACCGAGACGCCAAAGCGCAGGCCGATGCTGCCGAGCGTGTCGCCGCCTTCGATCGTGTAGGTGATCTTCCGCTGCGCACGCTCGTCCTGATAGGTGTCGATCTTGAGGCGTAGCCCTGGTCTGAGGCCCTTCGCGAGGACCTTCGCATTGCGCGCGCGCAGCTCGTCGAGGGGCATGCCGTAGCGCAGTGCTATCTCTTCGATCGTCTCACCTGCGAGCACCTCGTGCGTCACCTTCTTGCGCTTCGCGGGCGGGATCGTCGCGGTCGGCGCGGGTTCGGCCTTCGAGCAGGTCGTTGGGATCTCGAGCTTCTGGCCGGCGCGGATGGCATCGCCGTTCAGGTTGTTGGCCTGTCTGAGCTCGGCGACCTTGCACCCATAGCGGCGGCTGATGCCGCCGAGCGTCTCGCCGCGTCTCACCGTGTGGCTGTCGGCGCGGGCCGTGGCGAGCGGGAGCACGAGCGCAAACCCGAGCACCAGCCGTGTGAGCAGGTACTGCGTCGTTTGGACGAGGGGAGGGCGCAACATACTCCGTGCCTTCGGGCTGGGTCCGCAGGGTCGCTGCCGCGTTGGCGGCAGAGCGGCTCTACAGGCGGTCGGGACCGGGCTCGAACGACCCCTGCGTCGGGACCATTCCCACATTCGCCAGCACCGGACAAGGTTTGGCGACCGGCTGCGGATGGCGTGGCCAGTCGATTGTCACGGCGCTCCTTGATAAGGTCCGCGCCATGTCGCTGCGCCCCCGCTTCACACTCGAGCGTGAGCTCGGCCACGGCGGCGAGGGCCGCGTCGTGGCCGTGCGTGACGCGGCGCGGGCGGGTGCGGTGGTCGCCCTGAAGGAGACGCATGGGGCGTCTGGGCAGGCGTTGCTGCGCGAGTTCGAGCTGCTCGCGACGTTGCGACACCGCCACCTGGCTGAGGTCTACGAGGTCTTCCCGCAGAGCCCGCTCGGTGGCGCACACGCCGCGTACACCCAGATGCTCGTGCCCGGCGTCGACCTCTATCGGACGCTGCGGGCCGAGCCCGGGCTTGGCGAGGTACTGGTCGGCCAGCTGTTGCTGGCCCTGGCGCAGCTGCATGCGGCGGGGTTGGTCCACCTCGATCTCAAGCCCGACAACGTGCTGGTCGAGCGCGTGCCGGGAGGCCCGCCCTGGGCCCGGCTCGTCGATTTCGGTATCGCGGCGCGCATCGGGTCGCGCCTCGAGATCGTGCGTGGTTCCAGGAGCTTCGTCGCGCCTGAGATCCTGGCGGGGGCGCCGGTCGCGCCGGGCGCGGATCTTTTCTCGCTCGGCGTGGCACTCGGCGAGATTGGCCTGGGTAGCCCGCTGGCGGCCCGCGCCATCGCTGGCGAGCCATTGGCGGTTCGGCGCGAGCGCTTCGAAGCGGCGGGCATGCCTGCCCCGTTGGCACAGCTCACGGCCGCGCTGGTGGCGCTCGATCCAGCCGAGCGACCGAAGTCCGCCTACGAGGCGGCGCACCTCTGGGGGTTGCTGCGCAACACGTCCCTCGAGCTCGTGACGCCCGCATCCGCGACCGGGCTCGTGCGTTCGGGTGGGCTCGTGGCGCGTGCGGCCGAGAAGGCGCACGTGCTGGCGGCGATCGCCGCGCGCAAGGTGATCTCGATTGGGGGGCCGCCGGCGGCGGGGCGGACCGCGCTCCTGGAGAGTGCGCTGCGCGAGGCGCAGTTGCGGGGACATCGGGCCGAGGCGTGGCCGCTCGTGTCGGCGACGGCCTCAATCGGGGGCTTCATCGATGCCCTGGCGCGGCTCGTGCCAGGGGCCGAGGCGCTGACCCTCGCGCCGAGCCGCGAGGACGCGTCGTCACCCGAGCTGTGGGCGGCATCCTTGGACGCGGCCGCAGAGAAGGCGGTCGCGCAGCTTTCTGGTCTGGGCGTGGGCGTGGGTGAGGGCGAGGGCGTGGGCGTGGGCGAGGGTGAGGGCGTGGGCGCGGGCGCGGG
>Ga0209591_10008111_pt1 | contig 11459 bp, 9 predicted proteins | sample MAT01_FD_187207 | JGI IMG/M metagenome (GOLD analysis project Ga0209591, IMG submission 187207) | Freshwater microbial communities from Lake Fryxell liftoff mats and glacier meltwater in Antarctica - MAT-01 (SPAdes) (version 2) | ecosystem: Environmental > Aquatic > Freshwater > Ice > Liftoff...
GGGTCTGACCCCGATCAGCGTTCAAAATCTGTGGACTGGCAGTCAATCTAACTGCTCGATGTGGCTACCAGGATGCCTTCCGTGATAGGCATAGAGGATTCACCTAGCCATTGATGGAACTCGTTGCGGGATTCCGTAGCCTCATGGGAGAAGTAGAGGTCCCCATGACTGATCCCGGCACGAGTGACTGGATGTCCACGGTGATCGACCTCATGCCCCTGGGGGTCGTGATCCACGCCGCTGACGGGCTTATCATCGCGGTGAATCCCGCGGCCTGCACGATTCTTGGCCTGACGGCGGACCAGTTGCTGGGCCTGACCTCGCGCGATCCCCGCTGGCATGCCATCGATGCGATGGGGCAGCCCATCGCTGGCGATGACCATCCGGCGATGGTCGCCCTGCGGACCGGCGCGACGGTCACCTCGCGCCTGCTGGGGATTTCAGATCCTTTGCGTAAAGGCCGATGCTGGATCCAGGTCAGCGCCACTCCCCAGTTCACCCCGGGCGCCGCGCGCCCCCACCGCGCCATCGTGCTGTTCGAGGATGTCACCGCCCGTCATGAGGCCGAGGCCCGCAGCTCGACCGCCGAAGGCAGCTTCCGCGCCCTGTTCGAAAACAGTCCGATCGGCGTGGCGCATCATCGCATGATCCGCGATGCGTCAGGCCGGGACATCGACTACCTGTTCCTGGATGCCAACGCCAACTACCTGCTGCTGACCGGGGTTGATCCGCGTGACAAGCTGGTGACGGAGGCCTTCCCGGGCATCGAACACGATCCATTCGACTGGATCGGCCGCTTCGGTCACGTGGCCCGCACCGGGGAATCGATCCGCTTCCAGCAGCATCTGCTGGCCAATGATCGTTGGTACGACTGTGTCGGTTATCGCACCGAGCCGAACTGCTTTGTCGCTGCCTTTCTTGAGATCACCGAGCAGAAACGCGCCGAACAGGCGCTGCGGGCCAGCGAAGAGCACCAGCGCATCACCCTTGATTCCATCGGCGACGCGGTCATCGCCACCGATGCCCAGGGTCGGGTCACGCGCATGAACCGAGTGGCGGAAACCCTGACCGGGTGGTCGCAGGCCGAAGCCAGTGGCCGGGACCTGCCCGAGATCTTCCAGATCATCAATGCTGGGACCCGGTCCCCCTGCGTGAACCCGGTGGAACGCGTCCTGGCCACCAATCTGGTGGTGGGCCTGGCCAACCACACGGCGCTCATCCATCGCGACGGCAGCGAACGCCAGATCGCCGACAGCGGTGCGCCGATCCGCAATGATGATGGCGCGGTGGTCGGTGTCGTGCTGGTCTTCCGCGATGTCACAGGGGAATACGCCCTGCAAGAGCAGCTCGCGCAAAGCCGCAAACTTGATGCGCTGGGTCAGCTTGCCGGCGGCATCGCCCATGATTTCAACAACATGCTCGCTGGCATCATGGTGGCAGCGGACCTGTTGCGGATCCGCATGGACGACCACGAAAAGCGCGGTCGCCTCCTGGATGCCATCCTCAGCGCCAGCGATCGGGCCGCCGGGCTCACTCGCAAGCTCCTGACTTTCGCCCGCAAAGGCCAAATGGCATTGGCGCCGACCCATCTCCATCAGGCCGTGACCGATGCAGTATCGTTGCTCGAGCACAGCCTCGACAAGCGGATCGTCCTGCAGGTCCGGCTCGAAGCGCTACAGGACCTGGTCGAAGGCGACCTCAGCGGGCTGCAAAACCTCTTCCTCAATCTCGGCATCAATGCCGCGCACGCGATGCCTGAGGGCGGAACCCTGGTGTTTGCAACCCGTGACGTGCAGATCCAGGCCGGCGATGAACAGTATGGCGGTTTCGCGTTGGCCGCTGGCGCCTACCTCGAGTTCACCGCCACTGATAATGGCCGGGGCATAGCTCCAGAACATCTGCCGCGCATCTTCGACCCGTTCTTCACCACCAAGCCGTTGGGGCAAGGCACCGGACTGGGGCTTACGACGGCTTATGGCACGGCGCGTCAGCACCATGGCGCAATCACCGTGGCAAGCGACGTCGGCCGGGGCACGACCTTCACCGTGCTGCTGCCGCTGTCCGGCGTCGCTGTCAGTGACCCGGTGCCGGTCGAGGCGGCACCGGCCTTCCGTGGCAGCGGCCGGGCGCTGCTCGTCGAGGATGAAGAGATGCTTCGCACGACCGCACGGATGATCCTGGAAAGCCTGGGCTTCACCGTGGTCGAAGCAGTGAACGGAGCCGAGGCGGTGACGCTGTATGCCGCCGACACTGCCGGCTTCGCCCTGGTGGTCGTCGACATGGTCATGCCGGTGATGAACGGCCGCTCCTGCTGCGAGCGGATCTGCGCCCTGAATCCCCAGGCGCGGATCCTCCTCTGCAGCGGATATTCCCAAGAGGAGGATGTGGCGGCTTTGCGGAAGCTGGGGATCAAGACCATGCTCAACAAGCCCTATCGCCAAGCCGAATTCGTCGCCGCCGTGGCCGCAGCGATCACTCCTGCCGCAGGATGAGCGCTTGCGGGGGCAATGGGCTGCCGTCAGTGGCCCGCGCACACGCCGTCAGCGGCTCAGCCGTCGTTCCTGCACCGCCCTGAGCAGGGCGAAGCGGGCATAGCCGCGCAGCCAGTCCTCGACGCCTTCGGCCTCCGTCGCGCCGCCGTTGGCGTAATGCCCGTGGGCCGCCGCCATGGCCTCGTCGGCGATCATGCCCGCGTCCACCCCGGGGGGACAGCCCTCCGCGATCCAGTCGCGCAGGCGCTGCCGCACGGGCGCCGCGCCGGCGCCACCCGCCAGCGCGGACAGCAGCGCCTGGATCGCCTGGGCCGGATCATGGTCATCGGACATCGCGGGCATGGTGTGGGAAAAGCCGGTAGCGCCAGTGTTGTCCGGACGACCACGGTCCTAGTGTACACGTGGTGGGGCCAATCCGAGCAGCATTTGGGCAAACCAGGCGAGGTCACGCTATGGGCAAGTCTCGACCAACCTGGGAGAGCCGGTCGTGCAGTTCGCGAACGGCACGTCCCTGCGGACATTCGTCCCCCTGCCCGAATTCGCCCAGCCATGAACAGGCTGCGAAGTTGGTGGCGCGTTGCTCATAGACTTCGATCCAGGCCGTGCGCCGTGTACTCGCCTGGTCTGTGGTCACGGGCCAGACCCCCCAACCAATCCGCGCAGACATGCCGATCCGCCATGGCTTGGGGCTGAGCCGAGCGCGGAAACAGTCCTGCCGCTGGCACATCCGCCGATAGACCGGATCCGCGCGAACCGCCTGGAAAAAACTAGTCGCCTCTTCGCCGCGGGGATCGATGGGGGCATGGGTGGCCAGCAAGCGTAGCCCGGCCGGAGTACGATACGCATGGATGCGCCAGTCCCGATGGGCGGCGCACCAGCGCTGCACTGGCGCCAGGGCCAGAGAGGGCTGCGCAGCCACGCGCCACGCGCGCCAGGCCCGCACCAGGAGCCAGGTGACGGGCAGGCAAACAGCCGTGAACAGCACCACCAGGGCCAGCACGGGGATATGGCGTCCCATCAATCCGAGGACCAGCACCATCACCGCGAAGACCACCATGATGCCAAGGTAACGGCGCACCGCACGCCAACGCTCGTGGGGCTCGCCCAGGTCGACGTCGGCAAACAGGATGTTGGGTATGTTAAGGCACCGCGCGCCGTAGCCATTGCGGGTGACGATGCCGCCGATCTCGGGATGTTCACTGACAATCTCTTCGCGAATGGGCAGGCCCTCGGCGCCCGCATATGCGACCTTCCGTTCGCATCGGGTGGGCTTGCGCTCCGTTTGTGCCTGCGTGGCTGCTTGCTGGATTCGCTCGTCGGCGTGGCGCTGTGCCGCTGCCGGCGACTCCGATGACCAGCCGAAGCGACGCAGGGTCAACACCCGACCATCGGCACGCGTCATCGAGATCCGACCTTCGGCCCAATGTCGCGGAATCTCCATCGTCACTCCCCCAATCCCGACACCACCCGATCCAGTTCGCGGCTGCCCAGCTCCAGGTGTCCCGGAAACAAGCCATGGGGGGCGTGCAGCGCGGCGAGGTCGCGCACCGCCTGCGCGTCGCCACCATCGCGCAGGGCGGCGTAGGCGCCGACCAGGGCGGTGACGGCCGCCGCGTCCAGATCGGCGAGTTCCAAAAGCCAGGCGTCCACTAGGCCGGCAGTGGGCTGGACGTGCTCGGGGGCGCAGAGGCGGCGGCCTTCCCACACCACGGTGTCGTGGTGACGGCGCTGCCACTGGTAGGCCAAGCCGCCGTCGGCGGGCACGGCGCGGAAATCCCGCACCTCGCCCACGCGCAGGCCATGGTCCTGGCGGGTCAGCATGCTGGGCAGACGGCCGTGGACGCAGAGCGCGGCCACGGGCGCGTCGCCCGCGCCGATGCGGGCCATGACCCGGGCGACCTCGCGGCCGCTGTCTTCCAGACTCAGCACGCCGCCCATGGCGCCAAACGCGCCGACCTGACGCAGGGCCTCAAGATTGCAGATATTCAGGCTGTGATCGGCCACCACCGCCAGACCCGCGGCGACGGCAGCGACGAGCACGCCAAGATGCCCGGCCACCACCGGCAGGCCAATGGCCGCGAGGTGGGGCGAGAGCGGCGCGGTGGCGGGATGGCGCAGCCACAGGCCCGGCAGGCGCGGCAGAGTCGGGGCTGACGCACCCCACAGGTCCAAGGCCGCATCATCAAGCCAGGCCGCGGTCGCACCCGCTGCCAAGGCCGCGTGCGCAGCTTCAAGGCTGCCCACCGCCACCCACAGCTTGGTGGCGCGACGCCGGGCCTGCACCGGCTCGGCCGGCGTCCACGTCGGCATGACCGGCGTCGGGATGGGCTGCGCCTCCAGCGCTGTCACCAAGTCGCGACGCAGGCGCTTCAGCTCGGCCGCCGGAACGAACAGCGGCGTGTCCGCATCCAGGCCAAACGTTTCAGCCCGGAAGGCCGTGCCGCCCATGGCTCCCAAGCTGTCGGGCAAGGACTCCAGCGTGACCGGACGACCCGTGGCGGGCGCCACCGCCACCGTCCCAACCACTTCAGCCTGCCGACCGTCCGCCGTCGTTCCACGCACCTGCGCGGGCTGGCCAGCGCGCAGCACCAGATGCAGGCCCACCGCCACCGTCGGCGTGCTCGCGTCCAACGGTACGGCGGCCATGGCGCTGTCCGCTTCCCGGCGCCGTTCGTGATCACTGTTGCGGAAGAGGTCCAGTCCGGCGGGCAGACGCGGTCCGTGCTCGGCGATGCGGATCCGGCAGGTCCATTCGTTGTTACGCCCCGCCGACGCGTGGATCACCAGGAAACCGCCGGTGACCATGCCCACGGCAAAGCGGTAGCCCTGCCCCGCCACCACGGCGTGCGTGCTGCGCAGCACTGCCTCGCCTCGGGCGCGGTCGCAGCGCAGCAGCGCGGCGTCAGGCTGACGATCGGCTTCAGGCTCATAGCGATGCAGGCGCGCGGCGTCGTCATAGCGGGCCGCCAGGGGCTGATCGCCAGCGGTGCGGGCGAAGACCTCTTTGAGACGTTCCTGCGCATCGCGCTCCGCGAACGGCTTGCCCGTCGCCCAGGCATCCACCGCCGCGCGATAGGCCCGGCTGACCGTATACACATAGTCCGGCCCCTTCAGCCGCCCCTCGATCTTCAAAGAGGCCACGCCGGCATCCGCCAAGTCGCCGACCCGCCCCAGCAGATTGAGATCTTTGAGACTGATGCGCGTCTCGGGCGCGTCACCGCCAGCCACGTAGTCGTAGCGGCAGTTCTGCGCGCAGGTGCCGCGGTTGGCGCTGCGGCAGCCGGCGAAGTTGGACATCAGGCACTGGCCCGAGAAGGCGTAGCACAAGGCGCCATGCACAAAGTGCTCGGTCTCTACGCCCAAGGCCGCCCCCGCCACCGTGCAGGCCCGCACCTCGGCCAGGGATAGCTCGCGCGCCAACACCACCCGCTTGCAGCCGATCCCCGCCAAGGCGGCAAGCTGCGACGGATGGTGCACCGTCTGCTGGGTCGAGGCATGCAGCTCAAAGCCCGGCAGCTCGCGCCGCAGCAGCGACCACAGCCCCAGATCCTGCACGATGGTGGCATCCACCCCTGCCCGATGCGCCGCCGCCGCCAACTCCAAAGCCTTGGGGAACTCGTCGTCGTGCAGCAAGGTGTTCAGCACCACATAGCACTTCAGCCCATGCCCATGCAGCCAATCCACATGCCCAGGTAATTCCGCGAGCCGGAAATTCTCGGCCCGGCCACGGGCATTGAAATGCCGCAAGCCGAAATAGACCGCGTGCGCGCCCCCCGCCACCGCCGCTGGTAGACAGGCAGGTTCGCCAGCGGGGGCAAGGATTTCAGGAATACGGCGGGCGGGGGTGGGCATGGCGGGATGAATGATATACCCGGTCAAGCGACGTTCGCCACGCCTTGGCCTCCGACCCCCTACGGCAACGTGCCACACGACGAAATTGTCGGTTATTTACCCGCTGCCCGTGCCTTGATCGCGTCGATGGCGTGGGTGAACATGTCGCGATCCGCCTGCTTGACATCGAAGCCGGCAAATTCCGCCTCGGTCTCACTCGGCTCGGGCACGCGTAATCGCATGGCTTCGAGCACAGGGATGTCGCCGATCACACCATACTTATGGAATATCCCACATGCGATCCTGAAATTTCCAGGACGCATCTGTGGGCCGATCTGGCGGGCAACCACGAGTGCCTGCGCCGGATCACAGGCCTCCAGGGCGGCAAGAGCGCAGGCCGCGACCTGCTCATCATCATTCTCGAGCCAGGGCACAACCGAACTGGCAAACGAAGGGTCGGGACGGTCCCCCGCCAAACGAAGCAGCGCCATCGTCCGATACCATGGATCGCTCAGTGTAGATTCTAGCACGGCGCGACGATGAGCCACAGGCGCCGCCCTGGCGATCATCATGGCCCGCCGCAGATCCGTCGGCTTTGCCGCGGAATCGTTGACCGTGGTCAGGCACCAGGCCAGATCTGCAGCCGTTGGCGGAAGGATCGAGATGGTAAACTCATTCGAGGTCAGGGCCACCCTCTGCTCAACCGGTTTGGGCACGGCTGGCGTTGGCATCCGGCGGATGCTCACCTGCGCCTCATACATGACGTCATAGTCGCCTGGCATCAGCACGGGGCTGAAATCCGCTCTCGCCATCAAGACATCGACAAACAAAGTCTGCAGATCCAAGTCCACCTTGAGAGGTGAATCGCCCACCTGCACCCACGCCGGAATGTCGTGGATCCCTGCGTGACCCTCAGGGACGAGCGCATCAGGCCTTCCGGCCGTGCTCGCCCTGCTGGATGAGGGACGCACCCGCAGGAAGCAATCTGCCTCGCTGAGCGTGGATCCGGAAATCTGCCAGCCCTCTGATTGCTCAGTCGCCAGCACCGACACCGTGACCAGAAGCGGGGCACCCACCGCCGCCTGAGCATTTCTGCGTGTAAGCTGAACAGAAAAAGACCCGGTAGCGGAATCCACTGCCAGCACCACGCTGGAACAGACGCAAAACAGCAGCAGAAGCATGCGTATCATGGCCAGCCTTCAGAAGGGGTTTATCGAGTTTTTTTGGGCTTCGCCCAGTCTCGGGACGCGGCGACAAGATGACAGACATGCTCAATGACATGCCCAGGCAATTCCGCGAGGCGGAAGTTCTCGGCCCGGCCACGGGCATTGAAATGCCGCAAGCCGAAATAGACCGCGTGCGCGCCCCCCGCCACCGCCGCCGGCAGACAGGCGGGTTCACCGGCGGGGGCGAGGACTTCGGGAATGCGGCGGGCGGGGGTGGGCATGGCGAGACAAATGATATACCCGTTCAAGCGACGTTCGCCACGCCCTGGCCCCCGGCTCCCTACGGCAATGTGCCGGATAACGAAATTGTTTGTTATTTACCTGCTGTCCGTGCCTTGATCGCGTCGATAGCCTGTTTGAGCTTGTCACGATCTGCCTGCTTGACGTCGAATCCGGCGTATTCCATTTCGGTCTCACTCGGCTCGGGCACATGCTTCAGCATGGCTTCAAGCACGGGGATATCGGTGGCCTCGCCGTGGCTCGAAAAAATCTTGACCACGGTCCTGAACTGACCACGGCGCATCTGCGGGCCGATCTGCCGCGCAGTCAACAGTGCCTGCACCGGATCGCAGGCGGCAAGGGCGTAGATGGCGCAGGCTGCGATCTCCTCATCGTCATTGTCGACCCAGGGCAGTAAGGTGCCGGCCAGGGAAGGGTCGGGACGGTCCGCCGCCAGGCGAAGCAGCGCCATCTGCCGATACCATGGATCGCTCAACGTAGATTCTAGCACGGCACGACGATGAGCCACTGGCGCTGCCCGGGCGATCATCATGGCCCGCTGCAAATCCGTCGGCTTCGCCCCAGGATCGTTGACCGTGGTCAGGCACCAGGCGAGATCCGCAGCCGTTGGCGGAAGGATTGTGATGGTGAATGAGTTCGAGGTCAGGACCACCTTCTGCTCCTCCGGCTTAGGCAAGGCCGGCGTTGGCGCCCGGCGGATCCTGGCCCTGACCTGATAGACCAGATCGTAGTCCCCCGGCATCAGTGAATCATCATGTGCCAAGTTATCTACGAAAAGGTCCTGCAAATCGAAATCCAAGCGCAGCTTCGCACTACCACGCTCCAGCCACGCGGGCACGTCCGTTATCCCCAGATGGCCATGCGCCGTTATCGCCTCCGGTCTGCCAACCGTCGAGGCTCTGCTGGTCGATGGCCGGATCTGCAGAAAATAGTCCGGTCTGCTGAGCGCAACGCCGGCGATCTGCCAATCCGCTGACGCCTCCTCCGCGATGACAACAACGCTCACCGGGAAGGGAGAGCCCACGGTCGTCTGTGAGTTCTTTCTGAAAATCTGTATGGCAAAGGCCCCGGACGCGGAGTCAACTGCGGGCAGGCCTATCGCCAAGCCAAACAAAGAGATGAACAATAGGCGCAAGAAGATCATGGCCTAGAATGGATTCTTGGAGTTCTTGCCGGGATTGGCCCAGTCTCGCGCGGGTACAGCACGTGCATTCTGGGCGCGACGCTCGCAATAGACCTCCTGATCAAGCATTGGGGCATCATTGGATACAGGGAAGTCTGGCCATGTTCTCATAGTATGCGGATCGGTCCCGAAAGTGACCTCGACATTGTCAGGGATTTCATCGCCATCGGTGTCAGGCAAGCCGAACCAATGACCATTGGGCGGAAGACGCAATTCATAGATGGCTTTGTGCGCCAACTCGTGGACGACCGTTGCAGCGGCAGTATCAATCCCTTTCCGATCAGCGCTCATATGCCACGGTCCGTCAGCGTAGAAATCCTCTGCCGCAGCTCCTTGATTCCAAAGTGTGACCGTGTTTGGGGACGTGAACCGTCCATAATCATTGATATTGATGTTGTCCTTGCATTCAAACGGAGCTTGCAGCCGATATTGGGGTACTGCCGACCGCGCCCAGTACCGGTACCAATTCGGATCCAACGGCGCCGTCCCCAGCTGGTCAATGTCTGTCCAGCCCCCCTGCTGTCCAGCCCCCCTGCTGCTGGACCTCGACGGGTACACGTACCAGCCGATTTTCCTCAATGTGGCTCTGCCGGATAAGAGCATCGCGCCGGACTTGGACCCCGCCGTCTGGGGCCCCGGTTCTGGCGCCGTCGTGCCCATTGATCCAGCCAAAGTAGATTTGTCGGGCATGACCAATGCCCCTAATCCACCACGGTGGCCGGCGCGGCCAGGGCTGATACTGTTCAAGGACGAAGGCTACGCCCGCCTGCTCCATCTGCGACCAGGCTGGATTGATCCAGCCAAGGTGCCAGCGTCCATGACTGGCCTGGTCATGGGCCTATTTCCGCCAGTGGGCATCAGCCTGCCCAAGCGTATCGCCGGTGCGGTTGCGCCCGGACAATTGATCGACTTCGACCCCCCGCAGCGGGTCTATGCCCCCGGGGACCGCCTCGTGCCCTACACGCGCTACGGCAAGCCGGTGCCACTAGGCCCGGGGCCCCGCGGCAGCACCAACTCGCTAAGCTTAGCCATCAAGCTCCCCAGCACGATCGCGGCCGGCAAGGACCTCGAAGTGACCTACCTGTTGGGCAACCAGGGCAGTTCGCCGTTTTGGATTCAGCAGAACCGCTTGATACCCGCTTTCGCCACGTGGGACCTGAGCACCGCCGGCCGCACTCTCGCCACCATTGATGGCAGCGCCTTGGCCGGCATGGCCGACCTGCTGCCAGAGCGGCCACCCGCCTTGTTGAACCCCGGCGAATATCTGTCCTGGCGCCGCGTGCTGCTGGCCAGCTCCATGCCGCTGAAAAACGGTTCCTCATACCAATTACGCCTGACCCTGGACGCACCTGTCTGGACCACGGCGCCGGCCGCGGCTGCTGAGCCGCAGCTGGTCACCGTATCGGCGACCACGGCAATGCGGGCGCAATGACTCTTGCTGCTGACGCCAATCTGACCTGCCCATGAACTTCCGATCTGTCTCCCCCAGGACCGCCGCCATGACCCGACTGTTGATGCTGCTTGCCTGCGCCGTGGCCTCTCTGCCGGTCTCGGCCCTGGAAGAGAAAGACCGGCTACCGCCGGGCGCTGACTATCTGCGCGCACACCTGATCTGTTCGACCACCCTGTCGCCAGCGGCCGGCGCCGTGCTGACCTGCGAACATATCAATGTCGGCGCGGTGCCGATTTCCTTTAGCTTGGTGCCCTACACCACGACCGTGGCCCAGGTCCACGCCCATCTGCAGGCCAACCCTGCAGCCGATGCACCAGAATCCACCTGGGGTCCGGACCAACGGGAGCAGGACCCGCCGCTCAATGCTGCGGCCATGGACCTCGGCGACCTTCCTGCCGGAAGCGAGGACATCAGCAGGACCGACGGTGTCATCCTGATGCCCAACGAGGGCTATGCTCGTCGGTTGATCCTCAAGCCCGGCTGGATCGCGGCCGACGCTGTGCTGCCTGGCCATCGCTACGTCATCATCGACTTCGCCAGCAATTCGTCGTTCCTGACGCCATTGCCCGGCCCCGGCGCAGTCACCCCGGGCAAAGCCATCCGCTTCACCGACGCGCCCATGCAGGGCTTCAGTCCCACCCGCTTGCTGCCTTTTACCCCTACTGCCCCCGCCATCGTCGCCCCGGTCACCGCACCCAGCGCCAGCGCCGGCCTTCTAGCGATCGAACTACTGCTCCCTGACCACGCCGGCGCCGGCGCCGACGTGACCGTCACCTACCTGATCAGCAACCCGGGCCAGCGGCCTATATGGATCGAGCAGAACCGCTTGGTCCCAGCCCTGACCTCGTGGCGAATCGCCGTCGACGGCAAGCCGCTCGACTCGCTGACCGCCGCCGATCCCACCGCCACCATCGCCCAACTGCCGCTGCGCCGTCCGCTGCAGCTCGATCCCGGCGAGTTCCTCACCTGGCGCAAACTCATCCCGGCCCGCAGTCTGCCGCGCCCAAAGGAAACCACCTACCAGTTGGAACTGA
>Ga0209591_10008113_pt1 | contig 11458 bp, 8 predicted proteins | sample MAT01_FD_187207 | JGI IMG/M metagenome (GOLD analysis project Ga0209591, IMG submission 187207) | Freshwater microbial communities from Lake Fryxell liftoff mats and glacier meltwater in Antarctica - MAT-01 (SPAdes) (version 2) | ecosystem: Environmental > Aquatic > Freshwater > Ice > Liftoff...
AAACAAAAAGCTCCCCGTTATGCACACTTAGATCCTCAGCGCTGCTGTTGACAGCGGAGCCGGGCATCGGTGGCGGCAGCGCCCAATTGCTGCCATCCCACACCGCGAAACCACCCGGGGTCTGGATGTTGCCGGCCCGGTTGAAGTAGCCGGCCACATACAGCTTGCCCTCAAAACTGGCGATGACGTTGGCCTCTCCCGAGAGCCCGGCTGAAGATCCCGTGCCCAGCGGCCACCAGCGCACGCCGTCAAAGCGCGCAACCCCGGGCGCAAGCACTTCGCCCGCACGATCAAACGCGCCTGCCGCGTAAATGTCCGCGCCAATGATTGCGAGCGCGCGCACCTCACCGGGGATGCCGCTGCCCAGGTTGAACCAGCGTTTGCCGTTGAAGCGCGCAACGCCTGTCGCGGCAGTATCCCCGCACACCGTAAATGCGCCCGCCACCACAACATCGCCCTGAGCGGTCTCGATCATGGTGTTGATTGGTCCATTGCAGCCCTGCGGGAGGCCGCCTAGCGCCTCAAAACGACCTGTGGCAAACGCACTTGAGGAGATCAGCGCAAACCAACCCGCCCAAGCGAACAGCCGGGGCTGACAGAAACGAGGTGGACGGCCTTGCATACTCATAGGATCCTTGGCAGTGGTTTCCGGCCGAACCTTACCCGAATTTTGGCGCTGCTTTGGCGGGGAGAGCTCCTTAAATTTTCTTTTCCTAGCTTTAGAGGCTGTGAGAAGAATCTGCAAGTGGCCGCGTCTAGGGAGGTAATCTTCCTTGGAGATAAGCCAATGTTCCGTGCAGATCTGAGCTGTTTCTCATGGCACCTAGCAGCGGTGCTCGTGTGGGTATGTGCCGCTTCGGCGTTTGCGGTTACTCCGCCGCTTACCCCGGTTGAACCGCGCTACGAGATTGTCGACGCGCTCGGTGCCACGGATGTGGTCGTCGATATCGCTGTGGACCCGGTCGGCTTGCGGCCGGCGCTTTTGTACTTCGATACGACCACCGCTGAGGCCACGATCGCCAAGCCCATTGCGCTCAAACTCGCGCGATTTGATCGTTTCGCCTGGGTGAGCAGCACGTTCGGGATGGTCAATCGCCGCGATCTGACCGCGCCGGACGAGCGCTCGCTCCGGCTTGCGATCGATGAGGCTGGCAAGCCGCACGCACTGGTGGTGGAGAGCAACGGCGCGGGCGTGGTCGACGACGCGCTGGTGTATTTCAGCGTGACCGCGCAAGGCGCGCCCGTTCGCGAGCAGATCGACGTCAACAACGTCTCCCAGATTGCGTTGACCATCGAGCGTTTTGGCGAGCCGTACATCGCGTATATCAAGAACCAAAGCGCCTTTACCGGCGGCACCCTGGTGGTCCGCCACCGGGCGGGCGGCACGTGGCCGCAGGTCGTACTCGATGTGCCCGCCACCAATGCCCTCCAACCCTCGTTGGCCCCGTTGCCCGCGCTCGCCAATTTCCTCGGCGTGCGTCTGGCGTGGGTTGAAACAGGCGCTAGCAGCAGCTTGCTGCGCCATACTTTTGTCGCGGCTGACGGTGCGCAAACAGACACGATTGCGAGCAGCGCCATCCAGTTCTCGCTGTCGACGCCGCAGATCGTGGTCGACCGGTTGGGGACCGCCGAGGTGGCATATATCTCCTCGATCAATCCCCTCGCGCCGACCATCGAATTGCGGCGCAGGGTTTTTAATCAGCAGGCTTGGAATTGCATCGACACCGGCTGCGCGTTGCCGACCGGCGCGTTGTCGAGCGCCATCACCCTGTCGACGCACGGCTACGTACAAGGCGCCCTCAACTTTCGTAACGCCAGCGCAGCCTCGCGGATTCTGCGCCGCGAAGGCACTGGCTGGGTCGACTACCCGGTCGCAAGCATCGCCAACGCGCAAGGCTCCGCGCTTGATCGCTTCGGCAACGTGTACACCACCGGCATCGACCGCAGCACGCACCGCGATCTTTTTCAGGTGCGCATCGGTGGGCCATGGGAAGCAAAAGGCCGCGTGCCGCTTGATAGCAACACGCTGCTGTCGCACCCGCTGGATGTTGCTCGTGATGCGCAGGGTCGCCCGGTGATCTATGCGCGACGCTCTTCTGGTCAACCCGACCCGCGCGGCGGCGTGTGGCGGTTCAATCCGGCCGCAGGCTTCGGCGGCTCGGGCGATTTCGTGGAATCTCCGCTGCCGGGTGTTTTCACCGCCGAGGACGCCAGTATCGCCGTTGCGCCAGATGGCACGATTCATCTGGCGATCTACGACGGCGACGTAAACCGGCTACTGCACGCCGAACTCGTGCAAGGCGCTGGCGGCACCGAGACGTGGACGCTCACACCGGTAGATCTGGCAGGAGGCGATGTGGGCCGTTCGCCGACGATGCTGATTGGCGCGGGAGGCATGCCGATGATCGTTTATCGGCGCCTTCCCGACCTTCTGCACATCGCGGCGCGCGCCCCCGACGGCAACTGGACCATTCGAGGGCTTGCCACGGGAGTGCTTGCTGCGGCGAATCCGGTCGCAGTGGCGAGCGCTGAGGGCTTTGTGCTGCATGTCTCGTGGTTTGCTGAATCCGCTGCTGAACTGCGGATCACCACACTGCGGGGAAATCCCGTTTCCGGTCCCCAAACTGTCTCGACCACGACTCTTTTCGCACCGGCTGGCTGGGTCCGAGGTCGAGCGCATGATCTGGCGCTGACCGGCGACAGTGGGCTTGCAGTCGCCTTCTCCGATGAAGTTAATGCTCAGTCGCAGCTCGGCTATCGCTATCGAGACCAAACGGGCACGTGGTTCGATCCAGGCGCGGATGCGGCGCCCTTCAGCACCCGGCAGATCACGCGGATTTCTTTGGATACCACACTGCTGTCCCCCAACGGCGCGCGCGTTGCTTGGATCAATGGTGGCCGCTTGACGTATGCCGAGAAACACATCGGCCTCGTGACATGGACCTCCGAGGAGCTCGGCAGCATCCCGCCGAGTGCAGCGATGGATCTGGGCGCGGCGGGACCACTGCGTATCATCTTCAACGAGGGCAACGGTCTGACGGTGCTGCAGCGACTCGAGCCGCTTGGCGGCGGTTTTGGCAGCGGCATCACCGAGATCCTCGGCAACGGGACTATCGGGCTGCCGGCCTATTGTTATTGCGCGGGACTCGGCGAGTTTTGCCACGGTCAACTTGGTGGACTTGTGACCAGCGCACCGAAAACGGCGCCAAGACCAATGGTTCGTGGCGGCGCTCCACCCACCAACGATGTGCTCGCGGACATGCGCGCCCTGTTCGCAACGACACCCGCCGGGCGCTATTACCTGCAGCTGTTCGGCGAGCACGCAGCGGAGATCATCCGGCTTACCTTGAGCGATCCGACATTGCTGGTGCAGCGCGTTCGCACGCTTAGCGATCTCGTGCCCGGCATGACGGCGCTGGTCGCCTCGCCAGCGCAGGGCGATCAATACCGCTTCAAGCCCGATCTCATCGCCGACGCGCGCTCGGTATGGCAGGGCTGGGCGAGCGCCGGTTCACCCGCACTCGCTGCTGCTGTGAACAACGAACTGGCGCGCACTAACAACCTCAACCGGTTCACTGGCATGACGTTTACCCAGTGGTTCGACGCCATTAGCGTCGGCAACGCTACCGATAGCCTGTTCGAGGATGGCTTCGAGTAAGCAGCGGATGCATACGCTGCGTTTTTTCAAACAGACTGTGGCGCGCTATTGACCCGCGGGATTAGGAAAATAGCGCACCGCGTTGCTCGATACTTGCCCGCCTGCCACAGCCAAGCCACGAACCTCGCCAATCGGCGCGCTTCCCGGCGGTGTTGCCAGCGGGCGCCAGCGGCTGCCGTCGAAACGCGCGATGTTTCTGATTGGATCGCCAAATCCACCCGCAGTGGTGAAATTGCCCGCAGCGAAGATGTCGCCATTGAACGATGCCATCGCGCGCACGGATCCATTGGTGCCTGCGGCAAAGCCATCGCCGAGAATGCCCCACTGGTTGCCTTGCCAGCGGGCAATTCCGCGGCTGCTCAACGGATTCAGGCTCCCCAGGGCCGCTTGCGCAAAGTTGCCGCCAACGTAGAGGTCCATCCCGATGCTCGCCAAGCTGAGCGCACCGACGGACACGCCCGTGCCGGGTGACAAGGTGCGCCAAAAGCCACCGTCCAATCGGGCCACATTGTTTGCCGCGCTTGAACCAATCGACTCGAAGCTGCCGCCAGCAAACAGCTGGTTTTGATGGGTGAGCAGCGCCGCGATCGAAAAGGACTGCCCTGAACTGGGCTTGTGCAAACTCTGCCATTGCCCCTGCGTGAGCTGCGCCACACCGCCGGCTGGTGTGCGCCCGGCGTAGTCAAAATCGCCGCTGACGATGATGTCGCCATTCAGCCCAGCGATCGCCCTGACCGTAGCGTTGAGGCCGTTAGCAACCCCATTTCCCAAGCTGCTAAACGCGCTGCCATCAAAACACGCAATATTGTTTGCGGGGACATCACCAATCGAGGTGAACCCGCCTGCCGCCAACAGGTTGCCGCGATGCGCCAGCAGGGTGGTAATCGAAAATGATGTGCCGAATGCGCCGTTTGGAACCGCTACGGCGTGGTAGCGATGCAGATGCCGACGTGGCGGCGGAATGAAGCGAGCCAACCGGTCGAGTAACTCCAAGTGGCGTCGGCGTGAGTTGCTTGCCTGCCGTCGGGACCTAGCCTAGCCAGTCCAGCGCTGCAACCACCGGCACCAGTTTGAGCAGCAACATCACGCGCCAATCGAGGCCATACGCGAAGCCAACACGGAACGTGGCGGCCGCGAACACCACACCGGAAGTGCAGACTCATCTGCTGCCCCGTGGAGGATCAATGCGAGGACTACGGCGATTCGAACCCATTTTTAAACACCAGTTCGGTGAAGAACGAACCGGCTTCGACAGCACCCATGTCGCATCGCTTGGTGAGGCCGGCACTGGCCGGATCCGGTCGCACAAAACCGCGCTGATCGGTCAAGGGCGCAAGGAAGCAAGGCACTGCATTGATCGCCGAACTGCCCACGCCAGGCATTACGGTCGGCGTGAATCCGCCGTTGTTGGTCATTACGCCCAGCAATGGGTTGCTTGCAGAAGTGTTTGCACAGGCCATATTGCCCTGACAGTCGCCTTCGATGACGCCGTAAAAGATGAAAGTCTGGGCGGTGCTGCCGGGGCCGGCCAAATGGAAGAGTTCGGGGCCACTCAACGTCGCGGTGTTGCCCCACAGAATCACGCTGTTGAGGGTCGGATCGCTGTGGCCGTTGGTGCCGCCGAAGTTGTACATCGCCCCACCCTGACTCGCGCTGTTGCCGGTGAAAGTGACATTGGTCAAGGTCGGGTTGCTGTTGCCGCCACCGCCATTGTTGAACATCGCGCCACCGGAGTTCGCGCTGTTGCCGACGAAGGTGACATTGACCAACGTCGGATTGCTGGTGCCACCCGCGGTGCCGTCGCTGACCATCGCGCCGCCAAACTGAGTGCTGCTGTTGCCACTGAAGGTGACGCGGGTCAGCGTTGGGCTGCTGGTGCCGCTCGCTTCCGCATAATTGAACATTGCGCCGCCAAAGGTGTTGGCGCTGTTTCCGCTGAACGCGATGTCGGTCAGCGCCGGGCTGCTGGCACCGCCCGAGTGGCCGATAAAGGCCATCGCGCCCCCACTGTTTGCGCGGTTGCCGCTGGCCCGCAATTTCGCGAGCGTGGGGCTGCATCCGCGGCCGGCGCCGCTTCCTCGGCACCATAGTGCGCCGCCGCCATCGTTGTTGTTGGTATTGTCGCCAGCAGTCAAGGTAAAGCCATCGAGCACCGTGCTCGCCGTGATCGGGATGCCGGCCGTGCCGTTCATCATGACGATGTGGCGGCTATTGCTGCCGACGATCTCGCTACTGCTCTCATTGACGAAATTGCCGTCCACGTTGTTGCTGTCGTCGTTATTGTCGAGGTCGCCGGACAGGATCGTCACATGGGAGATCGGATCGCGCGAGGACCGGTTCGTCTCGCCCCCGAAAAACCCACCGTAGACCGCCACGCCGACGCCGATATTGAAACTGGCCGCACGTTCTCCGACGGTCACGCTGCCGATATTGGCCGGCACGACCGGCTTGTAGACGCCTCGGGCCACCCAGACCTCGGTGCAAACGGGATTGACCAGCGCCGACTGGACGCTGACGTAGGCATGGACCCACGACGCACCCGTGTTACCACCGTTGGCGGCAGCATTGACGTAACAACGCGCTGCCGCCGCTGGTAGTGCCGTCGCCATGGTCAACGATGCGAAGCACACGGCCACCCAGCGATGCTTTGCCGGCCGAATGCCTCTGCGGAAAGCCAGCGCATAGCCAGCCCCAGAACGACGATTAATCTGCATGACCGACCTCTTCCTAACCGAACAAGGAACGGAGCTAAAGAAGGATAGGAAATCCAGAGCCCCATTTTGGAAAGTTTACGCTGCGGATTGGCGCGGTCAAGAGGGGCGCATCGCCGTTTGGCCTGTCCCGTGACGGTCACTTTTGCGAGCAAAACGCTCTCGCGGCGGCGATTGGCAGCGAGCAACACCGCACCAGTCAGCCCGGCGCGCTCTCGCGCGGTGTTTTTGCCGTCGTGCGGGCGTGTGTTGCCGCGCCAAGGCCCTTTAGCTCGCGGCGGTGGGGTCGAACTCGCTTGCCAGACCAGGGCTTGACTCATCGGCGTCGACGGCCGCAAAGACAAAGTCGAGGGATTGCCCATGCGCCCCAGCGAACACGCCATCGCTGACGCAGCAGTGATAGTGCCAGTGCGCATTGAGCGCCGAACCGAAACGCTGCAGGAAGCTCACCGCGCCCAGCCTCGCACGGGTAGGCGGCCCTTGTACGAGAATGCAACCAGGAGCTCAGCATTACAGTCCGCACAGCGAGCCGCGCGAAGCCGTGCGCCAGGATCCCGCACTCCAGATAGGCGCCCAGTTCGCGCTCGACAGGAATGGTTGGCCACTTGGCTAGCCCATCACGAGGATCTGGACGCCGAGTCGGTGCCCGCCTATGCACCGTCTGCCAGGCGAGCGTGCGTTCAGGGCGTCGGCGCCGATTGACTGTCGGCGCTCACATAGACGCCAGTCGCACAAACTGCTGCACCGCACCGCTATCGCTTGAGCCCGTGTCAGTGCGTTGTCGCTTTTTATGGCGTCTAGCTAAATTTTCCTTTCGCGCTTTGGTTCGACACAAACGATTCTAGATACCCTTCATTTTCAATGCTTCCCATGCGAGCGGTTTAGCAAATTGCCTAAAGCCGTTTTCAAATCCGTCGTGCCACGCGCAGTAGTGTGGTTTTCCTCGAAAACAATTGTGTTGTCGTTGAAGCCATGAAACATGTCGCAAAATGCTTGAACAGTAGCGGGCGGAAATCCGCTGCCTCTGAACACATCAGGCCAAGTGCTTTCAGCTGCTTCGACAGCGGCAATTTCTTTCCCGAGTAACTCGCTGAATGCAAGGGCTGCATGAACGGGTGAATAATCTTGCGGGCCATGTAACTCAACGATTTGATTTCGCTCAGGCGGCGACATGAGAGACATCGCCACGGCTTTGCCAATATCAGTTACTGAGACCATTGGAATTGCTTTTTCTAGGGGCAAAAACATCGACGGCAATACACCTTTCTCAAGCACAGGCGTCAATGACCATGCCCAGTTTTCCATGAAATTGGCGGCACGCAGTATCGTCAATCTGGAATTTAAATGGCCAAGTTGCTGCTCGTAGTCCCACGTGGTCAGAATGTTGCCAGTCCCCTGCGCTTGCTGCGCTCCGACCGATGACAGCGCAACGATATGTGGAACTGCTGCCTTATTCGCAGCATCGATAAGGCTTTCCTGAATCGTATGTGCCTGGGCGAATAAATCGCTGTGCATATAGGCAGGTGGATTCATGAGGTAGGCACCCTCCACCCCGGTTAAAGCGTTGGCAAGCGATACGGTATCAGTGATATCGACTACGACAATTTCCGCACCTCGCGCCCGCCAGTCATCGGCTTGTGCATCATCACGTCGAACCAGCAATCGAATTTTTTGATTGGCGGCATGTAAGGCCTCGCACAATGCTGAACCTGTTTGGCCAAAGGCACCTGTTATTGCAAACATGGAATGGGGCTCTCTAAAAAATTAGTAGTTGTCGAATTTGTGAGGATTGTCACTTCGCACGCAGTTGATTCAAAGCCGAAGCCCAGTCTTCAACGTGATAGGTCTTGGCAATCTTCCCGCCTTTGATGGTTTGAATGTCCACAGTTATGATTCTGAAGCTTTTGCCAGAGTGTGGCACGCCATAAAATTCGCCTGACGGTGTGCCGGTCAATTCGCCACGCACGACAATTTTATCGCCCGCAACAATAATTTCTTTGATCTCGTGCTTCATGTTAGGAATGGCTTGACCAAAGCCTGCAAACACTTGCGCCGACACTTCACGACTGCGGCACTCTTTGGCATCCGCACCGGAGCAAGACTGCCAGTCTTGCGTTGTTCCTTGCTCAAGCAAAGACTTGGTATCGCCCTTCACAGGCATCGTAAAGTTCGCATACAGCGGTGCAATGATTTTTCGTGCCTCCGCTTCTGTGAAGGGTTGCGCCGATACCCATGTTGAAGCGGTCAGCGCGATTGCGGTGATAAGTAATGTTTTTTTCATAGTGCTAAGTCCGTAGTTCTTAGAAAGATTGTCGGGTGGTTTAGCTGGCGTGCGTAGTCTTGAAGAACGTTGCGACCTTCGCCGCCACGGTATCGAGGGTGATTGGGTCTTCGTAAAACATCATTTGGTTTTGATCAGCCAGAAACACCAGCGACTTCGTTTTTGCAGGAATGAGTGCGAAAAGCTCCCTAGGTACTGTCGGGCCACTGGCGGCGCGGTTCGCGTGAATTACCAGCGTGGGTGTCTTGAGCTTTTTCATAACCTCAGCCACGTTGTGGCCCCAAATGTCAGCCTCGCTCATTGCCGTGATGCGGTTTTCCCAAAGGCCATGAAAGTTCCAGAACGGGCCGCGGTCAGTCCAGCGGCTATAGAACTGGCTGATGACGGGGGCTGGCAATAAAGCGTTAGCGTCGCCAATGATGGGGATGTAATCCACCTGCCCGCTTGCCTCGAAGCGAGCCCGAGCTTTTTGTCCGCGCCGGATACGCTCAACTACTTTTTCTGTTGAGCCCATATACATCGCTGCGACCTGCGCAACCAAGTAATGACCCGCTACTATGCTCAGTGCCTTTACTCTGGAATCTTGCGTACAGGCTTCAATAGCCCAGTTTGCACCCTGGCACACGCCCAAGACATATAGTTTGTTGGCGTCTACGTCCGGACGTTTGACAAGATAGTCCAAAACGGCTCTTAGATCTTGCACCTTGGCGGTTCCGGACTCAAAACGACGCGGCATGCCTTCGCTTTCGCCGTGAAAGCGCGGATCAAATGCGATCGCAATGAAGCCATCCCGCACTAAACGCGTGGCATATTGCATCGGGGATTGTTCCTTGACGTAGGCCACCGGCCCAATAATCACCACGGCGGGTTTTTTCCCTGCAGTTTTTGGCAGCAGGGCATTAGCGATAATCGTTATGCCTTGGCTCGGCAAAGTAACGCGCTCGATCAAATAGCCACCCGTGTCGATGCGACCATCGCCACCCCAATTTTGCGTGCTGAATTCAGCGCTTGGCGTATTTTGTAGATGCGCGGGGACGATAGGATTGGCGGCACTACCCTGCGTTACATTCTGCGCAAATAGTGGCGCGCCAACCAGACCAATGCTGGTGGCGGCAGTCGTCTGTAGAAATTGCCGTTTGTTCATTTGGCGAGGGATCCATTGATGAGGTTGGCTGCATGTTTATTTATTCTGCGCATGATCCACAATGGATTAAAGCGCATACTAGACATGCATAAAAATCATGCTCGAAGCTGCCACACATGAAAGAACTAGACCTAAATTTACTCAAAGCATTGAATGCACTCATTGCGACCGAAAGCATCACTCAAATGGGTGAGCACTTAGGTATCACGCAACCCGCTGCAAGCCGTGTCATGAACCGATTGAGGCGCGCTTTCGCGGATACGCTATTGGTGCGTACCAGTAAGGGTTACGTTCTTACACCACGCGCTTTGGCATTAAAGCAATCGACCTCAGATGCACTGGCAATCGCGAGTCAAGTCTTTGCCACCATCAACTTCGACCCGCAAACGAGTCGTCGCCAATTCCGTGTGGCGTCGACCGACTATGGCAGCTTAGTGGTTCTGAACGACGTTGTGCGTGAACTGACTGCGCAAGGAAAAATGCTTGGCATCCGCATTGAGGCGTGGAATATGCGAACGCTTCGGGACTTGGAATCGGGTGAACTGGACTTGGCGTTATATGCCGACAGTCCAGTCCCAGGCGACTTTCATACGCGTGATTTATTCAGGGAAAGCTATGGCGCACTCATGTCGAAAAATCACCCACTAACCGGACAAACAGACCACTTAAATCGACTGACTCCTGCCGCGATCAAAGAATACCGCCAAATAGTTGCAACCTATCCAGATGGCCTGCAAACGGAATTAGACGATGTCTTGGCTAGATTAGGCCATAAAAGTAGTTCAATTGCCGTGGCGATTCCCTATTTTCTTGCCGCACCGTGGTTTCTGAATGGCACAGAATTCGTCATGCTTTGCCCACTACGTGCCGCAAAAGCACTTGCAGACCATCGGGGCATCGTTTGGCGCGGACTATCAAGCACTGCTTGTGACTTTACCTACCGCATGGTGTGGCACGAAAGAGCGCACAAAGATGCGGGATTGACGTGGTTGCGGAATGTCATTGCGACGCTCAATGATAAATCTGAATAAATAAGGCGGACATTGCAGGGTTTCGAAGAACAGGAAATCCACAGCCACTTTTTGGAAAGTTTAAGCTGCGGATTGGCGCGGTCAAGAGGCGCGCATCGCCGCTTGGCCTGTCCTGTGACGGTCACTTTTGCGGGCAAAACGCTCTCGCGGCGGCTGCTGGCAGCGAGCAATACCGCACCAGTCAGCCCGGCGCGCTCTCGCGCGGTGTTTTTGCCGTCGTGCGGACGTGTGTTGCCGCGCCAAGGCGCTTTAGCTCGCGGCGGTGGGGTCGAACTCGCTTGCATGACCAGGGCCTGGTTCTGGTTTTCTTAAATCGGGCATGACGTCGACTGGCGGATCGGAGTGGTGCGATCTGCGGGTCCAGAGATCATCCCGTTGCTGCATCCCGCCGTCGCGAGAGGGGCCGCGGATCGGCGCAATGCGTGGTGCGCGACTGGGCTCGCCGAGAGTGGTCGAGGATGCGCACGATTACGGCGCGCTCGGTGATGAAGGCGATGAGTTGCATGCTGCCGCCGCAGCGTCGACAGCGCAGGCTTGCTTTCAGCGCCCAGCCGATTGTGCGAGCAGTTTACAAGGCTGGAGCCAGGCCAATGCGGGCGCGAGTTTGCTGATGTCGCCGCTGCCCGCACGGCC
>Ga0209591_10008115_pt1 | contig 11457 bp, 13 predicted proteins | sample MAT01_FD_187207 | JGI IMG/M metagenome (GOLD analysis project Ga0209591, IMG submission 187207) | Freshwater microbial communities from Lake Fryxell liftoff mats and glacier meltwater in Antarctica - MAT-01 (SPAdes) (version 2) | ecosystem: Environmental > Aquatic > Freshwater > Ice > Liftoff...
TCCCAGCAAATCGTCCAGCGCGTCCATGGCCTCGCAACCGATCACACTCACCACCATCGGTTCCACGCTGCGGGGATCTGTCCAGGGATGAGTGACAGCCTGTTTACGAGCCTGCATCCCAGACGACGGCATTCCCGGTGATGGCTCCGCAAACGGTTCGCGCCCATAGCGGTACTCATCTGCATAGCGCCGGAATACGGCTTCTACGGCGGCGCGGGTATTTTTAAGTCCCCATTCTGCGGCAATTTGATCCGCTTTTTCAAGGACATCTTGACTCAGTCTTACTTTGTTGTCATGCATAGTTGTCGATCCTCTGACATCAGGTGTAAGCCGCGCACGTTGGCAAATTGGGGATCACCCATGACGGTGAATAGCTTGCGACCTTGGAGCCGTTCCGAAATTAGATGGGTGCTGCCACCTGTGACCAAAAAACGAGTGACGCGGGGCATGTAGGGGGTGTATTGCGATCGCACCGTCTGAAAAATGCCTTTAAACCACTGATCCAGATGCTCTTCTAGCCAGGGTGCCCACGACAAGCCCATATCGGCATAGGTGTGTTCTTTGCGGAACCCATCCATGATGATGCTGGGGTCGGCGCTCGTGCCCAATGCCGCAGATAGCCGCTTATCAAAGCTAATCGAGGTGGCTAGTTCGTAGGCTCCGCCGCGATCCATCACGTTTTCATCAATCACTTCGCCTTCTTCATCTACCAACCGGGTCAGCCAGGTGCCGCCGCCAATATCCACCACAATGGTGTAGCCCGTATCGGGAATTTGCCCGAGCTGCTTGCCGTAGTGGTATGCCCCCATGCCCTCGCGCTCTACCTGCACCTCTTGCACCATGACGCGGTAGTCGAGATTGTTGCGCTTGAACTCGTGCAGCCCTACCAACTGCTCCCGAATCGCATCGCCATTTTTTGCAGGTTCGGGCGTAGAGGCGTAGACATTTAGCGCAAACTCGGTGCTGCCATTCCACGGTTCTAGGCAGGCGTAGAGGTGTAGCCGCGACAGTTCTACCTTGTTTTCAACGACGGTTTGCTGCTGCCGCCGATATTTGTAGGCCTGTGCGCCAAAATGGAAGCGGCTGCCATCGGCCAATTCAATCAGCGGTGACGCATCAGAACAGCTGACGGCATCACGCCCGGTGGGCAGTTGATACCGCACTGACCGAATCGCCTTCGGGTGTCCGCTGCCGTCAAAAAATTTGAGATCGTAGTTGCCTGCATCCAATGCTAGGGTACGAATGGTGCTATTTGTAGCGCTGGGCGCTTTACTAACTCGCTTCGCCTTGGTACCAATAGTCATAAGTTCCCTTTCGCCTCCAATTGTACCCAATTGCTTTAGTACTTTTGTACTGTACCACCTCAGGCCGAATTTGAGGGCGGCGATCGCCCCAAACACAGATTCAATCGCAGCAGCGATCGCCCAAATCTTCACTCAGCAGGTCTTTCAACTTAATGTTTAGAAATCTAAAGTCTTGTTGAACATCCTGAGCGGTCGGCTGGGGTCAATTCGATCAGGTTCACCGATGAATGTTACCGTGTGTAAAGGGAATACATGGTGGGTTGGATAGTCTATGACGGCGGCAGTTGCACTTCAAAACGTATTTAAGGTTTACAGCACGACCCCAGTGGTCAATGATCTGTCGTTGACTATTCAACCAGGAGAAATTTTTGGGCTGTTGGGACCCAATGGGGCAGGTAAATCTACTACCATTCGGATGCTGACGACCCTGACGCAGCCAACAGATGGGCAGATTTTTGTGGCGGGTTACGATGTGGTCAAGCAGCCCTTTTTGGTGAAGCAACAGATTGGCGTGGTGCTGCAACAAATGAGCGTTGATGTAGATCTGACCGTGTGGGAAAACATGGAATTCCACGGGCGGATGCATCACATTCCTCCGGCTCGGCGGCAGCAGGATATTGATCGGTGGCTGGAGTATGTGGAGTTAAGCGATCGCCGCGATGACTTAGTTAAAACCCTCTCAGGCGGGATGAAGCGCCGTCTGCAAATTGCCCGTGCCCTGCTACATGAACCCTCTATTCTGTTTCTAGATGAACCAACTGTCGGGCTTGATCCTCAAACCCGTCGTCGGCTTTGGGAAATTATCAAAGGACTCAATCAGCAGGGCATGACGATGCTGCTGACTACGCATTATATGGATGAGGTGGAATACCTTTGTGGCGCAGGCTTTAGTGGTTCTGCAACGCCCAACCGCATCGGCATCATGGACAGCGGCAAGCTAATTGAACTGGGCACCCTAGATGAGCTGCGTCATAAACATGGCCAAGGCTTGGTGATGAAACAAACGGGCGATCGGTGGGATTACAAGTTTTTCCCTACCCTCGACGATGCCAACACCTACTTCGAGCAACAGCCCCATAAAGCCGGAATGATGGTGCGCCCGTCCAACTTAGAAGATATTTTTGTAGAACTGACGGGACGGGGGCTAGATTAGCGCCAGTAGAGGAAACCCCCCGAATGCCTGAAGCCTCCGGGGAGCTATTTTCAACTAGTTTATTTTCAGATGGTTTGTATCGGTTTGTGGGTTAGCAGTTTAGAGCGCTTCAATGTTACTGGAAGGCGCGCCCAAGACACTGCCAACCGACTCTTGTGAGACATATCCCGCTCGCTCGTTGCCCGCTTTACTTGTGTAAAAAACTCGGATAAAAATGCGTCCGCCTTCTATATATAGCCGTCGCCGCAAACGTTAGGACGCAGGTTAGCACGTCAGCCAACAAGGGGCTTAAGCCCCTTGTCCTAATATGACTGGCTGAAGCTATAACTATCAAATGGATCGGTGGCATGAACAATACCTTTAGCCACAGGGTCGTCATTTTGCTTGACTCCTGGAATGTCGTATCCACTCAAGCCATCACGCCATCACTCAGCTCAGGTATATCTCGCAACCGATACCGTTTGCCTTTTTGCAGGCCAGTCGATGGCATTTTTAGTTGCAAATAGCCTATTACTTACTTTTATCAGCTATTTAGGCCAACCCACTAAACTCCCTAAACTTGACCTTGCATGACGACGGGGCCGCCTTTGGTGGTGGGGTCTGTGGTGGCGTCAATGGTGATTAGCATTTGTTTGGGGCGATCGCCACACCGGTCAGACGATGGGGTGAGTTGAATTACGCCCTCACGATTGCTGTTAAATTGACCGCAGTAGGTGAGCGCCGATTGGGTGGATAGGTCAGCCCAGAGGCGATAAGTCTGTCCATCTGGGAGCTGTGGCAGGTTTTGGACTACTACGATGACTTGTTTTTGAGTCGATAAGACCAAGCTGCCCGAGGCTGAATTGGCCAGGGTGGAACCGTGCAGGCTGTAAATTAAGGTGCCGGGTTGCTGAAGGGTATTGACGATGGGTCGAAGGGACTGATCTTGTGCTTGTGCCTGTTGCAGGCTGCGATCTAAGGTTTGAATTTCGGCCTTTGCCTGTTGCAGGGCACTACTGAGGGCATACACACGCCATCCCAGCGCTGCAACCAGCGTGGCGGCGATCGCTCCACTCAGTCCAACTAGCCAATTGCGGCGATCGCTAGAGTGAGCAGCAGCGGTAGATGGGGCCGTTAGCAGTCTGAGCGATGGGTTCACCGTTGGTTCAGGCCGTTGAGCCGCCGCTTGAATTTTGCCTAGCAGTCTGGCGGGCGGCTGGTGCATTGGAATCACATCCGCAAACACATTGAAGGTATCGCGCAGTGCTTTTACGGCTTCAGCCATATCTGGATGGTATTGAATTTGCTCCCAAACCAACTGTTCCTCATCGCTGAGGTTGCCCAGGACATGACCTGTTGCCAGTTCCTGCCAATTGTCTGGAAGTTCCAACCGAACCATAGTAAGCGCGACCTTATTGTGAGTTTTTTAGATGTTGTCGAAGTTTGCTCAGTCCTTGACGAGAGCGACTTTTGACAGTGCCGAGAGGGAGATTGAGGCGCTTAGAAATTTCGGTTTGACTGACTCCTTCATAATAAGCAATTTCCAAAATCTCCCGTTCGTTAGACGATAGGCACTCCAAGGCTTGCCGTAAGAGATGGGCTTGCTCATGCCCCGCGAGATGGTCTAAAGGAGGCAGGATTTCTGGCTCTGATGCAGATAGACGCTGCCAGCGTTGCAGGAACCGAGAGCGGCTGCCTTGACTGCGTAGTTTATCGATCGAGCGCGATCGCGTCAGGGTGGTCAAAAACGCTTTGAGCGACCCCCGAGTACTTTGATAAGCGTCGCGTTGCCAAAGCGTTAGAAACACATCTTGGGTAATATCTTCTGCTTCTTCACTGTTGGCCAGAATTTTGTAGGCCAAGCTATACACCTGTTTGGCATAACGGTCATACAGCACGTCGATGGCGTTTAGCCGACCGTCTCGCAGAGCCGCTAAAATCTCCCCATCCGACAAATGGGTTAGCGTGGCAAGGTCTGACGATGAGGTCTCAGAATCCATGGGGGCGGCACAGGCGGTCAGCAAGTCTGATCGTACACCCAATGCTGGGCTACAACCGCCCCCTATTCTAATCTACGGCTGCTTTTGCAGTTTGGATGTGCAGTTTGGATGTAGGGTTGAGTGAAATTTTGACTTGAGACATTTAAACCCAAACCGATCGCCTTTTTCGTAAGTCCTAAATATTTAAATCCAATTGAGGGCGATCGCCGTATTTCTTATAGAGGGCAAAACCACCCTCTGACGCTAAGCGAATTGCCAGTGTGAACCGTGACTCTCTAGACTTACTAATTCGGATTTCTTACATCATCTAGATGAGTGCCTAAGAGCCTGTAAGTTTTCAACGATTGAGCACTTTTTTAGTGTTCTTCATAGACTATTCATTGCTAGTTTCAGGGCTGGCGATCGCTTTTGTGCGTGTGGTTTTAGCTCATCGGTTTTAGATCAATTCTCCAATCATGCAGGATTACAGCAGTATGGCGACTACAGCGAATCGTAATGGTCAAACATCGGTTAGATTGAGCAATGATTTTGCCAATGCATTAAGTACGTTGAATGTGCGGGCTCAGGCCGTGGGCGGCAGTCGAATCCGCAACGGAGTCGCCCGCTTTTCGATTACTGGAGGGGCGGCTGATCTAGATACTACTCAGGTAGAAATTGCCCACACTGGCGGTCTGAAGCTCAGCGCTGGCAGCACCGAAGTCAGTCTGACCGATTTTGTCATTACTAACCTGGGTCGTGGTTCGGTGCTGACGGGATTGGTCACTGTCAACGGCAATTTGGTCACGCGCGCGGCGCTGTTTGATTTGCAGGTAGGCGGGGTGCAGACTTCCAGAAAGCAAGGTCGCGCCAATTTGGATCTGAACAACGTTAGCGTTCGCCTCACCGACGGAGCCGCTAGGGTGCTGAATCAAGCCTTTGGGGTGAGCGCCTTCACTGCCGGGTTCAACATTGGCAGCGCTCAGGTCGATGCCCGCTTCAATCTGGCCAATGGCAACATCAGCGAGCGGCGCTTACCGATTGTCAATTCCGACAGCAGCAAATCGTTATTCCCCGGTGCGTCTCAGAACGTGCTGTCTAGTGGACAGACATCAGTGGCGCTGAGCGATGGGTTGGTCAATGCCTTGGGGGCTTTGAACGTGCAGGCCAGCAGGTTTGGCTCTACTACGATCCGCAACGGCGTAGCAGATTTTTTGATTACGGGCGGTGCAACTGATCTGGACACAACCAAGGTTGAGATCCTGCATAGCGGCGGTTTAACGCTGACCGCAGGCAATACCGCTGTGAGTCTAACCGATTTCAATATCAGCAATTTGGGCGATCGCGCCATTCTCACAGGCACCGTGATTGCCAATGGCAACTTGGGTAAGCGGATTCCACTGTTTAATTTGCAGATTGGTGGTGTGGCCGCAACCGCAACGGGCAGCAGCACTAATCTCGACTTAACCGACGTGACGGTTACGCTCACCCAAAAGGCCGCCCGGTCGTTAAATCAAGCCTTTGGGGTGAGCGCCTTCACGGCCGGGTTCAACATTGGCAGCGCTCAAGTAGACGCCTTTGTTGTTTAAAAGCCGTGTAAAGGCCGTGTAAAATTGCCGTTCCACAACTATCGTGTCTCGTCGGGGCAGTTCCGTGAACTGCCCTGATCAGGCGATCGCCATCTCCTTGGCTACACCCCCGGCAGTGACCCTCGCGTCACCCCTAGCTGTCGCTGCGACTTTAATCGCGCCACAGCTGAGCGCCCGTAATCTGCCCTGGCAATAGCTGCTGGTAGCGCTGAATCGTTTGGGTCACCTGATCATCTGTCTCATGCACAAATTCTAGCCGAAACTGCCGCATGCCCAGATCCATCAGCCGCTGCACGTACTCGGCTCCCGTTTGAGCCGTGCCATCAAACACTGTGTTGCGACAGCCCACATCCGCCTGGAGCACAGATGAATGGGACTGATTGTGTCAGTTGGGGAACAGAATATGAGGGAGGACTCAAACCACCCGGTATGTAGCCCGCGTGAAAACGCCATTTCCAGGTTGTGATGGGCTTGGGGATTGGGCATGGAGCTGGGAGTCTCGTCTGGCATCACCCGATCTGGGGCTTCACGGTAAACGTGGGTGACGTTGGCCATATATTCGGGGGCTTTGAGCCGACCTTCAATTTTGAGGCAGGTGACGCCTGCCTGCACCAACTCTGGCAGTATGGCCAGACCCGACAGGTCTTGGGGGCTAAGCAAGTAGCGGCGATCGCCCAATTTCCACGGTTTCACCGTCTGCCACTAGCTCGTAGGGCATACGGCACGCCTGGGCGCATTCACCCCGATTGGCCAAGCGTCCGCCCAACGCCTCGCTGGTCAAGCACTGCCCCGAATAGGCCACACACAGCGCTCCGTGGACAAACACCTCCAGCGGTAAGGCGCGATCGCCAATTTGCTGCTGAATTTTATGAATTTCTTGCAGTGAACATTCGCGCGCCAGCACCACTAGTTGACAGCCCAACCCTTTGGCAAACTCCATCCCAGCGGCACTGGTCACGGTCATTTGGGCAGAGGCATGAATCGGGAAATCGGGTGACAGGTGCCGAATCAGCCGACAAATGCCAATATCTTGCGCGATCGCTGCATCCACCCCCGCCGCCATCATCGTCCGCAGATAGTGCTCGGCCTCCGGCAGTTCTGCCGGAAACACCAGCGTATTTAGCGTCACGTAGCCTTTGACGCCTCACCGATGCAGAAATTCCATCAGCGGCGGCAGATCGGCTTCCGTAAAATTGTCCGCTCGCGTCCCGGCGTTAAACCGCTCTAGCCCAAAGTAAATCGCATCGGCTCCGTTTTCTACTGCCGCTTTGGCACACTGCCAATTTCCAGCCGGAGCCAGCAGGTCAGGGCGGCGCAGAGTAGGGATGAGCAGAGACGCTGACGGATCGAGGCTTGAAGTCATGGGAGCGATTGATCAAAGGGTCAACCCGACAGATCCGGGTAGGGACATGGCAGTGCCCATTGGTGTCAAGTTAAGAAGAAGCTGCTTTTGTCAAGTAGATTCAAGAATCTGCCAGACTGCTTTATAGGCAACGATTTCAGCGATCACAAGCGTAAATGCTGGTTCAGCAAGAACTTCCGTGATATTCCACATCTAGGTAATTTGTTGGATTGCAACGCTAAATGTAGTACTTGACAAAAATGACAAATCCTTAACTTGACACCAATGGGCAGTGCCATGTCCCTACAGGATGGATGGGTTGATCAAATTATAGGAGTTCAGCCGCAGTGGCGTTTCGAGATGATCAAACATTGCCCATCACTCCATCTCGTCCCAAGTACACACGACCCGAAAGCCAATGTCATAGAGACCGCGATCGCCTTCTGCCTGGGAGCGGAACGCCGAGCGGCAGTTGCGGGGACCCACATTCCAGGAACCACCCCGCAGCACGCGCTTGGTTGGATGGCCATTGGTCAGCCACGCACTGCCATCATTCGGTGCGTCCAGGTAATTATCGTGCCACGGGTCAAGGCACCACTCGCGCACATTGCCATGCAGGTCATAGAGGCCAAACCCATTGGCAGCTTGGAAATACCCCACGGGCGTCGTTTCTCGCCGATCTTCACCCTGAGCACCTGCGCCATAGGCTCCCTTGTTCACCAGCTTGCCGTTATAGTCCCAATCAATGCCAGAATAGTTGGCCAAATCAGTCGTAATCGTTTCGCCAAAATGAAATGGGGTCGTGGTGCCCGCCCGACAGGCATATTCCCACTCTGCCTCGCTGGGCAAACGGTAGGTGCGCCCCGTATAAAGCGAGAGGCGATCGCAAAACTCCACAGCGGCAGGCCAGGGCACCTGCTCCACGGGGCGATCGGCCACCTTAAAATTAGCGGGTTCGGGGCGCAGCCCGCGATTCACCTTAGGCATGGTGGCCACCACTTGCCACTGCGCCTGGGTGACGGGATATCGCCCCATCCACAGCGGCAACACAGAAACCTGATGGAGCGGCATTTGGGATAAGGCGCACCCTGCCTCGGTTTTGGGCGCTCCCATCGTAAAGGTGCCACCGGGGATCGCCACTAGCTCCAACCAACCAGCGTCTGCCAGCGGTTCTCGCAAACGTTTAGCCGTTTGGGTGTGGCGATCGCACTCTTGCCCCTGCGAATCAACCGTCACCACCTCAAATTTCACCATAGACGGCACAGGCGTAGTAATGTCTGACATAGTGACGACAGTTTAAGATGGCTGTACTCACCAAAATCATAAGCTGGCGTTGGTATTCAAACCAGCCCCACATGACGGCTGTTTGCCTCCAGGAAGCGCATGAAACTCGGACAATGGCTAGGGTTGTTTGCCCTATTAATCTCGCTTTACATTCTTTGGGAAATCCGCCAGCTGATGCTGCTGCTGTTTGTCGCGGTGGTCTTTGCTACTGCTTTGAACCGTCTGGTGCGACGGCTAGAACGGGCAGGATTGAAGCGCGGCGCGGCCAGCTTCCTGTCGATCGCCATCGTGCTTGGCATCATGATTTTATTTGTGGCGCTAATTGTGCCACCGTTTACCGATCAGCTGCAACTGTTATCTGAGCTAGTCCCCCAAGGGTTAGAGCAGTTGCGCACTGAGTTAGATCGATTAATTCGTTTAATTCCGGGGGGAACCGCTCAAGCGCTGCCAAATGTACCCGAATTACTGAATCAATTCCAGCCGTTGGCAACTGGACTGGCCAACAATTTCTTCAAAGCATTTTCTGGTTTCTTCAACATCTCGGTTAGCATGTTGTTTGTCTTCATGCTCACGATCATGATGGTGATCAATCCTCAACCCTATCGCCAGGGTTTAATTCGCCTATTCCCGTCATTTTATCGGCGGCGGGGGCATGAAATTCTGACCTATTGTGAAGCAGATTTGGTGGGCTGGATTATTGGCACCCTGTTTAACATGGTGGTAATTGGTACCATCAGCGGCATTGTGCTGGCCATTTTGGGAGTAAAACTGGTGCTGGCGAATGCGCTGCTTGCCGGACTGCTGGAGGCGATTCCTAATCTAGGCCCAGTCTTAAGTACGATTGCACCGGGGGCGATCGCCTTACTCGACTCTCCTTTAAAGGCCCTCGGCGTGCTGATTGCCTACATTCTGATTCAACAGCTGGAACAGTTTTTGCTAGTGCCAATTGTGATGGGGCAACAGGTATCGCTACTGCCTGCCATTACGCTGCTAGCACAGTTTACCTTCGCATCATTTTTTGGCTTTTTAGGATTATTTTTAGCCATTCCGCTGTTAATTATTGTCCGTATTTTGCTGCGCGAAGTATTGATTAAAGATGTCTTGGATCAATGGCAAAGTCCTGAGTTTCGTCAGGTTCCCCCCGATCTGCAATTAGAACTCCCCATTGAGTCGGGTCATTCTGATCCGGCTGAAACCCCGGTCAATTTACCTTAAAAATTGCCAACTACTTAACTAAATCTTCTCAGTCAATCATGCAGAAGTTCTCAGGTAATTCTCAGAGAAAACCTGAGGTAGCCGCTTAGGATAGCAGGGACAGTCAGAATACTGTCTTGACCTCGCTTAGAGGCAGAGTCATTCACCATCCAACTCTTCAAAACAGGCAAAGAAATTATGAACTGGAAGGCTCTTGCTTTAATTACAGCGGTAAGTTTGACGGCTACCTTGGCCGCTTGTGGAAAACCGCCTGAGACCGCTGCCCCTGATGCGATGAAGAGTCCCGATGCCATGAAGAGTCCTGATGCGATGAAGAGTCCAGCAGGCGATGCGATGACATCTCCTAGTCCAGCAACTCCCTAGTAGTCTGAGGCGTAAATCTGCCTACCGTTCGTAGTGCAGGCTTCTAGCCTGCGCGGGCAAGATGCCCGCCCTACGGTAGCTAAACTTGCGCCGTCTTCTACTAGGTTTTTTTCGCAGCTTGATTTTTCATGTAAAGTAACGCATGAAAAATCAAGCTTTGGGATCGTTTTGGCCGCTCTCTCTAACAACATGTTGATGGATAAATGTGATGGACAACCCTCTGCTGCGGCGACGTCGGCTACTGTTTTATTTGGGCTTGGGTGCAGTTGGAGCCACTACCGCCGCGATCGCCATTCCGGCGCTGAAAAAATCTCCGGTTCCGCTGCTGGCAGGCACAGCGTCTTCTGGGACACCCCCTAGCGCAAAATCAGCAGCGGCTGGCAAAACGCTGCCTGAGTTCCAAGGCATCAGTGAATGGCTTAATTCCAACCCGCTCACGATTGCTGAACTCAAAGGCAATGTGATCTTGATACAATTTTGGACATTTTCTTGCATTAACTGCCAGCGCACGTTGCCTCACATGACCCAATGGCACAGCCAGTATGCGGCACAGGGACTAAAGGTAATTGGCGTACACACACCAGAGTTTGCCTTCGAACGCGATCGCGCCAATATTGAAGAAGCCTTGCGACAACACCAAATTACCTATCCGGTGCCCGTTGACAATGACTTCAAAACTTGGAATGCCTACGAGAATGGCTACTGGCCGCATTTGTTCCTAGCCGATCGCCAAGGGGTGATGCGCTATGACCACATTGGGGAAGGGGCGTATGAGGAAACAGAGCAGATGATTGAGCAACTTTTGGCGGGGTGAATATGGGGGCTGATCTGTCGATTTGGTTGGCGATCGCCGGAGGAGTTCTGACGGTGCTGTCGCCGTGTGTGCTGCCGATTTTGCCGATTTTGGTGGGGCGATCGCTTCAGTCTAGTGCATGGGGTCCTGTCGTGCTGGTGACGGGGTTGGTGGCTGGGTTTGCTGTGGCGGGTAGCCTATTGGGGATTTCGGTGAGTTGGCTAGGTGGGCTGGCTACTGGGCTGCGCACAGGGGCGATCGCTCTGTTACTCGTGTTAGGGCTGTTGGCCATTTTCCCAACCTGGAGCTACCGATTATTTCAGTATTTACCACTCCACCGCTGGATCAAGGAAACACCCCGGATTGGGCTGGCTGGAGAATTTTGGTTAGGGACGCAGTTGGGTCTGCTGTGGACGCCCTGTGCTGGGCCTGTTTTGGGCAGTATTTTGGTGCTGGCTG
>Ga0209591_10008120_pt1 | contig 11455 bp, 9 predicted proteins | sample MAT01_FD_187207 | JGI IMG/M metagenome (GOLD analysis project Ga0209591, IMG submission 187207) | Freshwater microbial communities from Lake Fryxell liftoff mats and glacier meltwater in Antarctica - MAT-01 (SPAdes) (version 2) | ecosystem: Environmental > Aquatic > Freshwater > Ice > Liftoff...
TTCTCCACTGGTTTTTCTTCTAATTGGAAGTCGTCTGGCAACTTCTCCCAAGTTACGGTCATTGCTACCGTTTTTTGTTTTGGGTGATCTTGAGTCGCGACCATGACTTTACTTTCTAAAGTTTGATGTCTTATCATAGCATAATATACGGTGCGTAATGTGTACCCTACATATAGATATGTAACCCTAAAGTTTATGTAAATTATAGCAGTCCTAAATCAGTTGTGTAATTCTTGTAGGGGCAACCCCCCGTGGTTGCCCTCTTTACTTGTACAATTAATTTCAGAAAATCCAGATAAAAATATGAAAGTTTTACATTTAACCGTAGCTTTATCAAGTTTGCTAATTTCGCCGATATCGGTTCGCCATTTGCTTGCAGACTCTACAAATAAAATCGATCAAAACTCACCAGTTGACGAGCCGTTTTGCTACATGAGAACTACCGATGGGAAAACAGTAGATTTAGGTAAATTGTGCGAAAACAAAACACCATCAAGAACTTCCCAAAATTGTATCGCAGGTTCCAACATTGCAGCAAAAGTTTCAATAAATAACGTAAATTATGACGGCAATTTTTTAAGCGGTCAAATCATCAATCAAGGTTGTAAAATTGTCAAGAATGTCAAAGTCAACTATGAAGTTTTGGATGAGTTAGGTAATCCCATAGATAACGGATTCATCACCACTCAACCAGTGGCTGTTGAACCGGGAAAGTCCGCCACCTTTCGGGGAGAAGTTGTGGCGGGGGCGAAGGTGCGGGCTACTCATGCTGACGGTGAGGATTGATTTTTGATATTTGCCCGATCGCTGCTATCATATTTTGACTCAGATATTTCTAAACACAAAACTTGCAGATGCAGAATAGTTTGAAAACGCGATCGACTTACTGGCAAATCTTACCTTACATCCAGCAGCAAAAAGAAACCATCGCTAAAGCATTAGTTTGCACCCTAGGATTTACTGTATTTTGGCCGATAATGGCGTGGCTGATTGGCGAAACAGCATCAAAATTTGTAGGTACTGGAGACTTCAAAGGATTCACTAAACTTGCCGCAGCCAGTGCGATTATATTTCTGATTCGCAGCATCATCCAGTATGGCCAAGATACACTAATGGCAAAAGCGGCTTTAACTATCGCTTTAGAAATTCGCAAAAAAACTTATACGCACTTACAAAAGCTCAATATTGGCTACTTTGAAACAGCCCAAACCGGAGATTTATCCTACCGATTAACTGAAGATATTGACCGCATTGGCGAAGTTATAAACAAATTTTTTCATCAATTTATTCCTTCTATTTTACAGCTAATTGTGATCATAGGATATATGATTTATCTCAACTGGCAATTAACTTTAGGTGCATTAATCATTATACCGCTGATGGCATTACTAATTAGCTGGTTTGGCGAGAAATTGCTCAGATACTCGCGAGAAAGTCAAGATCGCATCTCTGATTTGTCTTCTTTGCTGACAGAAGTATTCAGCGGAATTCGTTTAATTAAAGCATTTGTGGCTGAAGATTATGAAATTGCTCGCTTTGCTGAAGAAGCCGAAAAAAACCGCCGCGCTAAGTATTTGTCAGAACGAATCAAGGCACTTCAATTTATTGTAGTTGGCTTTCCAGAAGCAGTTAGTATAATTTTGCTATTTTTGCTGGGAGGTTGGCAAATTGAGCAGGGTAATTTGACTGGTTCTCAGTTTATCAGTTATATCGCAGGAGCGGCACTTTTGATCGATCCGATCGCAACTACTACTGCTAATTACGGCGATTTCAAGCAGGGAGAGGCTTCTAGTGATCGCATTTTTGAACTATTAGCAATTGCACCAACAGTCGTGGAGAAGCCTGGGGCGCTTGAACTTCCCCATGTTACCGGGAAAGTCGAATACCGCAATATTAATTTTGCTTACCCCCCTCAATCCCCCCTTGGTAAGGGGGGAAAAGAGCCTCAATCCCCCCTTGATAAGGGGGGAAAAGAGCCTCACCCCCCCCTTGATAAGGGGGGAAAAGAGCCTCACCCCCCCCTTGATAAGGGGGGAAAAGAGCCTCACCCCCCCCTTGATAAGGGGGGGCAAGGGGGGGTTCCCATTTTACAAAATATGAGTTTACTGGCACTTCCGGGGGAAATGATTGCCCTCGTGGGGGCATCCGGTGCTGGGAAAACTACTTTAGTAAACTTGTTACCGAGATTTTACGATCCGCAAGCTGGACAAGTTTTTATTGATGGGATTGATGTTCAAGATGTGACACTAAATACGCTGCGGCGGCAAATCGGAATTGTACCGCAGGAAACTATTTTATTTTCGGGGACGATTGCTCAAAATATTGCTTTTGGGCGATCGTTTTATGAACTTAAAGATGTTGAAAAAGCGGCGGAAATTGCTAACGCCCATCAATTCATTAGTGAGTTTCCCGACGGTTATCAAACTTGGGTTGGGGAAAGGGGCGTAAATTTATCTGGTGGTCAAAAACAAAGAATTGCGATCGCGCGTGCAGTGTTGCTGAATCCGCGAATTCTCATCCTGGATGAAGCGACATCGGCTCTAGATTCGGAATCAGAAGCTTTGGTGCAGGAAGCTTTGGAAAGATTGATGCAAGACAGGACTGTATTTATTATCGCGCACCGTTTGGCGACTGTGCGGAAGGCTGACAGAATTTTAGTTTTGGAAAAAGGGAGAGTCGTGGAGTCGGGTACCCATGAGGAATTGCTCGAAAAAGGCGATCGTTATGCTCGTTATTATGCTCAGCAATTTAGTTAATTAAAGCGCATAGGATTTATGGACTCCGCCAAAGAAACCGGGTTTTTATCGAATTTGTGGGCTGAGACAAATTATTCTCGTAAAAAACCCGGTTTCTGGCCACTATCGACTCCGCCAAAGAAACCGGGTTTTTATCGAATTTGTGTGTTGAGACAAATTATTCTCGTAAAAAACCCGGTTTCTGGCCACTATTGACTCCGCCAAAGAAACCGGGTTTTTATCGAATTTGTGGGCTGAGACAAATTATTCTCGTAAAAAACCCGGTTTCTGAGCACTTCTGTTCTTGTTCAAGCTTTCAACAATGCCCTAGAAGCTGATTCTCCTGCGAGTTTCAGTTGCGACTTTAATTTAAGATTCAACAAGACCAAGACACTCCACTGACTGAGTATGGAGAGAAAAATCGTATTTCCTGACGCGGCTGTGAAAGGCGACGAAAACCAAAAGCCCGGAAATATTGAAGACAACCAGACAATAGGAACTTTTTCTGGGCTGAGCGAAAGCAGCCATAAAATTAGAGGTGGTAAGAAGATAGCAGTGACGACAGTGCCTGTTGCCCAAACTTCCTGATTTCCGGTTTTTCTAAATAAGAATAGTTGAGTGATGGCTGCATAAATCAGGATCAGATTAAGGAAAAGAAATAAAGTTCCAAACTCCTTCGACTCAAGTTTTTCTAGCAGCATCCAAGGTGTTAAAATTGTTACTGAGATGAAGAAATTAATTGCGATCGCAACTATAGCCGGACTTTTTTCGCTCCAAATTAAATCGAGTAGTATGTAACGCCGCCACAACTTTTGACCGCTGGGAACGATTTGCTTCCGATACCTCGCCCAATCGTACAATGATTGTCTGTCAGATGTTAAAGCTGCAATTAGAACTAAGAACATCAACAAATTCAAGATAAGTAAAGCGCTAAGCTTACCGTATAATAATGGATCTGATTGTAGTGCAAACCCTAGCATTATTGGCTGACAGCAGATAACTGCTAAATAACTTTGCCGCTTGCTCAAAACTGTAGCATTAGGATTTGGAAAGCGACGCTGCCATCCCTGGCACATCCAATAGGTTCCTGTACCACAAATCAATAGAGACAAAGCAAAGCCACTCGCAATATTTTCACCGACGGGCAACTGAAACCATTGCAACTGTTCTAAATCTGCATATAACTGATAAAAATCATTGTATGTTGTATGAACAACTTTAAAAAGCAGATATCTGAGGATAGCAATGGGAGACAAAAATGTTACGAAATCGCAAGCACTGCGCGTTAGCCTAGTTGCAGAAGTCAAAAACACAACAACAACCATACCGCTAGCCAACCAAGGTTGAAATCCTCCCAACCAACTGGTAGTCAATCCGAATAGCATCGCAGTGCTGTAAAATAAAGCACAGCTAGCTGCAACTGCTATGTAGAAACATAAAATTCCATTCAGGGGTATGCCAGCAGCTAATCCACTGTATAAGTGCAGCGGTACTGCCAGAATTGCTGCTAGATATAGTAGAATTGGGACACCGAGAATTTTACCCAAAAAAATTGTTTTGGCAGACTGAGGACTGAGGCGAATAAAGTTGAGTGTGCCCCGCTTTTCTTCCTTGTCTAAGTCGCTGACGAGCATATAAGTGCCTGCTACTAATAAAGCTAACACGGTCAAAATGCTCAGCCAAGTGAATATCTCTAGCCACCACAACGGCCAGTTAATAGTAAAGTTACCCAAGGTATCTTTGACGCATGGTGCTTCATAATAACTAGCATTCTCTAAATTGCAAAATCTGTGAGAGATTGTGTTATTATTGTACTCTGGATTAGGATCGGGAACGGGTATCTCGACGCCCAGATACATGAACAGCAGCAGTTGAGCGCCCAGGGAAAGGGCAGAGGCGATCGCAATATTGCCAATTTTCAAGCGGCCTTTGATTTCTCGAAATAACTGGGGATTCCAGTTGCCGATTTTGTCTAGTAAATTGAGTGTCATGGTTTATTACTGATTAGTTGTTGGTAATTGGTAATTGGTGATTGGTAATTGGTAATTGGTAATTGGTGATTGGTGATTGGTAATGGCGGACAACTCAGTTATAACTCACTGTTCATTCTTTGCAGGAAGGCTTAAAAAGCAAATTAGGATGCTTGCTGGTGTCCCATTTTGAGGAAGATGGTTTCTAAGTCTTCTTGAGTGCAGTGGAATTCGGTTAGGGGAATGTTGGCCGCGACGAGTTCGCGTAATAAATTTGCGGCATCTTCCTGGCTTCCCGAAAAATTAACACATACCTGCTGAGTTTCCTGCACTATTTCCCAATTTTCCACCCAAGGAAAGTTTTTTAATTCGGATATTAGCGCTTCTAATTTATTGCCTAAAACTGACATGAAAATCTGCTGGCGACTGAGGCGTTTGTAAAGTTCTTGTAAAGGTGCACTTTCAACCAGATATCCGAGTTCCATGATGCCTACCCAGGTACAAAGTTCGGCTAAGTCGCTCAGGACGTGAGATGATATGACTACGGTCATCCCCACTGATTGCAAGAGTTTGATAATTTCGCGAAACTGCATTCTGGCGATCGGATCTAAGCCAGAAACTGGTTCATCTAACAATAGCAACAGCGGTTCGTGGATAATCGTTCTCGCCAAACTCAGGCGCTGTTTCATCCCTCGCGACAGGGTGGAAATTACGCTGTTACGCTTGTTGGTTAGTTGTACGAGTTCTAAAACGGAGTTGATGCGCGATCGCCGATGGGACTGTTGGAGGTTGTAGAGTCGAGCAAAATAGTCTAAATAATCCCAAACAGTTAAGTCGTCGTAGAGGGGAAAGTCGTCGGGAAGGAAGCCGATACGTTGCTTGAGAATTGGATGCGATCGATCGCGCTGTAACCGATCCCCATTGATGTAAATCTCCCCTGTAGTCGGTTCTTCAGCCGCCGCCAACATCCGCAGCAAGGTAGTTTTTCCCGCACCGTTGGGGCCGATGAGTCCGCATACTTCGCCTGCTGCTACTTGCAAATCGATGTCATTGACTGCGATATGGCTATCGAATTGTTTCGTCAGCCCGCGAGTTTCTATTGCTAGTTGTTGTGCCATGTTTTGAGCGGTGAGTGAAGTTTTATCGGTGCATCTCTGGCATGGAAATAGATGTCTACACCTAGCCTAGCCTTTCCTTCAATGAACTGTCATCCCATTTCGGTAAAAATTTATATTTTTTATTTTTTGACTTCTGACTCATACCTAGTCCTAGGAATTATTTAACCGCAGAGAGCGCAGAGGGCACAGAGGAAGAGAAGAGGGAGATGAATACAGGACGATACTAAGGGATTTGATATCATGTTGTTACTATTAGGCTTAATTCTACTATTTCAAATCTTCTAACTTAATCCTCGGATCGATCGCCTTGAGCAACAAATCCGCTAATAAATTCCCCACAATCAACATGGCAGAACCCATCATCAAAGTTGCCATTACTAAATACAAATCTTGATTAGTCACAGCATCCAAAGCCAGCTTCCCCAAACCAGGCCAATTAAAGAAAAGTTCGGCAATAAACGCACCACTCAACAAACTAGCAAACTCAAAACCTAATAGTGTAATCAATGGATTAACCGCATTCCGTAGAGCATGAATATAAATTACTCGATTTTCCGGCAAACCTTTCGCCCGTGCTGTTCTGATGTAATCTTGACGCAGTACATCCAACAATTGTCCTCGCATCAATCTTTGCAAACCTGCAAAACCTGTCAGGCTTAAGGCGACTGTGGGCAAAATTAAGTGCCAGCCGTAATCCATGATTTGACCCCACCAAGGTAAGTCTGCGTGGTCAATACTGGTCATTCCTCCTACTGGAAATAGAGGGGATGTATTCTGGGCGAAAAATAGCAGCAGCAAGGCCATGATAAAACTGGGAAATCCTTGTCCTGTGTAGCTGACTACTTGCAAAATGCGATCGGCTGTCCGGTTTTGGTTGACGGCGGCGATTATTCCCAAGGGAATTGCGATCGCCCAAGTTACAATCAAAGATGCGATCGCCATTAACAACGTAGCCGGCACTCGTTCCCACAGCAGAGAAGCCACCGATCGCTGATACACAAAACTGGTCCCAAAATTCCCCCGCGTCACAATTTGTTGCAACCACAGCCAATACTGCACAAATGCTGGTTTATCTAGGCCGAATTGTTGTTCGAGTTGTTTAAGTGTTTCCGGTGAAATCTTCGGATTTTGACTCAAGGTATCCAAGTAATTTCCCGGTGCAAGTTCAATAATTGCAAAACAAAGAATTGATGCTAAAAATAGCGTTAACAGAGCCTGCAACAGTCTCTTGAAAACATAGATAAATGTCTCGCCGCCAAGCAGAGCACTTAACAGTCGTAAGTTTTGGTTCAATTTAATAGAAGTCATAGGATTTTAGATTTTAGATTTTAGATTTTAGATTTTAGATTTGTGAACGATCTCAAATCCGTTGGTATCGAAATTATTCATCTCTCTCTTCTCTTCCTCTGTGTCCTCTGTGGCCTCTGCGGTTAAATAGTTTTTATTCAATATAGCAATCCTAAATGAGTCGTAAATCTTTTTACCCCACCCCAACCCTCCCCTTAGTAAGGGGAGGGAGTAAGAAATTCACAAATGATTTAGGACTACTATAGTTAACAGTTAACTGTCAACAGTCAACTGTTAACAGTCAACTGACTAATACTCAACTAGCGTAACGATCGGCACATCCGGCAATTTCTGCCTACCGCCCAAGGCCTGTAATTCGATCACAAAAGCAAAACCGACAAGTTCGCAGCCAGCTTGCTCTAACAACTTAACTGTTGCTGCCGCCGTTCCGCCAGTGGCAATCAGATCGTCTACAATCAAGACTCGACTACCAGGCGCGATCGCATCTTGGTGCATTTCCAGTCGATCGACACCATACTCCAACTCGTACTCAGCGAAATAAACTGCTCCCGGCAATTTCCCCGGCTTGCGGATGGGAACAAATCCCACTCCCATTTTATAAGCCAAAGGCGTGCCAAAGATAAAGCCCCGCGATTCCATGCCTACGATATAGTCAGGAGACATTGCAGAGCATTTTTCGGCTAAACTGTCAATGGTGTAGCTCAGTCCTTGGGGGTTTCCCAGCAAAGTTGTAATATCTCGAAACATGATTCCCGGCTTCGGGAAATCAGGAATATCGCGAATCAGAGATTTGAGATCCATATTGTAGAGCGGGGTTGAGGGTAACGAGGCATCAAAAATCGTACACCAATAATGTCAAAAATTAGAAAGCGAATAGTAAAAATTAAAACCAATAGCTTTTTCAATTTTTATTTCTTAACTGCTTAAACTTTTGCGTACTGGCAAAGAAAATGTCATAATTCCCTAACAACAGGGTTGAATATTAAGATTTTTCACCCTAAGATCTAAAGTCAAAAATCTAATATCTAAAATCCAATGATCAAATTGGCAGCACGAGTGGGCGAAGTTCCTCCTTCTATCACCTTAGCGATCGCAGCTAAGGCGAAAGCTATGAAGGCCGAGGGGATTGATGTCTGTAGTTTGAGTACGGGTGAACCTGATTTTGATACCCCAGAACACATTAAAACAGCGGCTAAGCAGGCTTTAGACGCGGGGAAGACTAAGTATGGCCCTGTGGCTGGGGAACCGCAGTTAAAAGCTGCGATCGCGCGTAAACTCCGCAACGACAACAATCTCCACTATCAACCCGAAAATATCATCGTCAGCAACGGCGGCAAGCATTCTCTCTACAATCTGATGATGGCTCTGATTGAGGCCGGAGACGAGGTAATTATCCCTGCTCCCTATTGGGTGAGCTATCCAGAAATGGTAAAACTCGCCAGCGGTAAGCCAGTCATTGTGCAGACTGATGCTTCTACGGGATATAAAATCACCCCGGAACAACTGCGTCAAGCGATTACTCCTCGAACCAAGTTATTTGTACTGAATTCGCCATCTAACCCGACTGGGATGGTGTATAGCCCAGCGGAAATCAAAGCGCTAGCAGAGGTGATAGTCGATCGCGATATTTTAGTAGTTTCTGACGAAATTTACGAAAAAATAATATACGACGGTGCCCAACACGTCAGCATCGGTTCCCTGGGCCAAGAAATATTCGATCGCACAATCATCAGTAGCGGTTTCGCCAAAGGTTACTCAATGACTGGCTGGCGCATCGGTTATCTAGCAGGACCGATCGAATTAATCAAAGCTACCAGCATCGTTCAAGGACACAGTACCTCGAATGTATGTACCTTTGCACAGTATGGGGCGATCGCAGCCTTGGAAAGCAGCCAAGAATCTGTCGAAAAAATGCGTCTCGCTTTTGCCGATCGGCGTGAAGTAATATTTGAATTACTCGATGCTATACCTGGAATTAGCTGCATCAAACCCGACGGCGCTTTCTATATGTTTGTCAATATCAGCAAAACAGGCATGAATTCTCTACAATTTTGTGACGCTTTATTAGAAAAACAAAAAGTAGCAGTTATTCCCGGCATTGCTTTTGGTGCAGACGACCACATTCGCTTATCTTACGCCACCGATTTAGGCACAATCAAGAAAGCTCTCGAAAGGCTAGATAAGTTTGTTCGTCACATCTAAAAATTAGTTAGTAGTCTGTTGACTGTTGACTGTTGACTGTTGACTGTTGACTGTTGACTGTTGACGGTTAACGGTTAACGGTTAACGGTTAACGGTTAACTGTTCACTGTTGACTGACTACTATTAACTGACCAGTTACCAATGACCAATTACCAATGACTAATAACTAAAGTTGTTTAGTCATAATCTCTTTGAGCAAATCCAACCCCTTCTTAACACGCCGAGAAACAGTCACCGCACTAATACCCAAGCGTTCCGCCGTTTCCTTCTGCGTCAAATCATAAAGAAAAACAAACTCCAATATCTCGCGAGTCCGTTTTTCCAACAGAGACAAAGCTTGTTGTACGCGAATTTGGTCTTCTTGAGCCAACTGAAAACTGCGATACTTGTTATCAGGAACCAATGCTCCCAGACAAGTAGCCCCATCATCTTCATCTTGCACCGGTGCGTCCAAACTGAGAGGTGCACGGTTGAGACGGGCTAGCTTAATTTCTTGCCATTCTTCGACAGAAATCTCCAGCACTGCGGCCACTTCATAATCTCTAGGATTTCGGTTAAACTGCACTTGCAAATCCTTGATCACTGATACAGATTTGCGTTCCAGTGACAACCAGTGTCTCGGAAATCTTACCGAAGGGCTTTTATCTCGCAGATAGTGCTGAATTTCGCCCCGGATGTAGGGAATTGCAAAGGAACTAAATGCGTGTCCCTTCGACAAATCAAACCGCTCAATCGCCCTGATTAAGCCAATACACCCAACTTGCAGCAAGTCGTCGTAGCTTTCATCACACTGGTTGATCCAGTGGTGAACTTCTTTTCTCGCCAGTCCGATATTCAGTTTCACTAACTGATTGCGGACTTCATTGGAGCCAGAATTTTGGTACTCGCGCAGCAATTGCGAGTTTTCATTCTTTAGTTCGTTTGGGACTGTGGTAGACATAGTGGCGTAAGAGGTGGTAGAGCACAGGAATAATTTTGCCTTAGATCTAGTTTCAAGTCTAGTGTGAACTACCCACCGTCAAGGGTCGTACCACTATGACGGAGGCTTCTCCCTTCAACAACCACAGCCACCACAGTAGTAGACTTGCGTCCATACTGTTTTGGTCTTACATAGCCTTCAGGAGCAATAACGCTGGTTCCCAACGTCAATAAGCGCAAGCCTTCATTTTTAATATTTATCGCCGCATTAATGTCTCTATCGTGCCACTTGCCACAGTGTGGACAGTCAAATTCTCGCACAGATAAATCCATTTTTGGCAGTGGCTTCAAAGTATTAGAGCAAAGATGAGTTGATGCAAAGAATCGACCTATTTCTAGATAAACTTTGCCCACCATTTCTGCTTTATATTTGAGCATAGTACAAAACATTCCCCAACCAGCATCAGAGATTGATTTGGCTAGGTAATGGTTTTTCACCATGTTTCTGACTGCCAGATTTTCTACGACTATGACTTGGTTTTTGTCTACTATCTTGCGCGATAGCTTGTGCAGAAAATCCTCGCGGACTCTTGTGATTTTTGAGTTAACTTTAGCTACTGCCAGCTTGGCTTTTCGACGATTATTAGTCGTCTTATCTTTTTTACGAGCCAGCTTTTTTTGCTTGCGAGCTAGATTTTTTTCATGCTTCTTGGTAGCTTTTGGATGTTGATACTTAGAACCTTCTGATGTAACTGCAAAATCGGTTAGACCTAAATCTATGCCAATCACATTACCCTCAGAGCTAGATTCTGGGCATTCAATACTGTCATCCACAAGCATTGAAGCAAAGTATCTCCCATCAGGATTTTTGGATACAGTCACAGTTTTGACTTTATCTTCAATATCCCGATGAACTTTAGCATTGACGGTACCCAACGAACCCGGAAATTTAATCTCACAATTGCTCAAGACTTTGACATTTTGAGGGTATTGAATAGATTGTTTCCCTTGGCGTTTCTTAAATGTTGGATACATGGCGCGACCATTAAAGAAGTTGCCAAAGGCTACACCTAGATTCAATACCGATTGCTGAAGACACTGAGAATAACACTCAGATAGCCATTCATTGTCAGTTTTCCACAGGGGTATTGACTTTTTCATGGTCATGGCGGTAACGCCTTTGCCAGTCTCTTGATAGGTTGCG
>Ga0209591_10008128_pt1 | contig 11449 bp, 9 predicted proteins | sample MAT01_FD_187207 | JGI IMG/M metagenome (GOLD analysis project Ga0209591, IMG submission 187207) | Freshwater microbial communities from Lake Fryxell liftoff mats and glacier meltwater in Antarctica - MAT-01 (SPAdes) (version 2) | ecosystem: Environmental > Aquatic > Freshwater > Ice > Liftoff...
CTTCATGTTCTCGAGCGTGAGCATCGCCGTATACATCGAGTGATCCTGATTGTTGTACTTGTGCATGCCATTGCGTCCGACCGTGTGCAGATTCGGAATCGGATCAATAAACGACCGGACGTGGTCCAGATGCTCGCGATAGTCGGCGTCATAAATCGGATACGCTTTGGCGGCGCGCACCACGGTGCCGTCAACGACGTCTGTGGCGAGCGCCAGGCCGAGCGCCTCCAGCTCTCGCGACGCGATGGCAATCAGTTCGGCGTCTGATCCTGTCCAAATGCCGTCGCCTTCGAAACAGAAGTACTCCATGCCGAGGCAGGTTCGTCCCGGCTCGGGGACCATGGCGGCACTCCAGTTGTTGAAATTCTGGATGCGGCCAACCAGCACGCCGGGTGTGTGCACGTAAATCCAGTTGTCCGGAAAAAGCTGTTCGCGGTCAAGGATGAGCGCTACAACCAGGAAATCACGGTAGCGAAGTCCTTCTGCGGCCGTGCGGACGTGTTCCGGTGCATTGGAGCCCAGTGCCCGAACCAGCGCTCGCACATCCGTGGTCGAGATAATGTGGTCGGCCTCGATACGAACGGAGCCCTCCGGCGAGTCGCACACGATCGCGTTCGCCAACCCGTCGGCGACCTCGATGTGCGTCGCGAGATGTTCCATCAGCACGCGCCCACCAAATGCCTCCACGCGGTCACGTGCCACCTCCCACATTTGGCCCGGGCCCAGTCGCGGATACTTAAAGGTATGCAGCAGGGTTTTAATGCTGGTATCGCGCCGCTGCAACGACGACGCGGACAGAATGGCGCGTGTCAGCGACAGGCCTTGAATGCGCTGCGCCGCCCACTCGGCGCGGATCTCTGTGCACGGGATTCCCCAGACTTTCTCAGTATAGGTCTTGAAAAACGTCTCATAAAGTCGTCGCCCAAACCGATTCACGACCCACTGCTCAAACGTCTCCTCCACCAGTGACGGCTTGAGCTTCGCGTGCGCGTAACTCCAGAGAATGCGCACGGCGTTCACGAGGCCGAGCCCGGCAAGCGCATTGAACGCTTTCAGCGGATAGTGAAAGAACTTCCCGCTGTAGTGAATGCGCGAAAGCCGCGGCACATCGATGAACTCCTCACCAAGCAGTTCTTCCCACAGGTCCTGCACAGGAGCGATCTTCGTGAAGAACCGATGGCCACCGATGTCGAACCGATAGCCCTTGTAGCGGGCGGTTCGCGATATACCGCCCACCATATCAGATCCTTCCACGACCGTGACGCGGAATCCGTCTTGTGCCAACAGATACGCACTCGTCAACCCGGCGGGCCCGCCACCAATGATGGCGACATGATCTCCTGGCTGAAGCCGTTGCACACTCCGTGCTGCAGTCGTCGGCGCGGCCTTTTGCATGACCGTCATTTAGACACGGCGACGCGCTGCACTGGGCTCGGGCTGCGGGCACTCCGACTCCGTTCGAGCGCATACCCCACGGCGTACGAGACTTGAGAGAGCAGCAAAAGCGCGGAAAACCCCAGGGAGCGCGCCGAGAACACGCCATCGAAGGGCGAGAGCAGCAGCTGCGAGTAAAAGCGAATGGATTCCAGATGAAATCCCGGATTTCCTCGTCGTTCGCGGGCGCGATGCAGGTAATGTGCGCCCCGTCCGTAATTGTAGTGCTGCCGGCAGAACGCGACCAGCCGTAGATCATGGGCGTGGAGGATCACGGCTTCGTGGCAATACGCCATCTGCCGTCCCGAATCGCACCACCGCTCACAGAGATCTCGGTCTTCGCCGCCGGCTAGCGGGAAGGAAAGGTCGAATCCACCGAGCGCGAGGAACGCCTGGCGCGGGAGCAGCAGATTCGACGTGATTAGGAACCGCGCGTCTGCCGGGTCCGCGTTGTGTGTCCGATAGAGAAAGTCGAGAAGGACCTGACTCGCCTGCGAGCACAGCCGATTCGGCAAGGCGTTCTTGACGCGCCCACCGACCGCCGCGTCCGGATACGTGCGGGAAGCCGACGCCAGCGACGAAAGCCACGCTGGTTCGGGTCGACAGTCATCGTCGGTAAATACCACATGCGTGCCAGAGGCGACGCGCGCGCCCGCGTTTCGTGCTGCGGCCGGACCGGCATTCGATTGTTCGATGAGCCGCACGGATATTCGATCGGAGAACAACGCGACGAGCTCGCGCGGCGGATTCGCGCTGCCATCGTCGACAACGATGACTTCGAATCGCTCGCGCGAAATGTCCTGCAGGGAGAGCGCCGACAGGCACGCGGCAAGGTGGTGTGGCCGCTGATACGACGGAATAACGACCGAGAACTGAGCGACGGTCGACATCAGACTATATCGGCACGGCAGCGAGCGCCGCCTCGAAATAGGCGATGGTTTGCACCAGGCCTTCTCGGAGTTGCACGGTAGGACGCCAGTCGAGAAGGCTCTGGGCCTTACTGATATCGGGGCGGCGCTGCTGGGGATCGTCCGACGGAAGCGGCTCATGCCGGATCTTCGATCGTGACCCTGTCAATTCGACCACCAACTGGGCGAGTTCACGCATCGTGAATTCCCCGGGGTTTCCGATGTTGATTGGCCCCGTCACGCTGTCGTCCGTGTTCATGAGACGAATGAGGCCCTCGATCAGATCGCTGACATAACAAAACGATCGCGTCTGCAGGCCAGTCCCGTAGATCGTGACGTCTTCGCCACGCAACGCTTGCACGATGAAATTGGAGACGACACGGCCGTCGTTCGGATGCATCTGTGGGCCGTAGGTATTGAAGATCCGGGCGACCTTGATCTGCACGCCGTACTGGCGGTGGTAGTCGAAAAATAACGTCTCGGCGCAGCGCTTCCCCTCGTCGTAGCACGAGCGAACGCCAATGGGATTGACATTGCCCCAATAGCTCTCGGTCTGCGGATGAATCGCAGGATCGCCGTACACTTCCGAGGTCGACGCCTGAAGGATTTTGGCCTTCACGCGCTTGGCAAGGCCAAGCATGTTGATCGCGCCGTGAACACTGGTCTTGATCGTTTGTACGGGGTCGTGCTGGTAGTGAACCGGAGAGGCAGGGCACGCTAAGTTGAAAATCGTATCGACCTCTACGAACAACGGGCTCGTGACGTCGTGACGGAGGAGCTCAAAGCTCTTATTGTCGAGGAGGTGCTCAACATTCTTCCGAGAACTCGAGAAAAAATTGTCGACGCAGAGCACTTCATGACCTTGCCGCAACAGTCGCTCACACAAGTGTGAACCCAGAAAGCCGGCGCCGCCGGTGACCAACACGCGATTTCCCGCTTTGCGCACTTTGGCGGCTCCGGCTAAGTGAGTACAGTCAATGTCCGACTGCGATGGGGAGCGTCCGCATGACCCTTGCCGCAATCGTACCGAGTGTCAACAAACGATTCGACACCCACATGTGAACCTTTACACGTCCAATGTGACAAGATACCCCCCGGAACGGGACGACCGCGACCCCGTCGTCGCAACCGCGCCCCGGCGCCCTCACCCGAAAGGCAAGTGTGGGCCGGGCGCGCGAGAACTTCCCGCTGTTTGCCGCATCAACCTGCCGAGCAGCGTGCGCACATGATTGATCACTGCCGCCGGTATATCCCAGAGGGGGACGGAGATCGCGACGGACGCGGGAAGCCGTCCCGTCAGCGCAATCAATTCCGGCAACTGCCGGAACGCGCCTTTCGCGATGGCGTCGAGGACAAGCCTCGTGCAACAACCTCGCACTCCTCGGTGCAATAGATGGGCTCGCTCCGGATGTCGGCGATGCATCTCGTCTACGACGAGCATCCACGACCGTAGCATCCGCGGCCGATCACTGGACATGTTCGTGGGGAGACAGCGATACCCGACAAGATGCTCCGGAACCATGGCGAAATCATATTTTTCTGCGATGCGGCACTGCAACAGGTAGTCCTCGCCGCCCTGCGCGCCGCGCGCGCGCAACGCCGGGTCGAAGCCATCTGCATCGATCAGCGCTTGTCGTGTCATCATTGATGCGCTGCCATTTCCAACGAAGTTGCTGGTGAAGAGGCGATCCAGCACATCACCATGAATGGACAGCAACGGCATGAGCTTAGTCACTACTCCATCACGATCAATGAGCACCGAACCGCTGTAGACCAAACCAACCCGCGGGCCGCCAGCCTGAAACGCCGCCAGTTGGCGCTCGATCATCGTCGGTGCCCAGAGATCATCTGCGTCCAGGAACGCGATCAGATCGGCCCGAGCACGCCTCCATCCGGCATTGCGTGCTGCGGCGACTCCGGCGTTCTGCTGGAGGATCAGCTGCACTCGCGCGTCGCCCATGGCGCACTCTTCTGCGATTGCGCACGTGTCGTCAGTCGATCCGTCATCGACCACAATGATCTCCAGCGCGCGGTGGCTTTGGGCCATGGCACTTGCCAAGGTCGTTCGCAGGGTGGCCGTGGCGTTGAAGGCAGGGATTACCACGCTGACCAGTCGCGAGCGAGTCACCGACTGGCCTTCCTGTAGAGCGTGTGTGCCCAGCGTCGATGATATAACGTAGCGGCTCCCGTTGTAACGAGTACGGGCTTATGGCAGACTGCTACGGGAGCATCTGCTTGCCCCGTGTCGTAGTCATGGTCGATTTTTGACAAACTTTCCGAGACCCGCGTACCACCCTTATCACGGGCAAATGTAATAGCCCAGGCGAGGTCACACGCCTGCTACGCGGTGAGCAACGCCCTTGGCATTACAGCCAGCGAAGTCACAAGCGCGGCGCTTTCGGGCTGCTGCTGTCCGCTCGATTGACGAAGGCATAGCGGTCTAATTCGATCTCGAATCGGCCTGCTACGTCGCGCGAGCGCGCCCCCATGAGATAACCGAGAGCTTCGCCAACGGCACCTGAGAGCGTACCCAGCAGCATGACAGGGATGATCTGCGGGAGCAAGGTCCTGCCACGTCCAGTCCTGCGAATGTCGCTGATCGATCGTGAGACCCTCAGGATCGGGATGGGGGGCGAACCCGCCACATAAAGCAACCGGCGAGCAAGTGACCAGCGAAATACCGAGGCACGGGCGGCTCCGTATATTCGCTGCGACATGAATTCATGCCGGATAAATGTACGAAGTCTCGAAATCTGCACCTGTGGGATGGCGACGTCTCCCAAAACATACATTTCCGTTCCCGTGATGCGCAGGTCCTCATGCAAGACCGCCTCGTTAGCCATGAGACTTTCCAGGTTTTGACCATGGCGGAGGAGCATCTCCCTCTGGTAAAGGGCGTGGTGTCCCGCGAGGCGAGAGATCGGGCCGGATCTGATCGGCGCAACCGCTTGACCGCACTGTGCGTAAAGATGCGCCCAGGCCACGAGACCCGGGTTTGCCGGAATAGTTGACCTGCGACAGGTTTCGAAGGTATCACCCGTGATAGCGATCACGGCAAGGGCGGTGTGTCTCGTCACCTCTCGCTTCCGTTTTGGTGTGTGGAACTGGACACAGAGGAGGGGCGGAGCTTCTGCGCAAGATGATCTCCCAGTCGCGCTGCCAGGGCAGCCATACGTGTCGAGCCCATTTGGTGCAGACCGTACCGATCGTAGGCGGACAGGTGAGCGATCGCCTCGTCACCGTGCCGAAGGCGGCCAAAGCCTTTCGCTGAAAATGCCGCCGCCATCAGCTCCAGCGTGCGACGATGGCTTCGCAGCATGAAATCGCTGTCCCGGTAGATCAGGCGGGGCAGGGGACGACCGAAAATGTCCGTGCGACGCGAAAGCGTGATCCGGTTCGACGGGTCGGGTTCCTGTTCCAGAAACGCCGTAAACCGCACTTGGTCAAATGTCGCCCTGCGGAACATCTTGTTGGAGCAGTGCCAAGCCAACTACGCCGGAACGTCATGTGAAAGTGCCCGGCGAAACCTAACTGCGGCCCTGATCCGGTTCACGGCGCTGCCCGCGGAGAGTCGGCGGAGCACGGATTTTCCGGCGATGACCTTTGCAGAATCCTCGAGGGAATGAAACCTGTAGGCCCTGAGGTGCATGTCGAGAAGGCCCTCTTTTGTCCTGACTTCGCAGGAATGATACGCGCAACGCCGTCACCGTGGCATCGAGCCTGAAAATCACGTTAGAAGCGCGAGCGAGCTCGCTTCAGAACCGGGCACCGAGATCCGTTGGAAAGACATGAGCAACGCTGTTCGCCGAAAGGCCGTTGCCGTGGAAAGCGGAGGCTTGGATGACGCCCTGTGCTTGTGTCAGGTCTGGGAGCCCGAATACCTCTCGCGACGCGTAGAAGGACGAAAGCACGCTTTCGTCGATTGGCCATCCGCTGTAGGGCAGCCACGGGCGGACTTGGAAGTCGGCTGGGTCAAGCGGGATACGCATGACGTGGCCGGTTCCCAGCAGATAACCCGTGACTTCGCCGACAGAGTCGGCCCACAGGAGGAGCGGAACGTGCAGATGAATGGCTGGAGACATCGCATCCGGCATGCACTGTGCCGCATGCTGCGACGCGCGCCACCAGCGAAGGGGAAAAATCACGGGGAAGGCGCCGACGTAGGCAACGCGCCTTGCCAAGCTCCACGCGTAGGACCGCGTCGCTCCAGGCGGGTGCGAGCAGCACGATCTCCAACTGGTTCGCGATCGTTTGTACTTGGACCGCGCGAAAAAGTGGCGCCAGCGTGGTGAGCCGGTCCGGGGTGACGCACACGACAGAAAGACGTGGCGCGGGATTCGAGGCAGTCATGGTAGCACGGGGCGGTGCGAACATTCTGAAACATGACGCTCCACGCGCGCGGGCGTCACGCTTGCAGGTACATTGCCCATCATGACGGCTGCTACGACTCCCGATGCCGATAGACACCGCCGCCCCTGGTTAGGGGCGCTTCGTATCTACAGCGCGGAGCTGCTGCTCGTCCCTACCGGTCTGGTGACGGCGGGGTATCTCACCCGGCAGCTGGGCGCCTCCGACTATGGCGTCTTCACTTTGGCGGTCAGCACGGTCGGCTGGCTGCAGTGGACGGCGTCTGCCCTGTTGGCGCGAGCGACGAACCAGTTGGTCGCAGCGGCCACCGATTGGCGCCCGATGGCGGCCGAAATCATTCGGGCGCACGCGCTCCTCGGGATGGTCTGTGCTGCCGTGGTAGCGCTTACCGCCCCAAAGCTCGCCCAATGGCTAAATCAGCCTTCCATGGTGCCGGCGCTGCGCTGGCTCGCACTTGAACTCCTCTTCGTGGTGACTGCGTCCGGGTACCGCGGCCTGCTGGTCAGTATGGGGGAATATCGGTGGTTGTCCTTTGTGTCTGCGGCGCGCTGGGTATCGCGCATGATCGGGGTTGTCGGGTTCGTTTGGCTCGGTTGGTCCACGCTGGGAGCCATCGCCGGCACACTGATGAGCAGCGTGGTGGTGCTGGTCGGCTCCGTTTGGCGCGTAGGGCGAGTGCCGCGGGCCGGCGTCACGGAGCGCCGTCTCTTGCGCGACAATCTGCTCGGCGTGGTAGCGCCAACTGCATTGGCCGCAATTGGACTCAGGCTTTTCGAGCGCGCTGACCTGCTCCTGCTCGCGGCGCTCGGTCTGCCCGCCGCAACGCTGGGCCATTACGGCGCTGCGCAAAATCTCACGGTCGTGGTCTCGTTGCTGGCCGCCACGATCTCACCGATTCTGCTCTCTGCCATCACGCGCTGCCGCCGCGACGGCAACGCCGACGCAGCCGCCCAACTGCAGCGTGATGCACTGCGGATGCCATGGCTCGTTCTGCCGTTCGTCGGGCTTTCGGCGGGGGCCTCGTCGGATATCGTAAAGGTGGTGTACGGTGGCGCGTTTCTGGAAGCGGCGGCTCCCTTTTCGTGGCTCATGATGGGATCGGCTCCTCTATTGGTCGTGGCCATCGCGAGCGCGCTGCTTGTCGCGGCCGACCGGCCTTGGTGGCTCGTGCGAATTACTGTGCCTATGGTGTTCGTCCTGCTCTTGGGAGGATACTGGCTTGTGCCAGCCGTGGGTGCGAACGGCGCCGCTATCGCGTCGCTTGGGGCGTCGTGTATTGCCGCTGCCGTAAGCCAATGGTGCGTGTGGCGCGCCGTGCGAACACACGTCCCAGCGCGCAGTGTGCTGGTGGCCCTGGGATTGACGGCGAGCAGCTGGTTGCTGGCGCAGGCGTGGCCCACCGACGGCACCGGCGCGCGTTTGCTGAAACTGGCGGGGCTCGCGCTGGGCGTGCTGCTGGTCCTGGTCGTTTCTGGAGAGCTCCGTTTCGATACCGGAATCGCATCCAGAGGTGTGGTCAGGCGTTCGTCACGAGATGTTTAGCACGAAAGAGACTAGGTCTACTGGCCGTAGTGATCGGCGCCCAGCCGCCTCGTCAGCACTCCCGCGGTGACAAGACCTGTAAGTACCACCAGGAGCTAGGCCGCGAAGATCCACGTCGAGCTCTGCCACATGTGCGACGGAGCGGCCGCGTGGCGCGCCGTCATGACGATCGATCGGCGTGTTCTAATATTCGCGAATAGACCGCAAGGATTCGGTCGATGAAACGTTCGCTGGTGTACTCGACGAGGGCAACGGTGCGCCCTGCTGCCCCCCACTGCCGCGCCAGCGCTTCGTTCCCGAGTACGCGATCCAAGGCGCCAGCAAGCGCGTCAACATCTCCAGGCGCGACGAGCACACCGGTATGCGTATCGCGTACAATATCCGACAGCCCGCCGGACGCACTCGCCACAACCGCCGTACCGCGCATCATGGCTTCGACGGCGACCAGTCCAAATGGCTCGGCCCAGAGGGAGGGCACCACTTGGACCCACGCGGTGCGTACGATCTCTTCGCAGCGCGCACGCGGCTGATGGCCGTGAAAGCGCACCCGGCGTGCCACGCCCAACTGCGCCGCGAGCATCTCAAGGGGTACACGCTCCGGCCCATCACCTACCACGTCCAGTGTTGCGACAGCATTCGAGGCGGAAACACGCGCGAATGCACGAATCAGGATGTGAATACCTTTTTCGCGGACCAGTCGACCAACGAATGCTGCCGTGGGGTCTGACGAGAGTCTTTCGCGCGGCTCCACGACGGGAACGCCATTGGGCACGACCGTAACCGGCGCTGTCCATTCGCGTTCGAGAACCTCTGCGGTGGCTCGACTGTTGGCCACCGCGGCGCGAAACACGTTGCGCCAGCGACGATCAAGATGCCGCTGCGCCATCAGGGGGATCCAGTCACGGAGCGGCAGACAGCCTGCTGATAAACACGCGCGGCCCGCTGGCTGCGTGCAGGATCGTCCGTCTGGAAGCAGCTTATTACCCGTCGGACAGGCCGCGCGATACCAGACTTCGTGATAGAGACTGGGCACCTTCCGCAGGACGGGGAGGATCAGCGGCGATAGCTGTGTCTGGTAGATGCGGACGTGTAGGATATCCGGAGCGAACTGGCGCAGCGCGCGTCGCAGTGCCGTGGGTGCCCATAGATTCGCTGATTGCAAGATCGTACGCCACCGACCCGTCGTTCCGCGACACGTGTACTCCGGCGACGCGGGCTCCAGCTGGTCGAGTCCGGCCGTGCTCGTGAAGCGACGGACCTCATGGCCTCGCCGACGCAAACCCTCAACCAAGACCTCGTTCATGATCTCCGCTCCACCGGTGGCGGTGGCGTAATCATGGACTATGAGAATGCGCATGCAGCTAGCTCGACCGCGCGCTACACATTCGTCGACGTGTTCGTCGGAGCCGCGAAGAAGGGCGACGGCGTCCCGTCCGTAACCGGCGGAATTGGCACGTCGAGCAGCGCAAGGAAGGTCGGCGCCAGATCGCGCACGTCGATGGTACGGATGGCGTCCGTAGGTGGAATTGACGGGCCTGCCGCGGCGACAAACCCCGTTGGGCGGTGAAAGCTGCTTCGATGATAGTGCCCAGGGTCTTGGGTCAGCGTGCCATTTGGATGGACGACCGTGTCCATGAAATGCGGCGCCCATTCCCACTCCACAAAAAGATCGGGGAGGCCGTGATGAATGCCGCAGTCGAAGGCCGATGCCGTGCGCACGACATTGGCGACCGCCGGTTGCCCCGTTTTCGGGTCGACCAGCAATCGCAGGTCCGCCTCAATACGGTCCAGCATCGCTTCAAATTCTGCCCCTGGCTCAATTATGCCCTGGGGTTCACGACCATTCACGTTCAGTCGAATGAGGCCGTTGTACAGGTTGGGAATATGAAACGCCAACGTGGTTCCCCAGTCCGTGTTTGTCGCGAAATCACTCGCAATCAGTTGTTCCTGCACCCGTGTTGGGAGATACTGGCTCACCCCTTTCCGTAGCGAGTGTGGGATTGCGCGTCGTAACATGGCAAGCAGCTGCGTCTCTCCACCAGTGACGAACTGCGCGGTTGGGCGCGGCGTCTGATATCCCAGATCACGCAGGAAGGCCTCCACCAAGCCGGTTGTTGGGAACATGCCAGCCATGCCATAGACAGAAACAATGAACACGTTGCAGTTAATCGGAAGCTGCGCCATCGTCTGCGCCAGCTCGCCGTCTATCGCCTGGTACAGGTCTCGCACACCGTTGGTAAGCCGACTGGGTGCGCTAAAATCCGATTGGTAGGACCACAACCGATGGCCGACCGTATGCGCTTCGAAGAATGTAGCCACAACGACGTCAAATCGGTCGCGCGCGATGATATCACGACTGACTTTACCTTTCAGGGCAATGCGTGCGAGCGCTCGCTGGAAGTCCGCGAAATCGGCGGATTCGCTGCCGTCGTGCGTAAAGGTGTCGAGCTTTTCACCCGCGCCAAACTTGGCCATGATCTCAGGGAGAATGTGGGCCGGTTCGGATCGCGTGGACTTCCAGAGCCGATCAGACTCGTGTGCAGCCCAATTCGTCAGTTGGATTCCTGGAACGTCGGGCAAGGCATCGAACTCTGGCGGATCAACAATGGCCGCCTTGTTGGTGCCCTCGCATAAAAACTGCCAGAAGGGCGGCGAGTCCTTGGCCGACGCTGCCATGGTCTGCTCTAACGTGTACGTGCCCGGAACAAGCCGCCGGAAATGGTAAAAGCCGTGTTTGTGCTTCGCCACGCCGCTGAACAAGGAGACCCAGCTCCCCGTCTCGTTGACGAGATCGGCTCCCGTCACTTCAAAAAACGCACCGGCGTCGATGACGCTCGTAAGCGTGGGTAGAAAACAGTAGGCTGACCAGCGTTTCACCAACTCGATATCGGCCGCGTCGATACAGAGGATGACAAGCGGCGGGATAGCAGTTTCTTCAGACATGAGCATCGATCGAAGCAGAAGGACAAAGTCCGGGATGCGGTCTATGAGGGGTACGTCTCACCGTGCGCCCACTCGGTCATTTCAGAAAGACGTTTCATCCTTTCTGACGTCACGGTAGATCCGCGCGGACGTCACACCGCTCAATCCTTCGGCACAGGTGGCGCCACCACTCTCAAGCGCGTCGTCCCGCTCCACTCCTGGAACGAGCCGTCAAACATCCTGGCGTCGTAGCCCAACAGCGTGGCCACGAACCA
>Ga0209591_10008136_pt1 | contig 11446 bp, 8 predicted proteins | sample MAT01_FD_187207 | JGI IMG/M metagenome (GOLD analysis project Ga0209591, IMG submission 187207) | Freshwater microbial communities from Lake Fryxell liftoff mats and glacier meltwater in Antarctica - MAT-01 (SPAdes) (version 2) | ecosystem: Environmental > Aquatic > Freshwater > Ice > Liftoff...
GCCAATTCAACAGGAGTCATGATGGATCTCAGTTGCCGTTTGTTTCAGCTTTGGTGCATTTCGATGACGGCCTTCTTGGTCGGTTGTGCCTCACTGCCAACGCCGCCCGCTAAAGTGATGGCGCAAGCGCAGATCATCAGCGTTGCACAGTGGGGTGGCGAGATGGTCGAGATGAGCAAGACCAGCGCCAGACGCCACGTGCCGAAGTTCATCACGCTGCACCACGGCGGCGTGGCGTTTTTGCGTGACAAGGATCCCAAGCAGTATTTGCGTAACCTGCAATCGTGGTCGCGCGGCACGCGCATGTGGGCTGACATTCCGTACCACTACTTGATTGACCTTGACGGCAATGTGTATCAAGGCCGCGACGTGAATTACGCGGGCGACACCAACACCGAATATGACCCGGGCGGGCACGCGCTGATTGTGGTGTTGGGAAACTTCGAAGAGGTGGAGCCAAATCCCGCGCAGTTAAACGCGGTGACGGCAACCATGACCATGCTGGCCAAACGTTTCAACATCGCGGCTGACAAGATCGCCGGGCACAAGGATTTTTCGGCGCAAACGGCGTGTCCGGGCAAAGCGCTCTACCCCTATCTGCAAAATGGCTACTTCCAGCAGCGTGTCGCGCAAAACCTGAACAAATAGCCCGCTTCGTCCTGTTTGGTTCCGTTTCATCCCATCACGCCACGACTCGGGTGACATAATCGACGGGCTGTCGCATGCGCGTTTGCCCGCCGCCTATGCAGCGGCAATAATGTCGTTGTCAGTTCTGTCAGTCCCATACCAGCCGAGGTCCCATGTCCAGCTCTCCTTACGAACCAAAACGATCCCTAGTCGCCAGAATTTGGGGTGCCGTTGATAGCACACGTCGCTTCTTATTCAACGCTATTTTTCTGCTGATCGTGATCGCGATCCTAGTGCTGCTGCTGTCGCCAAGCGGCCTTACTCTCAAGGACAAGACGGCACTGGTCATGAATTTCGACGGGCGGATTGTTGAACAGAAATCCGGAAACGCTCGCGACAAACTGATGGAGAGCGTCGGCGGCGGCGATAGCGACGGGCAGATTCAGTTGCGCGATATCATCGCCGTGCTCGATGCGGCGGCCAAGGATTCCAAGATCGATCGTGTGGTTGTGCTGGTGGATGACTTCCCCGGCGCCGGATTGTCGACCCTGCGTGAAGTCGGCGCGGCGATCACGCGCTTCAAGGCCAGTGGCAAGCAGGTGGTGGCGTGGGCCGGAAATTACGATCAAGCCGCTTACTACCTTGCCGCGCACGCGGACGAGATTTACCTGCACCCGATGGGCATGGTGATGACGCAGGGCTACGGTCGCTATCGCAATTACTACAAGGACGCGCTCGACCGGGTTGGTGTGTCGGCGAACGTGATTCGCACGGGAAAGTACAAGAATTTTGGCGAACCGTATTTCACCACCGCGCCGTCGAAAGAAACGATGGAGTCGGACAAATATCTGTACGACGGACTTTGGGCCACTTACACGACGGACGTTGAGAAAGCACGCAAGCTTGAACCGGGCACTATCAATAGGGGTATCGACGCGGCCAATGCGCTGCTCAAGGCCGCTGGTGGCAATGCCGCCAAGGTGGCGCTCGACGGCAAGTTGGTGACGGCGCTCAAGACGCGCGACGAATTGCGTGCCATGCTGATCGAGCGCGGCGCCAAGGATGAGGATAAGAAAACCTTCCGTCAGGTATCGCTGTCAGGCTATCTGGCGACCGTCAGATCAAAGATCAGCGGCGACGCCATCGGTGTCGTGGTTGCCGAGGGCGAGATCAGCGACGGCATGCAACCACCCGGCAAGATTGGCGGTCGTTCAACTTCTGACCTCATCCGCAAGGCGCGCGAGGACGACAAGATCAAGGCGATTGTGTTGCGCGTGAATTCACCGGGCGGTAGTGCCTATGGTTCGGAAATGATCCGTCGTGAGTTGGAATTGACGCGCAAGGCCGGTAAGCCAGTCGTCGTTTCAATGGGTAACGTCGCGGCGTCGGGGGGCTATTGGATTTCGATGGCAGCCGACGAAATCATCGCCGACGCTGCGACCATCACCGGCTCGATCGGCGTGTTTGGTATGCTGCCGACTGGTGAAAAAACGATGGAGAAGCTCTCGCTTTACACGGGCGGTTATCACACCACTTGGCTGGGCGCGGCGATGTATGACCCGCGCCGCGCGCTCGATCCACGCATGGCCGAGTTGGTCAAGTTGACGATTGATCGGATTTACACCGACTTCACCACCATGGCGGCTGCTGCCCGCAAGACCACGCCTGACAAGATCGACGAGATCGCGCAAGGTCGCGTGTGGACGGGCGCGCAAGCGAAGGATCGCGGTTTGATTGATCGCATCGGCAGCTTCAATGATGCCGTGAAGTCGGCCGCCACGCGCGCCAAGCTCGACGACACCGCGCGCGTCAGCTACATCGAGGCGGATCGCAACAAGTTCGAACAGTTTATTGAGCGCTTCGCGAGCCAGGCGACGGCAGAGTTGGTTAAAACAATTGCCAAGCAGTTTGACGCAGGCATTGTCAGCAGCGTGGTGCCGCGCAGCATCGCCATTGACGCGCAGCGCGATCTGGCGTGGTTGGCCGAGATCGCCGAACGCGGCAAGACTGGTTTCCCGTTCGCGGTGGTGGCGCACTGCTTGTGCAGCAGTGAATAGCCGCGACGCGGCGTAACTCGACGTGACGATCAACCGAGGGTGAGGAATGTTTGAACGTCGAAATGCATGGCGAAACGAATCTCGACAACCCCACCGGCTGTTGTCGGTAGCCGTTGCCGCGTTGGCGCTGGTGTCCGGTTGCGCCATTGTGCCAACCGAGAAACGCCATACGCCGGCCGAGATCGCCGCCTACAAGGCCGATGATTTCGTCGCGCCGATCGCCTCAACAGAAGGCGAACGCATCGCGCGCGAGGCGTCGTTTAAGACCATCCGCGACGCGTTGGCATTGCCGGCTGGACAAGATCCCGACCGCATCATTCCCGGTGCGTTGTGGAACATCGGCTTTCTGAATGTTGAACGCGAGTCGGGCATTGCGCTGGTCAGAAACGCGCTGCCGGGCCTCGCCGAGCAGCCGCCGGACTATCAACGCGGCATTTTGTCGGCTGCCTATACGATGTACGCGGCGGAAGTTGCGCCGCAGGTGGCGACGCTGCTCAGTCGCATCGCCACGCCGCGTGAATTTGCGATCGCGGCCTATACGTTGTTGAAGTCGGACGGCTCCGCAGGCCAGCGCGAGTTTATTCGCGGCACCATGAAAAACGTGTTCCCGGCATGGAGTGCCGAGCCGCGACTACAGCGACTCGAATACGTGTTGACCACCGATCTCCAGGCCGAGATTCGACAGCGACCGGCGCTAGCCGATCTGCTCGCACATCCGATTCGTGACGGCAAACCGGTGATCTACAGCTTCCAGCGACAGGATCGACAGCGCTTTGGCTTGGCGGTGGTGCGTGGTGCCAACGGGCAATTCGTGCGCAATGCCGACGGTAGCGTATTCAACGTTGCACACTTGGCCAACGCCATCACCAATCTGCCCGGCACCATCACCAACGGCAATACGCCGCAGGGCTTGTTCACCATCACCGGCGCGGGAACGGCGACCAACAAATGGATCGGTCCGACACCATATTTGGAATCGAAGATACCGGTCGAAGCAACGGTTGCTGAGTTTGAGCACGTCGAGGCAAGCCAGATCGCAAACTCGTGGAACGACGCGGTGTATCAAAGCTTTTTGCCTGAAACTTGGCGTCAATACGTGCCTTTCAAAGAAGCGTTGCTCGCCGGTCAAGCAGGGCGCAACGAGATGCTCATTCACGGCACCACCATCAACTCCAACTACTATCGTGGCGCTTCGTTCTACCCGGGCACGCCGTCGGCAGGTTGTATGGTGGCGATGGAAACGTGGCGTCCTGAGGACGGCCGTCAGACCACCAGCGACCAGCTTTCGCTGGTCAAAGCCTTCACCCGCGATGGTCTTGATCGCGGCTATCTGGTGGTGGTCGAGTTGGATGATCGGCTCGAGCCGGTGGCACTGGCGGATGTCGTGTCCGACATCGAGACGGCTGAGGCCAGAGTGAGATCCATACGGACCGCCGGTCGCTAGCAGATCGTTCAAATTCAAGATATTTGGACGGCAGGAAATTTCGGTGCCCTACTCCCCCCTTCGAAAAAGGGGGGAGCGAGGGGGATTTTTAGCGTTTTGCATATCGACAACGTGTCGACAACGACTGCAAATCCCCCTTAGTCCCCCTTTTCCAAAGGGGGAATTGACATGCAATCCGTCCACTCGGATTTAGCATTTCGATTTTAAGGATTTGCTAGGGAACCTCTGATTAAGTTCAGTTCTAAGTCAGACTAGGCGCGAGCGCAAGAAATTCGACGCCGCATATGTCTGATATGTAAGGAGGATTTCTTGCGTGAGCAACGACGTATGGCGACGAAATGGACTTAATCAGAGGTTCCCTAGCTCAATTCCGCGTTCGCCAACGTGGGCACGATACCGCTAAAATTCGGGCAGCCACCGACTCGCGGTGAACCAACGAATGCCAAACATGAACGACACAACGCCCGCTTCGCCAGCAACATCGCCACCTCCGCTGCCAGACCGCCTGTCGATTGACCCGCGCAGCCCTCACCACATGGCCGCTGTCTTTGAGCACGACGTTGGCATTCGTCTCAACGACAAAGAGCGCAACGACGTTTCGGAATATTGCATCAGCGAAGGCTGGGTGCGGGTTCCCGCTGGAAAAGCGGTCGACCGGCGTGGTGATCCACTGCTCATCAAACTGAGCGGCAAGGTTGAGGCGTTCTACCGCTAGCTAGCCGCCCGCGCACCTGAAGAGGAGTCAATTCTGTGAAGATTCTTTACGCTCTATCAGCCATCATGACGCTGGCCTTGGGTCTTGTCCATATGGCAACGACATTCACTCTTTCTTCAACGCCAAGCGCCAAAGTCTGGTTTTTTGGAGCCGGAATCGCTATTGCACTTTGTGGAGTCTTGAACTTATTGAATCGCCGCTATGGCCGAATTGCCTTCGGCCTCCGGGCGGTGTGCATCGGAGCCAACGTACTGATGGTTTGTTTCGCGGCCGTTGCGGGTGGCGTGACCGGCGCGAGCCTGGCAGAACAGGCCGTCATGCTGACGTTGCTGGTTTCTGCGCTCGTTCTTTCGGTAATGCGTTCCGCCAGCGTCAGTCCTCAGGCGCCAGAAGCGTGAGCACTCGTCACGTCAACGTACGTGGCTGACAACGTCGCGCAACTGACGGCACTGCGAGCCGCCGATGCCGATTCTGCTACCGGTTGGAATGTATGACGGGCGCTCCGCGCGACGACACCAGCCACAGCAACGCGAACGTGATTGCCCCGTTCAGAATCATCAGCTCAATACCGATCTGAAAGCCCTGCGGGTTGCGCGCGAGTGCGGTTTGCAGCAGGTAGCATGCGACCGGTGCCGCCACGGCGGCGAACACCACGCCGACTGGTTGCTTGAGCGCACGTTTGGTCCACATGCCAAACAAGAACAAGCCGAGCAGCGGCCCGTAGGTGTAACCGGCGATCTTCAGGATGGTGTCGATGATGGATCGATCATCGAGCCAGCGAAAGATCATCACGATGACAAAGAACAGCAACGCGAAGCCGACGTGTACGGTTTGACGAATACGCACCTGGCGCGCCTCGGTCAACTCGCCTTTACGAATGCCCAGAATGTCGATGCAAAACGACGAGGTGAGGGCGGTCAACGCGCCGTCGGCGCTGGGAAAGAGCGCCGAGATCAACGCGATGAAAAAGATGATCTGCACCCAGTGCGGAAAGTGCTGCATCACCACCGTCGGGAAAATCTGATCGCCGATGGCGGTGATGCCGTTGCTGCTGGCGAACAGGTAGAGCAGACCGCCCAGCAGCAGGAACAGAAAGTTCACACCGATCAAGATAATGCTGAACAGAAACATATTTTTTTGCGCGTCGCGCAGATTCGGCACGCTGATATTTTTTTGCATCATCTCCTGATCGAGCCCGGTCATGGCGATGGCAATGAAGGCTCCGCCGATGATCTGCTTGAGCCAGAATCCGGGCGCGTTCGGGTCGGTGTTCCAGATGCGCGTGTATTCGCCCGCCGATAGTGCCGGCCAAAGTGAGGTCGCATCGAGCTTCATGGCACCCATCAGGAACACCACACAAATCACCAAGCCGCCAAGCATGCACGCGGTCTGCAAGGTGTCGGTGAACACAATCGTTTTGACTCCACCCTGAAACGTGTACAGCCACACCATCAGCAAAATGATGGCGGTGGTCGCCCAGAACGGGATGCCGACCGGATCGGAAACGAATAACTGCAGAACGTTACCGACCAGGTACAGCCGCGCGGTTGCGCCGAGGGTGCGCGAGAGAATGAAAAACGAGGCGCCGGTCTTGTGCGCGGTGACGCCGAACCGCTGGTCAAGATAAGCGTAGATCGAGGTGAGTTTGAGACGGTAGTAGAGCGGCAGCAGAATAAGCGCGATCAGCATGAAGCCGATCCAGTTGCCGATCACCACTTGCATGTAGCCAAAACCGTTCGGGCCGACCGTGCCGGGGACGCTGATGAAGGTCACGCCGCTGAGCGAGGTGCCGACCATGCCGAACGCGACCAGCAACCAGTTGCTTTTGCGATTGCCGATAAAAAACGATTCGTTATTGGCGTTGCGGCCGGTATACCAAGCGAGCAACAACAGCAGCGCGAAGTAGCCACCAATGATGGAGAGTAGTGCAAAAGACGCCATGACAGCTCTGAAAAAGTTTGTTGTGGAGGTCCGCTATGGCGCTTTGTAGGTGATGCCGTCTTTCATGACAAACGACACTTGGCTCATCACCTTGATGTCTTTGGACGGGTCGCCCGGGACGGCGACGATGTCAGCCAGCTTGCCGACTTCAAGGCTGCCGAGTTGGGCGGCCAGACCCATCACGCTCGCGCCATACAATGTTGCCGCGCGAATGGCTTCGAGCGGCGGCATGCCGGCTTCGACCATGTACTCGAACTCACGTGCGTTGAGTCCGTGCGGCGCGACGCCTTGGTCAGTGCCGAATGCAATCTTCACCCCGGCTTTGTAGGCGCGGCCAAACGTGGCTTGAATTTGCGGCCCGATAGTGGCCGCCTTGACGCGGATGATTTCCGGGAAGAATCCGGCCACCCTGGCTTGCTCGGCGACATACCTCCCGGCCGAGATGGTCGCCACCAGCCAGGTGCCGCGCTCTTTCATGAGCTTCATCGCTTCGTCGTCCATAAAGGTGCCGTGCTCGATGGTTTGCACACCAGCGCGAATGGCGCGCTTCATGCCATCGGCACCGTGCGCATGGGCGGTCACCTGATAGCCGTAATCGCGCGCGGTCGCCACGATCGCGGCAAGCTCTTCATCGACCAGAGTCGGCGCGTCGCCGCTCTTGGCCAACGACAGCACGCCACCCGTGGTCGCAATCTTGATCAGATCGAAGCCTTCTTTGTAGCGTTGCCGCACCGCGCGGCGCGCCTCGTCAGCGCCGCTGACGATGCCGCGTTCCGGCCCCGGCGAACCCATCAAGTCAGCGCGCAGGCCGTTCGTTGGGTCACCGTGACCGCCGGTCGAGGTGATTCCCCCGGCCGCCTGTATTCGCGGCCCTTTGACAATGCCGCGAGTGATCGCATTGCGTAGCGCCACCGATACGCCGGGCGGGCTGCCAAGATCGCGTACCGAGGTGAAGCCGGCTATGAGTGTGGTTTCCGCATTGGCAACGGCGCGAATCGCGTAGTCGGGTGGGTTGAAGGAAAACCCGTCGGCGTTTGACGTCGGGCTCAGGGCGGATGAAAGATGAACATGCAAATCAATCAGCCCCGGCAGGCAGGTCTGGTTGCGCAGGTCGATGGTGCGCGCAGTGGCAACGCTCACATAGCCCGGCGAAACACGCGTGATCTTGTTGCCCTCGACCACAATCGAGCGCTCCGTTTCAACCTTGAGCGTGTTGACGTCTAGCATGCGGCCGCAATGCAAAACGGTCGTCGCGGAAGCCGCTGGTGTTGTGCCAACTGCGGCGGCAGGGGCGGGCGCTTGCGCGGATGTGCCGATTGGCAGCGACACGAGCAGGATGGTCGCCACTGCTGCCATCGTTGGAAGGCACCCATCGTGCCGAACTGCCAAGGCTGCGTTGTTCTTGTTCAGCATTTCATCCCCCTGTTTTTAGTCTATTTCCGGTCGATTCTAAAGGATGTGTGCCACCAATCGTCTTGACGGCGGGCATTGTTCACTGCGGCGGACTGCCGGAGGGGCTGATTTATACTAGGCGTACCTGATTGCGGCACCCCCGCAATGGGCTGGCGCTGCAATAAGGCGCGGCAGGTACTTTGCTTTCACGGCTATCGTCAGGATGCGTTTGACCGCAACACCCATTTCTGCCCTTGCCAACGTGCTGCTCGATCCTGAGCGAAAACGTGTGCCGGACCCCGAACTCGAGAAGGATTTGCGCCTGCGGCCGCGCCGCAGTCTGCGCAAGTTGTGGGTCGTGCTCGCGTTGTCGCTGCTCATCCACGGGCTGTTGGTGGTGTTCCTGCCCCAGCCGGATCCACACATGGTCGATGCGGCCGGCCCGTCGCAAGGCCCGTTGCAGATCACCATGGCCCCGCCCCCCGCTGCGGATCGCGCACCGCCACCGCAGCCGACAGCGGCACCGCAAGTCAAGACGCCACCGCGTACCGTTATCGCGTCAAGCAAGCCGTCGGCCGTCATGCCGCCGGTGTTCGTGCCACCCGAGCCACCGCCACAGCCTTCACGACAGGAAGTTAAACCGCCGCCGCTGGATTTTTCGGCGGCACTTGAGGCGCGCCGCGCGCAACGCCAAGCGCAGGACAATTTTTACGCCCAGCAGAATGCCGACGCGCGTAGCACCGGGCGCGAACTGACCGCGGCCGAAAAGGCCGACGCGGCCTTCAAGCGCAACGCACAAACGCTTGGCCAATCGCGCGATGGCACCAGCGGGGTGTTCCAGATCAAGAGCAAGGGAACGCGCTATGCCGCCTTCTCATTCCGTGGCTGGACCACCGACCGCACCAACGCCAAGAGTGAGTTGATTGAAGTCGATGCCGGCCTTGGCGGCGATGTCGACGCCGCGATTGTTCGCAAGATGATCGAACTCATCCGCGTTCACTATCAGGGCAATTTCAACTGGGAATCGCACCGGCTCGGCCGCGTGGTGGTGCTGTCGGCACGCAAGGAAGATCAGGACGGGCTCGAGGCGTTTTTGATCAAGGAATTTTTTGGTTGACGAGCGGGCGGAATCGGGTCGCTCAAAGTCGCTCCATTCGGTCACTGCCAATCGCCACCTTGAAACACTCGGGCCGTTGCTGAAGGCTGGCAGGGCGTGCTACTAACGAATAAAAAACGCGCTCATTTGAGCGCGTTTTTCTTTGTGTGAATAGTGCCTAAGAAGAGACTGCCATTGATTTCATAACTGCCTGATTCTCAGGAGTAAAAAATTTCGGTGTTCCAAAGTACTTAACAGACTGCTCCAGCCGATGTAGACAGCAGGCGTCCTAACCTCAACTCGGAATTATTTGTTGAGTGCCTCCACGAGAAGTCCACAGGGATTCCTCTCTGGGCATCAAATGAAAAAAGCCGCTTGCGCGACTTCTGTCATTTGGTGCCCAGGAAAGGCGTGCGTTGCACGCCATGGTGGTCGGACTCGCCCACGTTCCGCGGGCCCGGATTGCCCTGCATGGCAATCCTTTCGAGTCCCTTCGCGAGAAGTCCGCAGGGACTTCTCTCTGGGCACCAAATGAAAAAAGCCGCTTGCGCGACTTCTGTCATTTGGTGCCCAGGAAAGGCGTGCGTTGCACGCCATGGTGGTCGGACTCGCCCACGTTCCGCGGGCCCGGATTGCCCTGCATGGCAATCCTTTCGAGTCCCTTCGCGAGAAGTCCGCAGGGACTTCTCTCTGGGCACCAAATGAAAAAAGCCGCTTGCGCGACTTCTGTCATTTGGTGCCCAGGAAGGGACTCGAACCCCCACAGTGTTGCCACCGCTAGGACCTGAACCTAGTGCGTCTACCAATTCCGCCACCTGGGCATTTGTTCATGAACGTATCAGGTATGGCTCGTTCATCGGTGCTGCAATTCAGCTACGCGAGAAATACCCAAGTGCGACAGGGACTAACCGCGTAAAATGAGGCCGAATAATAGCCAAAAGTCCAACAATTGTCCACCGCAAAGCCAAAAACAACAAAAGCCCAGCAAAAACGCAACGCCCACGCGGTGATTGCGAACCAGTCGGCTCGAACCACGAAACCGACTGCGGAAGAGGTCGCTTTCGCCAAACCCGCCAAACTTGCGCCGCCGCCGAAGCGATCCAGCGATCCGCACGCCTCGCGGGAAGCCGAGAAATACGAAAATCCCATCCCGTCGCGCGAGTTGATTCTCGACGTGCTGACTAAGACCGGCGTGCCGATGATGGAGGATGAGATTGCGGCTGCGCTGGAGATTAGCGAAGCTGAGTTGGATGGATTTACGCGCCGACTGAATGCCATGGAGCGTGATGGTCAGGTGATGAAGAACCGCCGTGGCGCGATTGGTTTGTCCGAGAAGATGGATTTAATCGCCGGGCGCGTGCAGGGCCACCCTGACGGCTTTGGCTTTCTGGTGCCAGATGACAAGAGCGAGGATCTGTTCCTCGGCCCGAAGCAAATGCACAAGGTGCTCGACGGCGATCGAGTGTTGGTGCGCGAGATCGGTGTGGATCGGCGCGGGCGTCGCGAAGCCTCCATTGTCGAAGTCCTCGAGCACAAGAACACCCGCTTGGTGGGCCGCTTGTTTGAAGAGCACGGCGTGCTGTTTGTGGTCGCGGAGAACAAACGCATCAGCCAGGACATTCTGGTCGAGCCCGGCCATGACTTGAAGGCCGTCCCGGGTCAGGTGGTGATGATCGAATTGGTCGCGCAACCGGCGCGAAATTCGGAACCGGTCGCACGCGTAATCGAAGTGCTGGGCAACTACGCCGATCCGGGCATGGAAATCGAAATTGCGCTGCGTAAGCATGATTTGCCATATGAATGGTCGGATGAGATTCTGGCGCTCGAGAAAAAGCTGCCAAAGAAAGTTACCGCCAAAGAATGCGAAGGGCGGCAGGACTTACGCAAGCTACCGTTTGTCACCATCGACGGCGAAACGGCAAAAGATTTTGACGACGCGGTGTACGCGGAAAAGCAGGGCAAGGGCTTCAAGCTCTACGTGGCGATCGCCGATGTGTCGCACTATGTTGTGACGGGTGACGCGCTCGATCGGGAGTCGCGGCTGCGCGGCAACTCGGTGTACTTTCCGCGCCGTGTGATTCCGATGTTGCCCGAGGCGCTGTCCAACGAAATGTGCTCATTAAATCCGCACGTCGATCGTCTGGCGCTTGTCTGTGAGATGCAGATCTCGGCGT